>Ga0209475_10002957_pt1 | contig 16287 bp, 10 predicted proteins | sample tdDd471_FD_187128 | JGI IMG/M metagenome (GOLD analysis project Ga0209475, IMG submission 187128) | Marine sediment microbial communities from the Atlantic coast under amendment with organic carbon and nitrate - tdDd47.1 (SPAdes)... | ecosystem: Environmental > Aquatic > Marine > Coastal >... | reverse complement strand
GCAGATTCATTTGGAAATTACCGAGCGCCTTTTGATCGGGCAACCAGAAAAGGCGAAAGAAACTCTAAATATGTGCCGCAGGGCCGGTATGGGCATTGCTATAGATGATTTTGGAACAGGATATTCTTCGCTGAATTATTTACATGCCTATCCAATTAATACCCTCAAAATAGATCAGAGCTTCGTACGAGACATGGAGCATGATAAGGGACTGTTAGAGCTTGTTCGTTCGATTATTACGCTTAGTCAAAATCTAGAAATGGATATAATTGCCGAGGGCGTAGAAACTTTGCAAGAAGCACAGATTCTTAAAGAGATGGGCTGCAAACACGTACAAGGATTTTACTTTGCCAAGCCAGCGGCTGAAAAAGACATTGTTGATCTGGTAAGAAACTGGCAACCAGTTACTATATAATTATTCTTATTTTGCTTGCGCGTTGATTGTGCCGTCCCAATCTTCAGGCAGCGGTTCTTTGCGATTTAACAATACATTCACGCGCTGTTCGTAAAATGTATAAAGCCGCTCATAATTTGGCCCCACTAAAGCGCCACATGTTTCTATCTGGCTGGCGGCTTTTGTGAATTCACGAGCGCGGTATAGCTCCAGCATCTTCATATGTGCCTCGCGCCAGTTTTGAAAGTACTCTTCTGCAGCAAGCTTCTCATCGCCAAGAAGTCCATAGATTACAATCGGCTCCTCTTTCCCTATGACCCTAACTTTATCCAACTCAATAGCTGCAAAATCGGTAACTTTCTCATAGAGGCTTTGGCCAATAATAATATCTATACCATAAAGCTTGCTCTGCCCTTCAAGGCGCGAAGCAGTATTCACCGTATCGCCCAGCGCTGAATAAGCAAACCGCTGGCGTGACCCCATATTACCCACCGCACATTGCCCTGCGTTAATCCCTATTCCAGCTCTTAATAAAATCGGTTCGCTGCCTTGCTCCACCGCATCTTTGCGCAAACCTTCATTTATGGGTTCAAGTGCATCGTGCATTTTAAGTGCTGCTCTACAGGCTTTGCGCTCATGATTTTCAACATCGCGCGGTGCATTCCAGAAGCACATCATCGCATCGCCAATATATTTATCGAGCGTCCCCTCGTGCTTCATGACAATGTCGCTCATTTGGGTAAGAAAGTCGTTCATAAGCTGGATAAGAGTCTCAGGAGCAAGCCCTTCTGATATACCGGTAAAATTCCGTATATCGGTGAACATCACGCTGAGCTCGCGGCTTTCTCCGCCTAACTTCAACTTCTCGGGATTTTTTTCCAAATCCTGCATAACATCATCGGCTACATACATGCCAAAAGCATTACGGATTTGTTTTCTACGCGCCTCGGCTCTGGCATAAGACAGTATCGTTGAAACAATAAATATCCCTAAAACCGCCAGTGATGAATATACCGGATCGATAAGCAATCCATACTCAACATATGCGTAATAAGCGCCAAATACCGCAAATGCGATAATTATAAGACAAAGCGCCACGGAAACCAGAGCCCCGAAAAATGGTGCTATCAGAATAAAGAAAAGCCCTGCGACAAGGATATAAATTGCTTCCACGCCTTTAGTAACAGACGGGCGCAAAAGATACTGGCCACTCAATACTTGTTCTATAATATTTGCATGAACTTCCACGCCGGGACGAAATGGTTGCAACGCCGTGCTTCGTAAATCCTTTAGCCCTTCCGCGCTGGATCCAATCAGAACAATCTTGCCTCCCACAGCTTTACTCGCCTCGATTTCATATTCCGGCATAAGAAATTTATAAGCAGGAATGTAATCAGCGGCAGGACAAGCATTTGGGTTTTGAGCTACATCATCTCCATTACAAAAATGACGGTAATAAGCATTTAGCACACCATCACTTTCCACCGGAATGGCCTTATCACTTGCTATGACGCGATAGTTTGTATCAATCAATCCACGGTTATCTTCGGGAACGGCGGCCAAGCGCACAGTCCCTTTTCGCCCAAGCTCTGCCACACGTAGAACTTCAAGGCTAAGAGATGGGTAAAGCGCTTGGTTATCCGTATAAATCATACCGACACGCCTTATAATTCCGCCTTCATCGGGCTTCACCATAAAGCTGCCATTACCAGCTGCGGCTTTCGAATAAATCGGTAAGTTTACAGCAGCCGCTTCAAAAGAAGGCGCATGCCTTATAAACATATCTTTTACGTCACTACGTGCAAGAATGCGTTTCTTGTCTAACGGCTTGTTCTGATCACGATCAGGACGGCCATAAGCAAATCCTGTAACAAAAATTTTTGAATCGCGCATGGCTTTAGCAAACATCCCGTCATAATTAAGGAGTTTATCACCATGCTTCATCGATTCCGGCAAACCTTTAATCTGCTCCGCATTAAGATTGCTGTATAAGATGTGCGGCGAGGTTCGGTCTTCCTCGGCAAAAACACCATCAAAGGCAATAACTTTGGCACCTTTATCTTTCAAAGAATAAGTCAGGTTAGCCATAACATCTCGCGGCCAGTGCCACTGCCCGATCAGCTCCAGAGACTTCTCGTCAATATCGACAATAACGACTTTGTGTGCTTCATCTTTCAACTGGCGAGGATGACGGCGGTTAAACTCATCGAATACGCTGTGCTGCAAGTTCATACGAATAGCGTTTTTTGAATCGCTAAAAGCTACTGCCGCGATCAACATCAATAACAAAACCAGAGCATGGAGCACTTTTCGCTGTAATGGTGTGATATTGCGCATAACCCCTGTACCTTCTTATCGCTCACGGAAGACGTGGCTTAAGCCACGATGAAATGGTTTTGTCAGATAGGTTAGAATAGTACGTTTACCAGTTATGATATCGATATTTGCAATCATGCCCGCAGTAATAGGCAACGGTTTTTCAGGCGTACCCAAATAATTCTTGTTCGTGCGTGCTTCAACTTCAAACGTAACAGAGCCATCGCGTTCGCTCACGCTGTTGGCTGCCACGCGTATTAGCACCCCTTGCAAAGAGCCATAACGCTGTGGATCATATGCAGTAATTTTAACGCGCACAGGCTGACCCGGTTCCAGAAAAGCAATTTCCTCGGGCTTGGCTTTGGCCATAATTTTCAGCTCGTCATCTGCCGGGACAATTTCAACCAGCTTCATCGCAGGCTCAATAATCCCGCCAATTGTTCGCACCATAATCTGGTTGACGATACCATCAACAGGAGCGCGCAACTCCGCACGGTCAACCCTATCCCCTATAGATTTAAGGCTCTCTTTTAGCGAAGCGATTTGCGTTTTAACCTCGTTCAGCTCCTCAAGTGCGATAGAGCGAAATTTATCGCTTTGGGCTGCACGCTGGCTGCGGACACTGGCAAGCTCGGCTTCCAGCCCTTTTTTCTCCTGCCCACGCGCTTCAATTTGCCCGGAAATATCAGCCGATTCACGCTCCAGCCGGATCTGATCCAGTTTAGGCACGGCTCGCTTAGCGACCATCTCTTTGGTGATACTCAGCTCTTTATTAAGAAGTTTACGATTTTTATAGAGGCGGTTGATCTGCGCGACGACTTCGGCAAGCTCGGCCTTAGCCCTGTTGATTTGCTCATCTTGCATATCATAAGCAGACTGCAGTTCTTTCTGGCGCGACTCATAAAGAGCCTTTTCATTAGCGGCAATATCAGGAATTTGCTTCGTAATGTCTTCACAAAGTGTAAAATCCTTGCCCGAGCTTTCGGCTTCAAGACGTGCTTTTTTTGCCTTAAGAGAAAGAAACCGCGCTTGTGTACCTCGCTCTTCAGAAGAAAACGCCACATCGCTGATACGCAATAAAACTTGCCCCTTTTTCACACGCTCGCCTTTGGCAGTGAGAAGTTCTTCTAAAATGCCGCCTTCAAGGCTTTGGACAATTTGTATTTCCTGCGTGGGAACAACCTGCCCTTGCGCACGGGTAAGGATATCAATTTCAGTTACAGCCGCCCAACCAAAAACAAATGCAACAAACGCCATGATGGTAAACAACAACACATAAACAGGCGTGGCCGGACGCATTCGCAGGGCCGCCTGCAGCTCATCCATATAATCCAATTCCTGCTTTTGCGCCTTTGCCATATACGTTATCGCTCCTATGTTATCTTTGCTGCACTGCTATCTGGCCACTATGAAGAGCTTCCAAAACATCATTGCGCGATCCATCCATAACCACTTTACCATTGTGCAGCAAGATTAAACGATCAACGGTTGTAAGAAGTGAATGCTTGTGTGTGACCAAAATATAGGTTCTGTTTTTAGTATACTCTTTTATGTAGGAAAGAAACGCAGCTTCGCTTTGAGTATCCATAGAACTGGTCGGCTCATCACAGATCAAAATGCGAGGCCTCACGATCATGGCACGCGCCAAAGCTATGGCCTGACGCTGCCCGCCGGAAAGCTGCGCACCCATCTCACCAACCGGAGCGTCATATCCCATCGGATGGCGGGAGACAAAGCTGTCAACTCCAGCTTCGCGAGCAACCGCTAAGACCTCCTCTTCACTAACATTTGGCTTAAACGCGGTGATATTATCACGCACGCTACCCTGAAAAAGCTGAGTTTCCTGTGAAATATAGCCCATATTCTTGCGTAAATCCGCAGGATCTATCTGACGGTAATCCGTATCGTCAGCCAATATAACGCCGCTACCCGGCTCATAGAGCTTTAAGATAAGTCTTGCGATTGTAGATTTACCAGAGCCTACTCGCCCGATAATGCCAACGCTCTCACCTTCTTTTATTGTAAATGAAACCTCATCGAGCACTGGCACTTGCACTCCCGGATATGCAAAGGATACTTTCTCAAATGCCAGCTTTCCAGATAATGTCGGGCGATGCAAAAAGCGTTTTGTAGAGGGACGTTCAACAGGCGCTTCCATTACACTGTTTAAAGCTTTGAGAGCGGTTCCAGCCTGATGATAACGAGTGATCAAATTAGCCACCTGCCCGATCGGAGCAATCGCCCGCCCACCAAGTATAACGCTGGCAATAAGTCCGCCAGTGGTTAGATCTCCGCTTTGCACAAGGTACATTCCGGCCAATACTAAAAACACGCTGGCACTTTGTTGAAAGAAGACGGAAGCATTAACGGCTATGGCAGACAAAAAACGTGATTTTTGAGCATAGCGCGCATCTTCATTTATTACTGCGCTATACTTTTTGCGCAAACGGCCATCAGCTAGCCCGGCTTTGATTGTTTCAAGAGCGCCTATGGTCTCCACTAAAATACCGTGACGGCTTTGGCCTAGGCGTTGTGCTTTCACGGCACAGCTCTTAAGGGAGAACTGGACAATAAAGCTAATTAAGCACGTCACACCGATCAACCCAACCAGAATGAAAGCAATGCCACCGCCTAGTTGATAAACAAAAAACAAGAACAAAACCGAAAAAGGTACATCAACCAAAGCGGTAACAGTGGCGGACGTAAAAAACTCGCGGATAGAATCAAAGTCTCTTAAGATATTGGCAAAAGCCCCGCTAGAGGGTGGACGGTGCTCCAGCTTCATATCAAGCACATGATCATAAATCCGGCGAGCAGCTAGAAAATCTGTCTTACGTCCGGCAAAATCAATCAAGTATCCGCGCACGGTGCGGAATATAAAATCAAAGGCAAAAGCCACTAATGCACCGATCCCCAGCGCCCAGCCTGTCTCAGTCGCATTATTGGGAATCACACGATCATAGACATTCATAATAAAAAGCGGACTAACCAACACAAACAGGTTGATAAACATAGAAGCCAGAATCACTGTGCTATAAATCGAGCGACTTTGACGGACGATTGACCAAAACCAGTTCCCGCCCGCATTCTCTGGCTCAACGGTGCTATTATGTGATTTTTGATTTATGAAATCATTTTTTTTGCGTACATAAATAGCATATCCGGCAAAACCCAGAGCCAGCTCCCGCGTTGGCAAAGTGCGTTCCCGCCCTAACGCAGGATCATATATTTTTGCCTTACCGGCCTTATTATCGCACTTTACAAGAACACACGGAGCTGGACCTTCGCCTAAAAAAATGACGCAAGGCATAAGCCCTTCGCTAATCTCGTCAATTCCGGATTTATTAAATATCTCGGCTTTAAGCCCAACGCGATCTGCTGCTTCGCAAAACAGATTAGGCCCCATGGATTTACCGTCGTAAGCTAAGCCAGCAACGAGGGTCTGCGCTGATTTTGGATCACCTTTTGCTTTGGTAATGTATACAAGACAGCCGAGCAACGGGTCATTACTCTTAGAGCGTCCCCCATCTGCTACGCGTTGTTTTGTTACAATCTCCCCCATATTTCCCTTTTATTCCCTCATTTTCTGCTCTCCCGCAGCCGGAAGAGTTGAAGCCAAAATTACATCCATCAAATCCCCACGCGCAGAAAGCACGCCGTATTGCGCTGATAATAAATTAAAGCTGTTATCGCTGTTCTCCAGCTCAGCTTTAAAGAGCTGGCTTTGCGCACGCATTAAGGCCAGCAGATTAATGCGCGAACCTTCAAACTGACTTTTATATGTGCTCATTAATTTTTGATTTAACTCGACGCGCTTAACTGATAGCTCGCTTTTACGCCAAAATGTCAGATAACGCGCATAGGCTTCGCGTATTTCCATCTCAACCTTGCGCTTAATCTCTTTGGTTTTGTACGTAGCTTCAAGATATTCAGAGCGCTTACGCTTTATTGAGGAAATTTCTTTACCGCCGGTTGAAAACGACCAATTCATTTTAAGAACAGCGCGACTGTCTTGACTTTCTCCACCGACCACATCTTTTTTATCAGCCTTATAATGAGACAGTTCTCCGGTCAAATCCGGGTGTAACCCACCCTCCTCGGCTTTCATATCATGGCCAGCAGCTCTGGATTGCATATAAGACGCACGCACCAATGGGTGATCGGCTTTAGCCTGCGCTATAACCTCATCAAGATCCTTTTCCACTAGATCTTGAACACTATCAGGAATAATTATTTCATCAGGTGCCGACTTACCAACGGCCTGAACATAACCAGCCTCGGCAACGATCAAGCGCCCTTCGTAATCAGCGCGCAGCGAATCAATAACCATAGCCACATCATAAGCCTGCTGAAGCTCTGCTTCGTCGCTCATACCTTTTTCGACCATTTCTTTGACGCGGTCTTGATAACATGCCAGATCTTCATTCTGTTTATCAATAAGCTGGAGAGCGCTGCGCAAACGTAAAATCTCGATATAGCTCTGAACAACCTGATAAGTAACCTGCCCTTGCATATCAAGCATACTGAAATAGCGTGATTGCTCTCGCAACTGGGACGCGTCGGTTTTGTGACTGGTTTCCATACCATCATAAAGCATTTGGCGCAGAGCTATAGAGCCGTCACCATAACCCGAATATGCTGATCCACGAGTCACATTCAGCCCCCTACTCGTCGCGTTATCCTGATATACGCGCCCAGCTGTCAGGCTAGCAGAAAGCTCAGGGAAATAATGTGAACGCACGGCTTTACTCTCGTAACGAGCAGCTTCTCGAGATGCACGGATACCTTCAACTTTCGGATGGTTTTCCAGCGCATAAAGCACGGCCTCATGCAATGATTGCGCATACACAGATGTTATGCCAGCCATCATAAACAGCAAGGAATATAAGAAAATATAAAAATGTGCTTTTATAGTTTTTTCACGCAAACGCATAGAAAGCCAAACAGCTAAAAATCAAAAGATAAAAATTTCCGTGACAGAAAGTCACGAAAGAGAGATGATTGTGGGACAAAGAAATAACAACTCAAAAGTACGCGAATCGTCCCTTACAACTTTCTCATAATAAGGAAAAGCTAGCTTTCTCTCAAGTGTTTATAATGCTTTACTTCAATTATTGCGCTGAGCGTAAATAAAACAAAAAATCTATTGATGATATACATACATCACTGTGTAATATGCTCCGTATGGAAAACTTATTTTTCCTTAACATCACTCTTCACAATCAATAATAAATGTTGCATTGTGTTAAGCGTTTAAACATAGATTTATAGGGAATTAATAATCGTGGGCATTCATCTGGCTATCCCAAAAGAAACTAATAGTAACGAAAAACGCGTTGCCGCTTCGCCGGACACCGTTAAGAAATATGTTGCAAATGGTGCAAGCGTAACCGTGCAAAAAGGTGCCGGTAAAAACGCTGCATTCACAGATAGCGCTTACAAAGAAGCTGGCGCAAAAATTGCCAAATCCTATAGCGACACAGTTAAAGATGCCGCCGTAATTTTAAAGGTGCAAGCCCCTAATGCCGAAGAGCTTAAAGATATTACAAAAGGCACGCTGCTAATTGCAATGCTAGCACCTTTTGCTAACAAAGACGTTTTAAGCGATTGTGCAAAAGCCGGTGTTGATGCGTTTTCTATGGAATTCGTGCCTCGCATTTCCCGCGCACAAAGCATGGATGTACTATCTTCTCAATCCAACCTAGCTGGATACAAATCTGTTTTGGATGCGACCGAGCACTACCCACATGCTATGCCAATGATGATGACGGCAGCGGGAACTGTTCCCCCGGCTAAAGTATTTGTAATGGGAGCTGGTGTTGCCGGATTACAAGCAATCGCTACAGCGCGGCGTTTAGGCGGCGTAGTATCAGCCACTGATGTCCGCCCTGCGGCTAAGGAACAAGTCGAATCTCTTGGAGCAAGCTTTATTGCCGTAGAGGATGATGAATTTAAACAGGCCGAAACTGCTGGTGGCTATGCCAAAGAAATGTCTGCCGAATACAAGAAAAAGCAGGCAGAACTTGTTGAAAAACATATCGCCAAGCAAGACATCGTTATTACAACAGCGCTTATCCCCGGACGTCCAGCTCCTATGCTAATTAGTGCTGATATGGTCAAATCCATGAAGCCTGGCTCGGTGATTGTTGATCTGGCTGTAGAAGCTGGCGGAAACTGTGAACTATCCAAGGCCGGTGACGTAATTACAAAACACGACGTAACAATGGTTGGCCACTTAAATGTCCCAAGCCGCCTCGCTGCAGATGCTTCGGCACTTTATGCGAAAAACCTTCTCAATTTAATGAACCTAATTATCGATAAAGAAAGCAAAGAACTGAATATCGACTGGGAAGATGAAATTATCCAAGGTGTTTGCATGACGCGTGGCGGTAAAGTCGTTCACCCTAATTTTATCGACAAGAAACCTGCTCCGGCAAAAAAAACTGCCCCGAAAAAGGAAGAGCCTAAAAAAGAAGGTAAAGCTCAGGACGCTGAAAAAGTCGAAGAAAAGTCAAAGAAAAAGGCTGCCCCGAAGAAAAAAACCGAAGAAAAGTCCGAAGATAAATCTGACAAGAAATAAGAGGAAATAAACGCGATGTCTGACAAAGCTCAAAAATTACAAGAAAGCCTTGCTGCAATCCTTGCAGAATCTGAAGAACTTGCCATGGAAGTGATTGGAAACGCAGCTGGTACCATGCCTGTGCATGCCGAGCCATTTGTGATTACAGGTCTAACAGTGTTCGTGTTGGCCTGTTTTGTTGGTTATCACGTTGTATGGCGCGTAACTCCGGCGTTACACTCCCCGCTTATGGGCATAACGAATGCAATTTCTTCAGTCATCATAGTCGGCGCGGTTCTTGCTACCGGAACATTTTCTGAATCCGGAATATCCAGCTTTTTTGGATTTTTGGCCGTTACGCTGGCTTCAGTAAACATTTTCGGCGGCTTCGTTATTACCCAGCGCATGCTTCATATGTTTAAGAAAAAATAATTATAGAAGCTCTTTGTAAACTGCCTTAAAAAAAACACCCGAAAGAACAATACTTAGGAAATCAACATGTTAATCTTTTCTCACCTTATATACATCGTAGCATCGGTATTCTTTATTCTTGCTTTGCGCGGATTATCACATCCGACAAGCGCCCGAAAAGGCCTGCTATTTGGAATGGTCGGCATGGCGCTAGCTGTTGTAACAACGATGTTTATGCCGCAAGTTACCAGCTGGACATGGATTATTCTCGGCATCGGTGTTGGTGGTTCTATTGGAACGTATATCGCAAAAACAATCGAGATGACCGCCCTTCCCCAACTTATGGCGGCCTTCCACTCTCTTGTTGGTTTAGCTGCGGTTTGTGTGGCGGGCGCAGCATTTTATAACCCTATAGCTTTTGGAATTGGTTCTTACGGAGAAATCCATACCGGCAGTTTAATTGAGATGTCATTGGGCTTGGCTATTGGAGCCGTTACCTTTACCGGATCTATTATTGCTTGGGGCAAATTGCAAGGAAAAATCAGCGGTAAACCAATAACTTACAACAATCAACACCTAATAAACGCAGCTCTCGGCGCGGCAATGGTGCTTATGATTGTTCTATTATGCTTAACAGGAAACGCCTTCTGGTTCTGGATGATTGCATTGATCGCTCTGGCTTTGGGCGTATTGATGATTATCCCAATCGGTGGCGCAGATATGCCTGTGATCGTTTCCATGCTTAACTCATATTCTGGTTGGGCAGCCGCCGGAATTGGTTTCACACTGGAGAACAACCTATTGATTACGACAGGTGCGCTAGTTGGTGCCTCTGGAGCAATTTTGTCTTATATTATGTGTAAAGGCATGAACCGCTCTTTCTTCAACGTTATTCTAGGCGGTTTTGGCGGCGATGATGCTGCGGCAGCGGCTGGCGGGGCTGACAGAGGTGATCGTAATGCCAAAATCGGAGCTGCTGAAGATGCAGCCTTTATCATGAAAAACGCGTCTAAGGTTATTATCGTCCCCGGTTATGGAATGGCTGTAGCCCAAGCCCAACATGCTTTGCGCGAAATGGGCGATATACTCAAGGCCGAAGGCGTGGACGTAAAATATGCTATCCACCCGGTTGCAGGTCGTATGCCCGGACACATGAACGTGCTTTTGGCCGAGGCAAACGTACCTTATGACGAGGTTCTGGAAATGGAAGACATCAACCGCGATTTCGCCCAAGCTGACGTGGCTTACGTTATCGGAGCGAACGACATTACCAACCCATCTGCTAAAACAGATCCAACTTCTCCGATTTACGGCATGCCGATATTGGATGTTGAAAAGGCTAAAACAGTGTTATTTGTCAAACGCTCTTTGGGTTCTGGTTATGCTGGTGTTGACAATCCTTTATTCTTCGAGCAAAACACTATGATGCTTTTGGGCGATGCTAAAAAGATGACCGAAAATATTATTAAAGCAATGGAATAATCAAAGAGCATGACAGAGTCTCCTCCAAATCTGGAACCTCAATTTTGTCAGCCTGAAGGGTGGCGATGGCACGGATTTGAACGTAAAAAAGGTCGTTATGTTCGCTTCGGCACGGTATCTCCAAAAAACAGTATTCCTGATGCTGTAGTTGTATGCTTGCCTGGTGTGCGTGAATTTTCAGAGAAGTACTTCGAACTGGCACAGTGGTGCCTAGATCATAATCTTGCTTTCTGGATTATGGATTGGGTTGGACAGGGAAAATCTACTCGCCTTATAAAATCAAATCCGCAAAAGCGTCATAGCCATGGTTTTGATGAAGATGTTAAAGATCTGCGCTATTTTGTTAGAGAATACATTAAACATTCCAGTGTTCACCCAGATAAAGGACGCATTCCTCTGGCGATGATAGGCCATTCAACTGGAGCTAATATAGGACTACATTATCTTTCCAGTAGCGCAGAAGGTTTTGAGTGCGCCTGTTTTAATGCACCCCTATTCGGCCTCAAAAATTTTGGAAAAATACCGCAATTTCTGGGATTAGCCATGGCGTCTTTATACTGTTTCTTTGCTGGCTCGCGCTATGTCCCCAAAGGTAATGACTGGGAAAAACGCACTGAGTACACAAATTTAACCTCTGATGAGAAACGCCGCGCGATTGAACATCTCTGGGCCGAGCATGTGCCCGAGCTCCGCTGCGGTGATGTGACATATCGTTGGATTTATGAAGCACAACGCTCTTGTATGCATTTAAAAAATGTGATGAAAAAAACACCGCCTGATATTCCTTGCCTATTTTCTATTCCAGAAAAAGGCACCCTTATTGATAATGCCCTTGCTCAAGAAATTATTGGGTACATACCAAAAGCAAAAGCTATAAACTACCCTGGCGGCAGGCATGAAACTATAATGGAAAATGATGAAATACGTGATAATTTTCTTGGGCATTTTTACGGTTTAGTGAAAGAAACAATTTTAGATCGACCTGAAACCTTGAAACCTTTTTAATTACAGTGCAGAATGCGCGTTGCTAACATTTTAGGAGATAACAGATATGGCTGAACCAACCAGAGAGCAGATTCGTTTAAGTGACCGAATTCTTTCTGCTCTTGAGCTATCGCTACAACAAGAAGACATCAAAATATCTGAGCTTCTTACGCGTGCGCTAGAACATTCAATGACCCGTAATACCGGAGGTGGTGAGTTTATCGAACGCCGGGATTATCCTCCTGAAATTGAGTCTGCCATGACCAAGCTTTACGAACTTCGTGACAAAATTGACGCCATATAAGGCTCTGTCACTTTTTTAAGCTGAGATTAAAAAAGGCGTACTTGTGTATGCCTTTTGTTTTATCCAGATACCAGCACCAACCATTCATCTTCGCTTAGAACTGTTACGCCTAGGCTCTCGGCTTTTTTGAGTTTGGAACCAGCTTTCTCGCCTGCCACAACATAATCTGTCTTTTTGGAAACAGAGCCTGATACTTTTGCTCCCAAGCTCTCGGCTTTAGCCTTACTTTCGGCGCGGGTCATTTTCACGAGGCTTCCGGTAAAAACCACAATTTTCCCTGCCACTGGAGAGCCTGTTTGAGCCAGCTGCTCATAAGGCTCAATTGTCAGATGGTGCTTTAGCTGCTCTAGCACATCCAGATTATGCCCTTCAGCGAAAAACGCGATGAGGTCACGGGCCGCCGCCGGGCCAATATCCTCGATAGATAAAAGATCGATATGAGCGTCCGAGCCTTCTTCACGCGCTACCGCCATCGCCTCTTGCAAAATCTCAATTGTTCCATACGTTGCCGCGAGCCGTTTGGCCGTAGCCTCACCGATTTGCCTAATCCCAAGCGCATAGATAAAACGGTTTAATTGAACAGTGCGACGATTATTAATCGATTCGAATAAGTTCTTTTCTGATAGATCACCCCACCCCTCACGCTCACGAATAGGAGTTTGGAATGATTCGCCCCGCTCTTCCAGAGTAAAAATATCTGCAGGGTTTTGGATAAGTTTATCCACCCAAAAAGATTCGATAATCTTATTTCCCAGCCCATCAATATCAAAAGCCAAGCGTGAGACAAAATGCTTTAAGCGCTCCACAGCTTGCTTAGGGCAAGTCATCCCGCCAGTGCAACGACGAACAGCCTCCCCCTCTCCGCGCACAGCTTTAGCTCCGCATTCAGGGCAGGTTTCAAGCGAGTCGAACACCGACTCATCACCTTTTCGTTTTTCGGTGAGTACGCGCACGACTTGCGGAATCACATCGCCAGCGCGCTGCACCACCACCATGTCGCCTGTGCGAATATCTTTACGAGCGATCTCATCCTCATTATGAAGCGTAGCATTAGACACCACCACTCCGCCTACAGTAATCGGCTCCAACCTTGCTACGGGAGTTAAGGCTCCAGTACGGCCAACCTGAATATCGATAGCGTTAATACGGGTTACGGCTTGCTCAGCAGGGAATTTATGCGCCGTCGCCCAGCGCGGTGAACGGGAGATAAAGCCTAGTCGCTCCTGTAAAGCGAGGTCATTTATTTTATAGACGATGCCGTCGATTTCATAGTCTAGATCTGGACGCTGTTCTAACACATGCTCGTAATTATCCATGATATCGCTCATGGTTTTGCAATTCTTATAGGGCGTTTCTGGAATATCCCACGCAACTAACTTTTCGCGGATTCCCTCTTGGCTATTGGCGATAGGCTCACTCACCTCTCCAAGTGCGTAACCAAAAAAACCAAGGTCGCGCTTCGCAGTAACGTTCGAATCAAGCTGACGCACCGATCCCGCTGCAGCATTTCGAGGGTTAGCAAAACCGTCCTTGCCAGCTTCTTTTTGGGCTATATTCAGTTTTTCAAATGCACTGCGCCCCATATAAATTTCGCCACGCACTTCCAAAAGATCCGGCGCATCATCGGGCAAGCTTTGCGGAATGCAGGAAATAGTTCTGACGTTGGAGGTAATATCCTCGCCTTGCGCTCCATCTCCGCGCGTTGCCGCCATTACCAACTCTCGGTTTTCATAGCGCAGAGAACAAGACAGCCCGTCAATTTTTGGTTCCGCAACCAGTTCAACTGCAACACCCTCAGCCAACCCTAAAAAGCGGCGGATTTTATCAAGGAAACCTTCAACGTCTTCTTCGCTAAACACATTAGAAAGCGAGAGCATGGGCACGGCGTGCTTCACTTTTTTAAAGCCTTTGGAAGGAGCAACGCCGACTTTTTGGGTGGGGCTGTCTTTGGTGATAAACTCAGGATGGCGAGCTTCTAGTGCTTCCAATTCACAGCGAAGTTTATCGTACTGACCGTCATCTATAAGCGGAGAATCTTCGTTATAATACGCTTCGTCAGCCTTGCGAATTTCTTCGATCAAAGCCTTATGCCGCGCCTTAGCGTCCTCTAAATCAAAATCAAAGAGTGATGCACACATTTTGTTACTTTCTTTTTATGCCGCCTGATCAATAAGTTTAGCCGCCGCTGCCCGGGCTTCGTCTGTAATATCCGCTCCGGCTAGCATACGAGCAATTTCCTCGCAGCGTTCCTGCCGTGACTTTAACGATGAAATATCCGTTTCCACAACATTCCCGGCAGTTTCACTCTTGGTTACAATCCAGTGATGATCCGCGCGGGCCGCGACTTGCGGGGCATGAGTAACGACCAATACCTGTTTGGAATCAGCCAATCGCGCGAGGCGCTCTCCAACTGCATCAGCAGTAGCTCCGCCAATGCCTGCATCGACCTCATCAAAGATAAAGCTATGCGTCGATCCCTCTTGAGCAATGATAACTTTAAGCGCCAACATGAAACGGGACATCTCGCCTCCCGAAGCAATTTTATGAATAGCACCAAGCTTTTGCCCCGGATTGGTTGCGACGAGAAAACGTACACGGTCACATCCACGCACCCCCCACTCAGACTCATCTATAGGTTCAACCTGTGTCACAAAGCGCGCTTTACCAAGTTTTAATGGCGCAAGCTCTCGTCCGACCAACTCATTTAGCTTTGCTCCAATTTTCTTACGTTGCGCAGATATTTTATCGGCTTTTTTAATATAAGCCGCGCGAGCTGCTTCGCATTGCTTATTGTGGCCTTCCAAAGTTTCATCAGAATTCTCAATAGCAGCCAATTGTTCTTGCAACGCCTCTAGCTTACCCGGCAGATCATCAGGATTACATCCGTGTTTACGCGCTTGCATACGAAGCGCATACAGCCGCTCGTCAATCTCTTCAAGGTTATAATCTGTCTCTAGCAACTCAGATTGTGCGGATTGAATTAAGCTTTGCGCCTGTGCCATTTCCTCGGAAGCACGCGCCAGAGCCTTCGTCGCTAGTCCTATCGCTCCGCCATCTTCATCTGCAATATTATCCAAAGCTGCCCAAGCTTTATGAACCGGATCATGATCTGCGCTTAAATGCGCATCTGCTGTAGCTAGACTTTCCAGCACCTTCTCCCGATTTTTCAGGCGTTCTCGAAGAGTTGAAAGCTCCAGCTCTTCTCCTTCTCGCGGATCAAGTTTTTGCAAATCTTCCACCGAGAGGCGCAAATAAGTTTCTTCTTCACGCGCGCGCGCAGATAATGAACGCAATTCATCACGCTGCATTTGTGTGTCTTTCCAAGCGTTCCAAAGATCGGCCAACTCGTGCAAATTTTCTTCTAGTCCGGCATAATTATCAAGCATCGCGCAATGTGTTGCCGGATTTAAAAGCCCTTGGGTTTCAAACTGACCATGGATTTCAACAAGCGCGTCTCCCACTTGTTTAAGCAAGCCGACACTGACCGGCTGATCATTGATAAAAGCACGGCTTTTGCCTGTGTTATAGACAACGCGGCGCAAAAGCAGGATATCGTCTTCGATAAAAATATCAGCCTGTTTGAGGATTTCATAAGCTTCATGATCTGGCGTAATTTGGAAACTAGCGGTAACGCGGGCGTGACTTTCACCTTTACGCACCAAGCCACTTTCCGCACGTACGCCTAGAGCTAACCCAAGAGAATCAAGCAACACAGACTTTCCGGCACCTGTTTCGCCAGTAAGAACACACAAACCCGAATTAAAGGCAATATGAAGCCTGTCTATCAGAACAACATTACGAATATCCAGCTCTGTTAGCATCTTAGTATTTACTCCA
>Ga0209475_10002955_pt1 | contig 16297 bp, 12 predicted proteins | sample tdDd471_FD_187128 | JGI IMG/M metagenome (GOLD analysis project Ga0209475, IMG submission 187128) | Marine sediment microbial communities from the Atlantic coast under amendment with organic carbon and nitrate - tdDd47.1 (SPAdes)... | ecosystem: Environmental > Aquatic > Marine > Coastal >... | reverse complement strand
CCCTGCGACCATCCAGCAGCATCACAACCCGTCTACCACCAAGCCCACGAATATTCGGATTTGTATAATAACCGCCTGAAGGAGAATTGACATTTACTCCAGGGCTTGCACTGGCTGCCTCTGTAACGTTGGCAGGCTGGTTTTGTTCCAATTGGTTGGGCGTAATAACATCCACAGGAACAGGTGTATCTAAACGAGAGGTGGCATATCTTGTGGCAGTAACAACCACATCCTCCAGAGAATATTTTTCGTCCTGCTCTTTGTCTTGATTGGCAACCTGACTCTCAGATTCATTTGATTCATCTTGTTCGGCATGAACCAGATGTGAGGACGTGCAAAAAAGCATAATGATAAAAGACAATGATGTAGCACGAACAATCAATTTAAATCGAAGAGCATGCATAGTGTTTATTTTAATCTTCTGGCCATGCACATGTTAAATCCAACGAATCTGTTTCTGTGGCATAAGCATCTAAAGTTATCTTACCCTGTTTGGCTGATGTAACCATTATTTTGCCATATCGCCCTGAGGAAAGTTTTAGCAGATACACATCGTTACTCATTTCATAGCCACTGGCTCCAGATCCACCAGATTCCCATGCCGTACCAATCACACTACCATTTTCATCATCTTCCAAAAATCCATCTTCCAGCGACTCAACAACCTCCAGGAAACTATCTGCATCACCAAGATTTTGAGCAACAACATTCGGCCCGAGATAAATAGATGGAGGGTTAGGCATTTCATTTACCATTACAAAATCGTATACATCTGTATCTTCATTGACAACTGTCATGGTTGATAAATCCACAAAGGCCTGTCCTGAACCTTCATGCAAGTCGAGATGTAGTTCGTTGCATCGACCAACTATCAGTCCATTATTGTCAGACTCATCACCATCAACTGCTTCGCCATCCTCTTCATTGGATTCAGCATCACCATCTTGATTTTGATTATCATCGTCCACGTTATCACATGCCAAACAGAAGACTAAGGCCGACATTATCACAAGAATCATATATGATACATTTTTATTCATAATAGCGCCCCACTAGGTTACGGTTTTGACCATAAATCTGTTTCTTAAAATTTAGCTAATGATTCATCGTACATCTGAACCGGCAAAAAGTAAAGCATCAATATCAATCTGCAAAACACACCCCCGATATATTTTTTTATAATCGTGTTAATATTTTACATAAACTATCGCCAGCGCGAGTGTCTCTGCCCTATTTCCATATCAATCATCTTCTGAATCTGGCTCTTGATTTTGGCGGAAAGTCTGTTAACCGCAACTCTGTCACCGGCAGTTTCAGGCCCGAATTGGTTGATATAAAGTGGCTCGCCTATCACGATACTCCACTTGTTAGGTAGCGGGATAAGACCAAGTGGCCCAAGAAGCGGAAAGAGAGGAGTTACAGGGAAATAGGGAAGCTTAAACAATTTGGCAATTGAATTGAGATTAAACAACATCGGGTGCGACTCTTCCGAGCCTACAATGGCAACCGGAATAACCGGCGAATCTGTATGCAGACAAAGCTTAACAAACCCGCCACGTCCAAAACGTTGCAGTCTGTAGCGGTTGCGATAAGGCTTGACAATACCCTTGATACCTTCCGGAAAAACTGCCACTAGCTCCTCTTCGCCTAACAGTCGCTGAGCATTGGCCTGACAGGCACGCACACAACCAGCTTTTGAAAGGATAGAACCAAGCACAGGAGCATAATAGAAAAAGTCCTCTATCAGTGGCCAGACTTCACGCCCTGTTTTCTTGCGAATGGCGGCATTTAAAATCAACCCATCGAAAGGCAGAATACCCGCATGATTACTTACCAGAACCGCTTTGCCATTTTCAGGTATGTTTTCCACGCCTTTAACATCAACTCTCCAGAAAATGCGGTACAACAAATCCAACAGCGGATTTATTTTTTTTCTGAACTCCGGATCAAAACCGTATTCCTGACCCACGGTAAAATCTTCCGGACGTAACATGGCTCTGAGATCGGCATCATTTGTGTCAGTTATTTTATTTGAGGCAGCTACTGAAATTACAGAACTTTTATCAATATTCTTTTTGTCCGTTTTCTTAGGTGTCTTTCCAGGTGCTGCCTTTGCTGTTTTCTTTGCCACTGTTGTTTTGGTCTCTGGAGCTTGATTCTTTTTCTTGCCATTTGCTTTGGCAGCAGGTTTTGCAACCTTTTTGGGAGCTACTTTAGTCTTTTTTGTAACACTTTTCTTCTTTGGTTTAGAAGCCGTTTTGCTTGCAGATTTTTTTGCCTTCTCACTTTTTTGGACACTCTTCTTGGCAGTGGCATTTTTCTTTTTAGCTTGCGGTTTTTCCGAGACTACCGCTGCGGTCTGAAAAGGATCATTTCCTAAAACTGATTTCGCCATGTTCTTCCTCGTCTTTTAGGCCGTTTTATTACTTCTGGTTGTTCTGGCATAATCAAGTGCTGCAAAACAGTCGTACTTTGGTATAAAACCAAGTTCAGAAGCTGCCTTTTTACCATCCGCCACCCATGAATATTTGGTGTGATTGATAAAAGTAGCAGGAATATCATATAGTTTCAAACCCCACAAAACAGCAGTGGATGCCCTTAGTACAGTCTCTGGCAAAACCACTTCACTTCCGCCAAGTCTTTTAATGGCTTCCGAATATCTGACCACACCTTTGCCAACAATATTAAACACACCAGAGATATTTCCGGTGATAGCCATGTAGTATGCCCTGAAAAGATCATCTTCATGGATAAACTGAACCAGTGGATCAAAGCCTAAAACTCTGGCAGTGCGTTTTTGCAGCAGCAGTGAAGACAGATAATTAATGGAAGTGGGGCCCATTGAGGTGCAGTCCCTTAATATAGCAACTCTGCATTCGCTATGGTGACTGGCATATTGCTGCATCTGGCGTTCCAACTCAAGTTTATCATGAATAAAACTGCCATGCTCATGATCCTTGATGGATTGATCTTCAGTAAGATAGTTCGGATTACCAGGCCTTGCACCATATATTGCCGTCGTACTTCTGGCCACCACATGCTTAACCTTGGCTTCAGAACATGCATCAAGCAGGTGCATGGTGCCAATAGCTTCAAGCTCGTGCGCCAGCATACGATTTCTGGAAAGCGTATAGGTGAAAATCAAATGAACCGCAGTAGTCACCTTTTCGTTGGTAAAAATTTTACCAAGTATTTGCTGGGATGCAGGTGAAGTAAGATCAACTTTATAATAGATAAGTTTAGAATGCTCAAAGTCCGGTTTGTGGGTATCTATCGCTATTAGTCGATCAATGTTTTTGTCTTCAACTAAAAGACGCATAACACCTTTGCCCAGATAATTGGAGGCTCCGGTCAGTGCTATGACATTTTTCGTCTTTTTGGCTTTAAGACCTCTTGGCATATCAAATTCCCCTGTTACCGTAAACACGAGAGTGTAATGTTAGAATAATAATAACCCATTGCTAATTCGTAACACAAAATTAATGTCTTATTTTCGTTTGTTCAATCACAGAATAATGCATAAGATTATTATATCAGCAAAACGGCATTTTATGCACAAAATTATGCCCCTGCAAATAAATATTCACAGGGGCACAAAAATTAATTCTCTCAGATTTTACTGGAACAGTGGATCGGTGCAATCTGCCATGCAGTATTTACCGTCCATTTCATTTCCTTGATTCATTTTAATACACGAGTATCCACGAGGACATTCCTGGGTTCCTTCATCCTGCACACCTTCGTCCCAGACTGAACAGTCCCAGCGAATCAGGCAGAAATCGCCAATCGGATTTTCATCTTTGTCCTGCAAGGTAACACAATAGTTTTTACCCAGAGCACTCTGTCCACATTCTGGTGGATCACTTTGATTCTGAGTGTCGGTACAAACATCACAAAGTTTTACCGGCTCGTTGGGGTTGGGGCATTCTTCCGTGCCACTTGTTTTGGGATTGTAACAGCAGCCACGGTCTGCAGGAGCTGCATCAGGAATTTCAACCGTACACATGTTAGCCATGCTGCACTGCCAGGTTCCTTCACAACCGACACGTTCCACACATTGACCGTCAATACATTCGTTGCTGCCAAAACAGTCTGTGTCAATCTCGCAGCCAGGAACACAGCGGTGATCTGTTGTATTACAGAGATATTCTATCGGGCAATGTTCTTTAATTGCACAGTCACCTTCAATACAAGTGTTGTCTACACAAACTTGACCACCAGGACAGGGGCTGGATTCGTCACAACCAGGCGCACAGTGGCCATTTCTGTCATCGGTTGAATCGTCTACACAAACCTGATTGGGTGGGCAGGCAGAAGTGCCACTACCAGTGCAGCCTTCATAACATTTACTGGTCTGCGGATGACATACCAATGGAGCCTGACAATGCAAGTCAGCACAGCAACTGTCACCTGTTGAACCAGCGTTTACCGAACCATTGAAAACACACTGCATGGTGGCAATGTTTGGAATTGTTTCACAGTTGAAACCTTCATCACAATCACTTTGATCTTCGCAGAAATATCCGCAAATACCAGATTCACCAGCTAGATCTGATGGAATACAGGCATCGTCACGATATCCGCATTCCTGACTTGTGGTACAAGGCTCGCAAATTGATTTTTTGCGTTTGCACAAGCCAGAGTCTTTGTCGCAGTAATCACTTCCTGAACAATCGGAATCATCCAGACAACCAGTGATACGATCCGAACCGTCATCATCACCGTCAGGATCAATAATTACGGATCCCTCGGAATTGTCTTTATCACCATCAATAATTGGAGAATCAGTATCTCCGTCGGTGGTATTATCTACATCATCACCGTCTGTTATTACATTGTCAATATCGCCATCGCTTACATCGCCATCAGTACCACTGGATTTATCTCCACAGGCCGAAACAACAAGCACTACAGACAAAACACTTAATAGAGCCAATAAAAGTAACTTCTTCGAATACATCATTTCCTCCTCACAACGGAAATCTATTGGTTAAGAATTAATATTTTTCTTTCAGAGAGAGCGGATCTGTTTTCCGTGGTTTCTTTAACTTGGTTGTCTGCAGGACTTTTCTGTCTTCTGCATACTTTTCTGTAAAATTGATTGTACCAAATCTTTTCAACTGATGAAAATCTCCAACCAGTGTGGGCGACCACATAGAAGCTATTGTACCACGTTTTTTGGGTTTTTCCATACGATAGAAATTAATACGCCAGCTTGTACCTTCCTTGACAGGCTTGGCATCTGCAAGATTGGAAATAGGTACGGCAATTTCAACATTCCATTTTTTATCAACGTCACTACGTTTATTATGTGTACCGTCAATGGAAACAGCAGATTTGATTTTAGAATCCCATTTGATGTCCATGTTTTTCCGACGTTCCGGGAAATAGGCATCGTAAACCACGTTTGCAGCATTGACCTGCAGTTCGTAATATGTACTGGCAGAACCGTCTGCATCGATCATTATTTCAACGGTTTCTTCCTTGTACAAAGGATCATCCTTTTTAGTGTAGCTGGTCCAGACATCAGGATCGTCACAGCTAAAACCAATGTAAAGATAATCTGAATCCCAGATCATTTTTGCAGTTGTATATGGTTTAACTTTGGTGTCACCTGCAACATTGGTAAAGTAACCAGTGCTTGTTGATTTGGCCCAACCTTTTTCATTCAATTTACCATCAATAGTAATTTTGCTCTTGGTCTTGTAGACCGTCATTTTTTTAGGAGGATCAACAGCACCGGGATCATCAAGCTTCATCACAGCCAGCTTGCCACGATTGTTTTTGTCAGCCTTGCTGCGATCAGCCTTGACCACTGCCAAACGCTTGTCACCACGATAGAATCCGCCCCAAAGCACACCGGCCTTGCTGGGGAAAGCTGCTGGCATGGTTTCGCGGAAAGTATCCTTAAGGATCATTCCCTTTTTCCATTTGCTTGTCGGGAAGGCTCCATTCAGAGGCAGATGATCCATTTTTCCTCGGAATCTCTGACCGTCTTCCGGTTCAAAATGACCGAAGAACTCATAATCCTCAGACATCTCTCCCAAAACTTTATAATAGAAAGTCATGGTGTATTTTTTACCATGCATCAAGGGTTTCGGATTATAGTTAACACCAAGAATCTTGATTTTGTTTTCAAAATTTATATTAATCGGCACATCGTATTTGTCTGGTTCCTCTGACAACAGGAACCTGGCAACAGCAGGATCATTTGATGTTGTAGCAGGAGCAGATGTACTTTTTCCCTTATCGCATCCCACCGCAAAAGCAAACACGCACGCAACAATTGCAAATAGCCAGAATTTCTTCATTTTCTAAGATTCCTTATAGGTTAATAACAATATTTAACACAGTGATAACATAAATGCTTTTCCAAGATCGAAACATAGCGTAATCACAACATTTTTTCAAGGATTTTTGGTGAGGTTTAACTATGTTTCGACAGATAAACCCGAGAGCCCAGCCATATGAGTAAATAAATCGTGTTCTGACAGTATTAAAGAAAAAAATGTATCTGCCTTTATACCAAAAAACGGACAGCCTATGCTGCCCGTTTTGTTAGCGAAATATTGGTTTTACAATCCACCAATCAGGATTTGAACAAGTTGGTCAAGCCTTTAAGTTTATCAGAAATACTTTCTCTATATAATATTTTCACCGTAGATTTCAGACGATTATACATCGCTTCAGAATATGGCTGCCAGAAAGGATTTTCAAACGGCAAGGCAAAGGATTCTTCGTTAACATGATAAGCCTGACACAGATCTCTCAAGCCCTGATCTGAATGAACCTTACCCATACCGCTTTCCTTGACTCCCTGCCAGGGCGTTTCCGGCGCACCATGAGTAATAAGAACATCGTTCACCATCACAGTTCCTGCTTCCAGTCTTTTGGCTATTTTTCTGCCTTTGTCGGCATCTGATGTAAAAACATACGCACTAAGCCCATATTCTGAATCATTGGCCAACCTGATAGCCTCTTCGTCATTTTCGACTGAGAAGATTGGAATTACCGGGCCGAAGTTTTCTTCGTTAATAATATCCATGGTGTCGTTAACATCAACGATTACGGTTGGTTCGAAAAACTGTCCTTTACCTTCTATCCTGTTACCACCAGTTAAAACATGTGCGCCTTTGCTGACTGCATCTTTAATTTGTCTATCAATAATCTCTAGCTGATTTATATCCACCATCGGCCCCATATCAACCTCACCTGTGGACGGGTCACCAACCCTAAGGGTCTTAACCTTATCTACAACTCTTTCAACAACCTGATTGTACACATCTTTATGGGCATAGACTCTTTCAACAGAAGCACAAATCTGTCCCGCATTGGCAAGTCCTCCCCAGACAATAGAGCCAACCGCAGAATCAAGATCGGCATCTTTGCAGACAATAAGGGGATCCTTTCCGCCAAGCTCCATACTGCATGGAGTTAGCTTGCTACCGCAGGTAGCAGCTACTTGCAAACCTACACCTGTAGAACCTGTAAAATTCACATAATCAACTCCCATTTCAATTATCCTGGAACCAATATATCCCGCAGAAGGCAACACCTGATACAGATCAGGATCAAGACCTGCTCGCTCAAACAACTCTTTTGTCTTCAAGGCAATTAGCGGTGTTAAACTGGCAGGTTTATGTACAACAGCGTTACCTGCCAATAGTGACATTATGACTGTTCCGGTGGGAATAGCGAAAGGAAAATTCCAGGGAGAAATAACCAGAACAACGCCTCTTGGCCTGTAATGGAGAAAACTTTTACGGTGTTTCATGAGGTGTAGCGGTATTTTCTGATCTGCCAGAATCTTTTTGGCTCGCTTGGTGAAATAATTGGATAAATCAATGATGGGTAAAACTTCTGTTTCCAAAGCCTCCTGAGCCGGCTTGCCATTTTCCAGCGAAATCAGTTTGCAGAAATCGTCCATTTCATCCATCAAAAGACCTTGAAACCTTCTAAGTACCTTTATTCTTTCATCAATACCATTTTCTTCCCATGCTTTCTGGGCCACTTCAGCTTTGGTTAAAGCTATCTGTGCCTCTTCTTCATTAAATGATTTGACTCTATCCAACTCCTCTCCAGTAGATGGATTGAAGCTTATAATACCATCGGTTACAATACTATCCTGTGACATATTCTGACCTCTTTCATTAAGGAAAAAATTCTATAATTTATAGAGCCACCAACAGAACAAAAAAATTCCCTCTGACTATTAAGTTCTATCTATCCGTTTGAATCTGCTCAGTAGCGTTTGAGATACAACCCGATTGAAACATCGAAAGAGCATGAAGCTCGATGCATTTTGAAGAATACAACTTTGATGTGCAAGAACATTATCAATCTATTAACAGGATAGCGTTGTTCACAAAATGTGTCAAGCAAGGATTTTTCGCCTATATTTGTCACTATAAAAACTTATAATTAAACCTTGCCATAAACAAAAAAATCCCACCTAAAACAGGTGAGATTCAGTATCTGAAAACAGTTTTATTACTAATATTTTGCCAACTTTTCAGCTGCAATTTTTGAAAGTTTTTCGCGCAACTTCCTGATATCGCCTTTTTTACTGAATCCGGCAGCATTGTGATGTCCACCGCCACCCATAGCAGCTGCAATTTCGGCCACGTTTACTGCACCTTTCGAACGCATGCTGATCTTAACCATGCCATCCTCTTTTTCGCTTAACAAAACAGAAACTTCAACACCTTTGATGGATCTACCGAAATTAACAAAGCCATCCAGCATATAATCTTCGGCACCCAGCTCCTGCATATCCTTTCTGGTCACAATCAAACTGGCAAATTTGCCGGAATCAGAGACTTCCAGAGTGGTAAGTGTGCGCGACAACAGACGGATTTCTTCAACAGGTCTGTTTTCATAGAGGTTCATCGCCACATCCCAGGTATTTATTCCAGTCGCCAGCATTGTTGCGGCACACTTAAAAGTAGCCGAATTGGTATTGGAATATCTGAAACTGCCAGTATCGGAAACAATGCCTGAATAGATATTCATAGCAATGTCCTGATCAAGCTCTATGGGGTAGTGTTTGATGATTTCGGCAACCAGTTCTGCAGTTGATGAGCGTTTTGTATCAACAAATTCCAGATCAGAGATATCATCCCCGGTTAAGTGATGATCCACCTTGATGATGCATCCAAGTCTGTCGCGACTTGGTTTATCCAGAATATTTCCAAAACGATCCGCAGTACCTGCATCCAAAAGAACAGTAGCATCAAATTTTTTCTTGGGATGCAGTTTATCAAAACGACCCTCAGAACCTTTTAAAAAACGCAGGTTTGGGGCCAGATCATGTGCATTATAACAACTTACTTCCTTACCAACCTTTAAAAGCGCCAACTTCATAGCAAGCATGGAAGAAGCGGTGTCTACATCCGGATAGATATGACTTACCAGTAAAAGTTTTTTGGCTGAGCGCAGTTTCTCAATAATTTCTCGATTAATTTCCCTTTTAATCTCCATTCTCTTCTCCATCTTCAGGAGTTAAATCGTGTAAAAGGGAATCGATTTTAGAGCCGTAATCAATTGAGCGGTCGAATTGAAAGTGCAGATTTGGGGCATATCTGATGTGCAGGGCACGGCTTAAGCGTCCACGTATAAAGCCTACAGCTTTATCAAGTCCCAGTTGAATTTCTTCACGCTTTTCAGGATCAGTTTCCATGGTAGCGTAAAAAATACGGGCATGGTGAAGATCGTCACTGGTGACAACATCCACTATAGAAATTTCACCAATACGGGGATCTTTTATCTCTTTTCGCAGAAGGCTGGTTACTTCCTGTTGTAAAAGTCTGTTAAATCTCTCGCTGCGTCGTCCTGCTGGTAATCCCTGTCGTTTTCCCATCTAATCAAGCCTTCACCTTTTTACTTTTCAATACTTCAGGCTTCTCCTCGACAAAGGTGAAAAATTCTATGGTATCACCAACTTTCAAATCATTGTAATTCTCGATACCAACACCACACTCATAGCCGGAGGAAACTTCGTTCACATCATCCTTAAAGCGTCTGAGTGAACCAACTTTACCTGTATATATTACCACATTATCGCGAAGAAGTTTAATATCATTTCCACGAGCAACTTTACCGTTGGTTACATAACAACCGGCAATCATGCCCACTTTTGGAACAGTAAAGGTATCTCTGACTTCCACGTTTCCGAGAATTTTCTCGCGAATAACAGGAGCTGCAAGTCCTTGGACAGCTGCTTCTATATCTTCCAGAACATCATAGATAACGCTGTAAAGCCTGATGTCAATACCTTCTTTTTCGGCCAAAGTCTGAGCTTTGGTTTCCGGTCTGACATTAAAACCGATAATCAGCGCCTGTGAAGCTGAGGCAAACAGAATATCACTTTCCGTAATACCGCCAACTCCAGTATGGATGATGCTGATTTTGATTTCATCGCTGGATTGTTTGACCAGGGAATCCTTGAGAGCCTCAACGGTTCCGTGAACATCACCTTTGACAACCAGAGACAATGTCTTGGTATCGCCGGCTTTAACTCTTTCGACCAATTCTTCAAGAGAAACTCTTGAGGTTTTGGCAAGCTCTGTTTCACGTTTTTTAAGATAGCGGTTCTGGGCAATTGCTTTGGACTGCTTTTCATCTTTAAGTGTGCTGAAAGACTCACCAGCATCGGGAACTTCATTGAAGCCCAGAATTTCTACAGGTGTAGAGGGGCCGGCTTTTTCCACACGATTACCTTTGTCATCTATCATGGCTTTGATTTTTGAGGCTTGTGCGCCACAAACAAAGTAATCACCAACAAGCAAAGTACCCTGACGAACCAGAACGGTACCAACAGGCCCGCGTCCGCGATCCAGTTTACCTTCGACAACAATTGCCTCGGCATGTTCTCGGTTGGGATTGGCCTTCAGTTCCAGAACTTCGGACTGCAAGGTAACCATTTCAAGCAGAGTGTCAATACCTTCACCGGTCTTGGCCGAAACATTAACGATGATAACATCACCACCGAGTTCTTCAGGCACAACACTGTGCTGCATCAACTCGTTCCTTACCTTTTCAGGCTTGGCGTTTGGTTTATCAATTTTATTAACAGCAACAATCATTGGAACCTTGGCAGCTCTGGAATGATTGATAGCTTCAATTGTCTGAGGCATAACACCATCGTCAGCTGCTACAACCAGGATAACCAAATCGGTTACCTGTGCTCCACGAGCACGCATACTGGTAAATGCTTCATGACCGGGAGTATCAAGGAAAGTAATGTTACCGCTTTTCTTGCGAACAATGTAAGCACCGATATGCTGAGTAATTCCACCAGCTTCACCGTCTGCTACATGTGTTTGTCTGATATAATCAAGTACACTGGTTTTACCATGATCGACGTGACCCATAACAGTGACAATGGGAGGACGATCTTCAATGTCTTTATCGTCATCGTGTTCTTCTGCACCGAGGAATTGCTCTTCTTCAAATGCAGCATTCTCTACTTCGTAGTGGAATTCACTGGCCAACAAGGTTGCGGTATCCAGATCAATAGACTGGTTAATGTTGGCACGCAGTCCCATTTGCATCAGTTTCAGAATCAACTCATTAGCTTTGATACCCATACGTTTTGCGAGTTCACCAACTACAATTGTTTCTGTTGCAATCTTGATTACACGCTTAATAGCCTTTGGAGTGGTGATATTGGTTTTCTGCACCTGAGGTTGTGAGTAACGGCCCTTTTTCTTGCCGCGTCCACGACGATCAAAGTAACTGTTGTCAATGGTATGACGTTTACGGGTTCCACGACCTTTTTTACCGGATTTGTTGTCATTGTAGGGATTATCGCTTTTTTGCCTACGACCACCAGCAAGTGGATTATCCATAACTGGCTGGACAATTTCCTGGGGAGAAAAGCTTTTACGTCCACCAGAGTAGGAAGGTCTGCCACCGGAAGATGGTCTACCACCCTGAGATGGTCTGCCACCCTGAGATGGTCTGCCACCGGAAGAATTATACGAGGGTCGTTTTGGTCTTGGAGGTGCTACAGCAGGTTCCAGATCCTCGAGATCAATGCGTTTGACAATTTTGGAAATCTGTCTAATCTTACGCGGTTTTTTCTTCTTGGGTTTTGGCTTATCTTCAGTGGCATCTTTTGCTTTTGAATCCTTGGCCTTGCCATCTTTAATCTTACTATCTTTAGCTTTGGCGTCTTTAGCCTTAGTGTCTTTGGCTTTGGCGTCCTTGACCTTTGGTTCCTTTGCCTTGGTTTCTTTAGCTTTCTTATTATCAGCAGCCTTTGCAGGTGTTTCTTTGGCTTTAGCTTCTTCAGCCTCGGCTTTTTTCTCAACAGTAGTCTCAACAACTGCTTCTGCAACCGGCTCTTCTTTAGCAACTACATCTGCTGGTTTTTCTACTATGACAGCAGATTCTGCCTGTTTTTCTTCTGTGACTCCTGCTGCTTCAGCTTTTTGTGGTTCGGCTTCCTGTTTTTCCTGCTTTACTTCCGGCTGTGCTTCCAGTTTTTCCGGTTCAGCTTTGGCTTCTTCCTGAGTGTCTTCTACAGGCTCGGCTGCCACCTTTGTCTCTTCTTCCGTTTGCACTTCGGCAACAGGTTCGGCAACTGCTGTTTCTTCAGCGACTGGTGCAGCTTCCTGAACTTCATATTCTTCTACATCGGGAGCTACTTCTTCAGCAGGTGCTTCTTCAACCACTGGCTCAACAGCCTTGACGGCGGGACGAACTCGTCTTCTGCGAATGATGCCACCAACACGTTTTTCAACTATTTTGGTTTTCTTGGCAGCTTCAATGGCCTTATGTATTGCAAGCATGTCCGATTCTTCAATGCTTGACATGTGATTCTTAATAGAGACGCCAACTCTCTCGGCCATATCCATTAAGTCTTTCACTTTCATTCCGAGTTCTTTGCTGACTTCATAAGCTCGACGCTTCGCCATGCTTGTACCTACCTCTTCTGTTGGCACTTAGATCGGTTTACAACTGCATCATAAACAGTACCGTCCCGCTGTATCTTTTTCGCAAAAGCATTATCGCTTATACCAACTACCGCTCGCGGGTGCTTTCCAAGAATATGTCCCAACTCTTCCATTGTTAAAGCCTGTACAACGGGCAATCCGTTGCTGGCTGCTTTACTACTAAACGACTTTATAGTGTTTTCAGAGGCATCATCTGCCAACACCAGAAGAGTAAACTTTTGATGTTTAAGCCCTGATTCGACATTATTACCGCCTGAAACAACTGAACCTGCTTTTTTAGCCAGGTGAATATCGGATTTCAATCTGTCACGATTGACTTTCACCAAGTTTTCCCACAAGCGTTCCGATTCATAAGTGAATTTGGAAGACTTGAAAGACTTACTGAAACCTTTACGGTTTTCCGCTTTCTTAAAACATTCTCTATTAGGAAACAGATACGCACCTCTTCCGCCCAGACTTTTCATGTAGTCCAGCTCGATCTTCTGATCAGGCGAAATAACCATACGAACCAGGGATGAAAGAGAGAATGACTTCCCACATCCGGCACAGGTTCGCATTGGTGTATTTGTAGTTGCGGTGCTATTCATTCGTGTCTGTTTCTTCTCCTTCAGTTGCATCCTGAGCTTCTTCAGGAGCTGCTGCGGTTTCTTTGGCAACAAACATCGGTGTAGTTGTCTCGGCTGCTACTGCCGGTTTCTCTTCTTCCACTTCCTGCTCTGCCTCATCTGTAATAGTTGAAGCACGCATTTTAGCAGAGTGCAAGATTGCCCTTGATTTACGCATTGACAGCTCGAACTTCTCGGCAAACTGTTTCGGTTCAAAATCAGAATCGAGAATATCCTGAATAGTGTAATAACCAGCTTCCTGCAAACGGGCCATGAGATCTACATCGACGTTCTTCAGTCTCAATAACTCTGGGCCATCAGATTCAACCTTTTTGGGCTGAGGTTTGGCCGGACGTGGTTTGCGCTTGGCACCTTCAGGATCTTTGGCTTTCTCTTTCTCTTCATCGGTCTGCGACTCGTGCATTTCCTGAGCCTGCTTGACCAGAACCTCTGCCAATTCCTCGTTAAGGCCAGGAATAATCTGCAAATCGCCAAGTTCTGCGCGATAAATATCTTCAAGACTCAAGAAGCCTAAACGTGTAAGTGTGCTTGCCAACTCTTCATCAACATTATCAAGTTTCTGGAAAGTTTCCCTTGCAATTTCAGCCATCTTCTCAACTTTAGATTCAGACTGAATGTCGATTCTCCAGGTTGTAAGCTGTGATGCAAGTCGGACATTTTGACCACGTTTACCAATGGCCAGAGAAAGCTGGTCATCAGGCACGGTAATTTCCATTACATGATCTTCTTCGTCAATCAAAACCTGTGAAACAACGGCAGGTGCCAATGCATTACAAACATAACGAACCGGATCCGGGTTCCAGGTGACGATATCAATTTTTTCACCTCTGAGTTCCTGTACGATATTCTGAACTCTGGTACCCTTCATACCAACGCATGCGCCGACTGGGTCGACATCACTGTCGCGAGACGAAACCGCAATTTTCGAGCGATTTCCCGGCTCTCTTGCACAAGCAACAATCTGAACAATTCCTTCAGCAATTTCAGGAACTTCCATTTCAAACAGCTTGAACAACAAACCTTCGTTGGTTCTGGAAAGTATTATCTGCGGGCCTTTTGTTGTAGTGGAAACTTCAACAACATAGGCTAAAATTCTGTCATGCTGACGATATACTTCTCTGGGTGACTGATCTTTGGAAAGCAGGATTCCTTCTGTGCGACCAAGATCAACTATGATGTTACCACGCTCAATTCTGCGAACAGTACCGGCAATAAGATCACCTTTTCTGTCTTTATAATCATTATAGATGTGCTCACGTTCGGCAGCTCTTACTCTCTGGATAATTACCTGTTTTGCTACCTGTGCAGCAATACGACCAAAACCTTCAGTCTCAAGTTTGATTCCAATGGAGTCACCGTCTAATGAATCAGGATCAAGTATAACAGCCTCTTCAAGGCAAATCTCGGTTTCATCATCTTGAACTTCATCTACAACAGTTTTGAATTGAAAGAGTTCGACTTCGCCCAATTCCTCATTGTACTGAGCTTCAATGTCATCGTTCAGTCCGTATTTCTTCTGAGCGGCTTTCAACATTGCCTCTTCAAGAGTTTGGATAATGATGTCTTTGGGAATACCTTTGTCTTTCCCTATTTGCTCAATCAAAAAATTCAGGTTGGGCAGCATGGCTGTCGCCTCCTTGTTAGTGCACTTTTCGCGCTTTCTTTCCCTTTTTACTGGGAACCTCAAACGGAAAATCAATATTGGCTTTTACAATATCTTCAAGTTCCAAAACGACATCGCCGTTTTCTTCTTCTATGGTGAGCTTGCCAGAATCTCCATCAAACTCTTTTAGCAGACCGATAAAGTTTTTCTGTTTGTTCAGAATCGGCCTTATGGTTTTTACTTTTATTCTTTGTCCTATACTATCCTGAAAATGCTTGCCTTTTGCCAGCGGCCGATTAATTCCGGGAGAAGAAACTTCCAGAACATAGCTACCGGAAATAGGATCTTCCACATCCATCATCATGCTAAGCATTCTACTGATACGAGAACAATCGGAGACGTTTACGCCACCTTCTTTATCAATATATACCCGTAAAACAGAACGATTATCAGAACTTGTAATCTGCAAATGATATAACTCAATATTTTCAGCCTTTAAAGTTGACTGAAAAAGTTCCCCTAATTCTTGTTCTCTTCTACTAAGTTTCAAAAAATGTACCACTAATTATTACGTTGCTGCCAATAAAAAAGCGGGCGAAAAGCCCACTATCACAATCAACCAGATACTAACGAAACTCATGGTAGTGAAAAATTCATAAAAATCAAGGAAAAAACGAAGAAAATCATGGATTAATATCAAGCACATACAAAATCTTCGCCCAGGTTTTGACAAGAGACACTTAATCAGCCTTACCGGACCACAAACCGGCTTTCCCAAAACCATGTTTTGATGTAAAAAAGCAATCTATACAAAAAAAAAGGGTCACCTTAGGCGACCCTTTTTAATATTAGTAGGTTTATTATAAAATCCTTTTTCTTCTTATTATCATTGCCACTGCAATCAGCAGCAACACCAATGGGGAGGAAGACGAGGAATTACATCCACCGCCACCATCTTCTGAAGTTGTTGCTTCACATTGGCTGCTAAGGGGATTAAACACCTGACCCGTGGGGCATGGATAACACTTCTCATTAACACAGCGCTGTCCTGTTGGACAATCCAGATATGTTGCACACTCACCATTAACAACAGAATCTCCGTCAACAAC
>Ga0209475_10002950_pt1 | contig 16325 bp, 14 predicted proteins | sample tdDd471_FD_187128 | JGI IMG/M metagenome (GOLD analysis project Ga0209475, IMG submission 187128) | Marine sediment microbial communities from the Atlantic coast under amendment with organic carbon and nitrate - tdDd47.1 (SPAdes)... | ecosystem: Environmental > Aquatic > Marine > Coastal >... | reverse complement strand
TATTGCCTCCGGCAAAACCGAGATTGGCGCCATTATGAACCAGGAGCAGCCGACTCTCCACCGGTGCTTTGTCGCCGCCCTGTTCAGCAGCGTCACGATTAAACTCGGTCATGGTTATCGGCTTGGGGCATGACTTGCCGTTCGACCCTGGAATCGTCTGTTCAGAGATAATATCCAGTTCGCCGGCAGCCCAGGCCCGAATTTTTTTTTGTGAATTATCCTTTGAATCGTTGTCGCAGACCACCACCTTGAAATTGGGATAATCCAGCTGGAACAAACTCTCCAGACATTCGAGCGTATCCGACCAATTATTCCAATTCAGAAGAACGATGCATACCTTTTTCACTGGTAGACACCCCAGGCAACCATGATCACCCATATCACACCGGTCGCCAACAATGGACCATCGCGCAACAGGGCACCGGTCGGATCTCCACTATGCCCGGACTTGATGCGGAACAGATAACGAAGCAGACCAAACATACAGAGTGGTACTGTATATACCATGTTGGGATGGGAAACGACATAGAGCGCGTAAGTGACCAGCACAGCTGCTCCGGAGAGATACATGGCACTATCTAAAAACCCCTCGGGGTATTCCTCCAGCGCACGTCTGTGCTGTCCGGCATCGCCCCCTAGGGAAAGACGCTCACTGTAACGTTTGCCGACGCTCAGGAACAAGGCCAGCAGAAAAACCGTCAGGAATAGCCAGTCCGATATTTGGACACCGAATGCCTCACCGCCGGCGTAAAGCCTAAGTACAAAGCCGAAGGCGATGCAGAAGATGTCTACAATAGGCCAGTCTTTGAGAGTTACAGTATAAAGTCCTGAAACAATGAGATATATCCCCATGAACACCAGGAAACGCATGGAGACCAGACTGCCCAACACACCTGCGGCACTGAGTAGCGATATCGACATCAATAAAGCCGTGGGCCGGGCAACGGCCCCGGATGCGAGTGGGCGCAAATTCTTGACGGGATGCTTTCGGTCTCGCTCCACATCCAGCATGTCATTCATGACATATGCAGCACTCGAAGCAAGAGAGAATGCGATAAAAGGGATGAACCCTCGCGAGAACATCCCATGATTCAGCAAAGCTCCACTGAGAAATGGCGGAAAGAACAGTAGCAGGTTCTTGAGCCACTGTTGAGGGCGCAATAGTATCAAATGACTCATTATGTTCATGGTGTTTTCAAGGCCTCTGCCAAGGTTCCGGAGGGCTGCTTGTAAATTGAATCCTCCGGAAAAAGTCTGTTGGCTTCAGCAAAAGCCAGTTGAGCCTGTCCATAGTCCCCCATGTTCATATGCAAACGTCCCAACCGGTAGAGGTAAAAAGGCTCGTGTGTCCTACTCCAGAGCTCACGAAGATAATGCAACATTTCTTCTTGTAAGGCAATCACCTCGGCCTCTTCGTGGGAGGCTGCTGACATGTTTCTCAGGACCATCACCAAGCGTTCGAGAATGATTCTACGGTAGGCGCTCGGGTTTTCCAAGCGTTCAATCAGATAGTTGCGCGCTTTCTCGTATTCGCCATCCTCTACCCATACCGTAACCTTATTGAGGGACGCCACCTGAAATTCAGGGATGTCCAGGTTACGCAGAATTTCCAGAGCACGCTCGCGATCGCCACGTAGCATCAACGCCATAGCAAGTTCATTCTGTGCCATCTTGAAATCGGGTGATTTATTAACCGTATCTTCAAAAAGCGTCACATTATCCTGCCAGACAAGAGCCCGTTGGAACACTCCCGTGGCAGAAACAAGTAAAACACCACACATAAAACCAAATGAAACAAAACGCCACGTAGCAGCTTTTTCCTGCAAAGCCCGATACCCCGCAAGAACGAATCCGACGGATGCCATTGCAGAGGGGACGTACATGTACCGTTCCGCAACAGGGGTCCAGGAGATGCCACCAAAAGCAACCAGCAGGGCGATGGATCCAAGACTCACGGCCGACAGGAAGAACCAGCCTATCCAAGAGGGTCGCAACAACAGGAACAAACATATAAAAACCAGCACAAGACCAAGCCAGAAGTATGTTTCCGGAACTTCGGTAATCCCAAAATTAAGAGGAAAGGGTTGGACAATTTTGCGCAGATAAAAACCCGACACGGTCGTTGCTTTCACCAATTTTTCCAGCAAGAAAACAGGATCGAATGAAGTCGCGACGACAGCTTTAGAACTGCCGGTGGTCGCCCCCAGAACAGTACTAACCTGACGCATTCCAAGGTCAGTATTTTTCAAGGCAACTGATCGGATAAGAAAATATCCCGCGATACTGAATGTGCAGTAAAGCGCAGGGATTAATGCCTTTTGTAACGGGAGGTCCGGCAGAGCATACCGTCTCTCGGGAACTCGACTGGCCAGAAAACCGGCCAGCAAAAGCCCGGGCCAGATGAGCAGGGTGGTCTCCTTGGCCAGGCACCCGAAGAAAAACGCCAGAGACGAGCCCAATGCCCACAGTGAGAGCCTGCTTTTCAGATAATTGAAGGTACAAAGGACCGTTAGCAGGACAAAACAGCCGGCCATCAAATCGGCACGACCGGCCACCCAGATAACAGCTTCAGTGTTGATGGGGTGCAAGCCAAACAAGAGGGCTGCAGCAAGCGGAGCGTGAGTTCCCTTCAGGTTAAGGAAATCTGACCCGCGCTTTGCAATCATAAAAATCAGGAAGGTGTTAATCAAATGTAGCAGCAGGTTTTCAAGGTGCAGGAATGATGTTTCCAAATTCCAGAGAAATCGATCGAGAATGAACGAGCTATTGATCAGGGGGCGATAATAACTTTTGGAGTCCGGGAAAAGAAAATCCTGCCAGGAGAAACCACTACGGTTCATCAAATCATTAACCATCATAACGTCATCAACCGAGTTGAGAGGCGCAGACAACGCAGGATAGTATGCAGCCAGAATTGCGATGGAAATCAGTGTGAGAGCGTGCCAGGCCCTAATTCTCATAAAGTCTCCGGCAAGTCGATAACCTTGAGGAAAAAATCTTCAAGGCTTCTCCGGTTTGGTTCAACATTACTGACTTGACAACTCAATGCCTCCAACTGACCGATGACATGAGTGAAATCCTTGCGCGGCACATAAAGTTCTCGTTGATCGACCATCGCACCTTCTGCAAGATACTGCTTAAACTCATCAGGTGCGGGCTCAACCAGCCTGATGCTATAGCCCTCAATCCCCTGCTCCAAGATCTCTTCAACAGAGTTTTCGGCTTTCAATTGCCCCCGGGCAATGATCCCGACCCGATCACAGACTGCCTCGACGTCAGCGATAACGTGAGTACTGAAAAAAATTGTTTTCCCTTTTCCTTTGAGGTCACTCATGATCCGCTTAACCAGAGCCCTGCCCACAGGGTCCAAACCACTCATCGGTTCATCCAGAATGTATAGATCAGGGTCATGCAGAAGTGCTTGAGCTAGCCCCAGGCGTTGAACCATCCCCTTGCTATAGCCCTTGATGGGGCGCTTCGCTGCTTCAGCTAGACCAAAAAGGTCCAGGACTCGCTCTGACTCAAGGCGTATAGTCGATTTCTGCATACCGAAAACCCGGCCAACCAGGTCGAGGTATTCCGAGGCGGTGAGGAAATCATAAAAAGCAGGATTTTCTGGCAGATAACCAATATTCAGACGGGCAACAGGGGGGCCGGCTGGCTCGCCAAACAGTAATGCAGCACCAGAGCTTGGACTGATCTGTCCCATCAGGGTCTTAATGGTAGTACTTTTACCGGCACCGTTAGGACCAAGGAAACCGAACACTTCGCCCTCGGCAACGGTCAGGTTCAGTTCGACCAGAGCATTAACTAACTGTTTTCGTTTTCCTCTAAAAGTTTTCGACAATGATACAATTTCAATAGGGTTCATAAATTAAACCTTTATGCCGGTTTCAAAAAATCGGGCTGGCAAACTTGCTTGAGGTGCGAACTTTCCCCACATCATCGATATAGAAACTGCCCCCATAGGGGTCTTCAGGCACACTCTCAAGCACACCAGCTTTTGTCAGTTCATCCAAAGTTGCAGGGTCTTCCCCAAAACTGCTACGGTAGCTTTCCATCGCACCCTCAATAGAAATAACTGCCTGTAAAGCGTCCCTACGTTGTATATAAGATCCTTTCACTGCTTCATTCTTAGCGTTTTTAATCATAGTTTCCAGAAATGCCAGTCCGAGAGAGCTCTGCTCTGATTCGAAAAAATAACGTGATGCGAGCCTGGCAAAAAGAGGGTTGTCTGACAATTCAGCGGCCTGCTTCATGTATCCAGCTGCCTTTTCATAATCTTTCAGAAAGTAAGCGTAATTGAACCCCAGGTAGTAAGGAAGCATATAATCCCAGGTCCTTGATTTCATGCCTATTTCAAGAAGATGATTGACTTCGTGAATGCGACCCAACTCCCAGGTAAATGCTGCTTGTGCAAAATAATAGGCATCCATATTGTACGGGTCTAGATGGATTGCCCCCTGCAGGGTTTTGTACATATTCAGGAATTCAGGTCGGATGAAAATCCCGTCTTGGGCCTTCTGGAGGATTGTGCCGTAATAGAACAGGACTCGCAGCGTCATCAGCTCCGAGACCGTAGGGCGATGCTCCCCGCTCGTTGCCCTAAGAATCTGTGGATGCGGCAGATAGCCGAGCTTTACATCCACTGGACGGCGTGCCAGGTAATCGGTGAAGGGGACAATCAGCAAACAATAGGATATAATCAGGCCGAAAAAAAACAAACGTAACTTCATGGCAGTTGTCTTCGGCTAAAGGCATAAACCGCAACACTTAACAAAAAGCTTGTGTACACAATTGCGTAAAGAATCCCGAGAAGGAAACCCTGAGCAGAGACGGTCAGGCCGTAGACAGCGTGCACCTGATAATCGAACGCGGACAAATTAGGCAGCAGGTAATAGGCCACAGTCACAGTCTTGCCGGCAAGTGGGCTCATGGCCTGGCCAAACTCACTGGAAACATATTCAAAAACTTCCTGAGAAGCGCTTCCGCAAAAATAGATCACAAGAGTTGAGAAAAAAGGCAGGTAAAAGGATGTACTGATCGTCGACAACAATAGAGCAAATGCGGTTAACAATTGATATTTCAGGAGGGAGCCAGCCAGCGCCAGAGTAATGTTCATCCAGTGAACCGGGAGATCCGATGGATAGGAAATGCGCGCCAGACTGATAACCACCGCACTGCCCAGCCCCAGGATTAAAGTGCAGATCAGAAGGAACAGGGAGATACTGACAAACTTACTGAGCAAAAATTCAGTTCTGCTGACCGGCATGGTCAGAATCGATGTCGTATAGCGACACTCAACGTCACGCCAGATTGAAGAGGAACCTAACAAGAGAGTGATCACCAGCAAACTGACAGAAACTGTCGATAACGACAGGGTGACAGCCAACTCCTGAACCTGGCGCATTGAGAAGCTGCTCAAAGAAGGAACCATAAGGATCATGGCTCCGGCAACACCAAGGACAGCGTACAGGATACGATCACGCAAAATGGCACGGAGAAAATTGCCGGTAAGAATGAGGATTCGAGTCATCACAGTAGGGCACTCTAAAAAAAAAGACCGGCAGGAGTCAAGCTCTTGCCGGTCTCTCGTTGAAAGAATAAAATCTACATAGCGGTCCAGGCTGCACCAAATGAACCATTACCAACAGAATCCAGACTAGGAACTGTACCAGCAAGTCCGACATCCTGGAAATAGATTGCAGTGGAGTCAAATGCAGATCCGTAAGCCTTGGTGCCGCTGGTATGCTTGGTTGCAGCAGCATAACCAGTAACAGAATAAGCGCACCTGAAATTCACCCCTTTGGACATCTTGCCAAGCAGGACACTTGTAGTACCGGCAGCATCAGCAGCATTTACGCCGCCATAAACCTGCAGACCAGGAGCTGTAGTTGAAACATTAGTATTCAAGGCAGCAGCAAAACAGGAACCACTGGCAGCAAACATGAGCAAGGTAAGTAGTATAAAAGTCTTTTTCATAATATCCTCCAATTTCCGATAAGTTTGATTAACGAGCGTCGAGAGCTGCGGGATAGGCTTGAGTTTCTGCCATATAGGCCTCAAAGCCAGTCTTGGTGTTTTTCAGGTCACTGTTAGCGGCACTATTGTATGCCTTCTGACGATAAGCTGAAAACTGCGGGATTGCGATAGCAGCGAGGATGCCGATGATCGCAACAACGATCAGCAGCTCGATCAGGGTGAAACCCTTTTGGTTTTTGCGGAACTTCTTTAGCATAGTCTTTCTCCTTTCGAATGTGGACGTTTGTCCTATGTAGTTTCATTCAGATGAAATTTCCGAATACGGTATCTCATAGTAGCAAACGCTGTGCCAACTGCTAAAAAAAAAGCTAAACCCCATAAAAACAGGGGCTTAGCTTGACCTTCACCATTGAATCGACATCTTGTAACATCACGATAAGGACAGAGGGTGACAATCCTGGTGACAAAATTGGTCAGAAGATGTCACTCTTCCGCGTCGTCATCTCCCAGGTCGTACTTGGCGAGACGATAGCGGATCGAGCGGAAGGTTATGCCCAGCAGGCCGGCGGCGCTCTTGCGTACGCCATCGGTCCTGGCGAGCGCCTTGATCAGTATCTCCTTCTCTATCTCGCCAAGGTAGGCATCCAGGTCCATCCCCGATTCGGGGATGTCGGTCAGGGGCGTCACCGAACTTGACATGCCCGTCACCAGGTTCGGCGGCAGACAGTCGAGGGTGATCTCGTTGTCATGCCCCAGCACAGTCGCTCTTTCAATGACATTTTCCAGTTCGCGCACATTGCCGGGCCAACTGTAGTCGATCAGGCGCCGCATGGCATCTTCGGAGACTTTGACCCCTTTCTGGTCGGTAAACCGTTCCCAGAAGAAATCCACCATGACCGGGATATCTTCCCTGCGCTGTCGCAACGGCGGCAAGTCAATCCGGATCACGTTGAACCGGTAATAGAGATCTTCACGGAAGCTCCCGGCAGCTACGGCTTCTTCGAGGTGCCGGTTGGTCGCAGCCAGAACCCGCACATCGGTTTTGATGTCCTTGGTTCCGCCGACCCTGCGGAATTCGTTCTCCTGCAGCACGCGCAACAGCTTGACCTGCATCATGGCCGGCAGCTCGCCGATCTCATCGAGGAAGATGGTCCCGCCCGCGGCAGTTTCAAACAGGCCCGGCTTCTGCCTGATCGCCCCGGTGAAAGAGCCCTTCTCGTGACCGAACAGTTCGCTCTCAAGGAGGTTCTCCGGGATCGCTCCGCAGTTGATCGGCACGAATGGCCCGTCGCGCCGGTCGCTGTTGTAGTGGATGGCCCGGGCAACCAGCTCTTTACCGGTGCCCGACTCTCCCGTGACCAGAATCTTGACCGGACTGGACGCTACCTTGCGGATCATACTGAAAACGTCCTGCATCATCTTCGACTTGCCGATCAGGCCATCGAAGGAAAAACGCTGTCCCAGAGCTTCCTTGAGGGCCAGGTTCTCCCTGCGGAGCTCGCGTCTCTCCAGGGCATTTTTGACGATCAGCCTGATTTCTTCGTTTTTGAACGGCTTGGTTATATAATCATAAGCGCCCTGCTTCATTGCCTCGACGGCTTCATCGGTCGAGGAGAAGGCGGTCACCATCAACACCACGGTTTCAGGCGTGCGGTCCTTGATGTGTGCCAGCAGCTCCAGGCCAGTCATGCGCGGCATCTTGATATCCGAAATGACCAGGTCATAACTATGGTCTCGCAGATGCACAACCGCCTGAGCTCCGTCAACGGCCGTATCAACCTGGTAACCCTCCCGGTGCAGCATAATGCTCAGGAAGTCGCGCATGCTCTCTTCGTCATCGACGATCAGGACCCGGTATTTGTTTGCTTCATTGCTCATTTCAGGACAAGCTCCTTAGATAATTTGGACTTGGTCATCACTTTAACAGAAGTCAGTACAACATTTAACATCACTCTGTGTATAGGTCATACAAAGTTCCAAGATTTTTCATACCCATCGTCCCCCGTATCACACTCCGCTTGATCGGGTGCTACTCAGACAGATCGTAAAGCGGGCGCCACCGAGATTTCCCGGCTCAACAAAAATGTGCCCGCCATGGGCCTCAATATTTGCGTAGACATTTGCCAAACCGAGACCGGTACCCTTTCCCTTGGTGGTAAAGAAAGGTTCAAACAGCTTGTCCCGATCCTCTTCGGCAATTCCGGGGCCACTGTCTTCAATAATTATTTCACTTTTTTCCTCAACAATCTCAACCCTGACTCTGCCCGATGGCTGAACAGCCTCGCCGGCATTAATCAGCAGGTTCCAGAATACCTGGTGCATTTTCTTGGGATCCAGATTCATCCGGGCCGGACCGCGGTAGGCTTTTTCGACAGTCACATTGTTGAATTGACCACTGGCACTCAAAAGGGCTATCAGTTCATCAAGCAGGGCCGCCATGTCGATCGGCTCCAACTGCAACGGAGCTGGTCGGGCAAAATTCAGAAAGTCACTTAGGAGGGCGCTCAATCGGTCAGCCTCCTTGATGACAATCTCCATCAGGTGACGGTCCTCATCGCGAACCTTCTCGTCTTCAAGCAGCAGCTGCACCGAACCGCTGATTGACGCCAGGGGGTTGCGGATCTCGTGAGCAAGGCCTGATGCCAGGCGTCCGACTGCCGTCAGGCGGTCTGCACGCTTCAACTGATCTTCAAGCGTTTTGATGCCTGTCAGGTCCTGGAAAGCGATCAGCAGGCCGAGGCTCTCACTATGTCGATCCACCACCCGAGTGGCCGAATACCCGAGCGTGAGGGTTTCGGCTTCACTCTTGCGATAAAGCATCTCACCCCGGTTAACACCGTCCAGGGATTTCGGATCAACCCCGTCGAACTCGGGGAAAATCGCTTCTAGTGGACGGTTGTAAACCTCCTGCAGCCGGTATCCGGTAATCTTGCTAGCCGCATTATTGAAAGAACGGAGGCGTCCAGAGGCATTGACAACCATCAGGCCGCTGTTGATATTTCTCAGAATCGCCTGGTTGAGACGCTCCAGTTCACCGTAATCGATTTCACGTCTTGCTCGTGCTTCTTCACTTAACTTTAAGCGCTCAGCCAAAGCTCCGCTTAACAGTGCCGTAAGAAAAAAAGCCCCGACATGCAGGAAGACTGCATAGAAGACATCGTACTGATTCAGGCTTACCGGCAGCGGCTGCCCCCTGAACTCAGGCAGGTACCCGTAGTACTGCAGGTCCAGGAGGCTCCCGTAAAGGATTGAAGATGCAGACGCAACGATCAGGACTTGTGGCCGGGGGAAAAAAACGCTGGACGCAATGATGATAAGGACAAAGAAAAATGAGTAGAGGCTGACAACCCCGCCGGTCATGTAAATCACCAGGATTATAAAAAGCAGGTCCCAGCATAGCTGCCCGTTGATGAAATGGCGATATCGTTTCAGCCTGGGCAGCAGATAGAGGGAAACAGAGGATTGCAGGATGGTTATCAGGGTGAGACAGGCCAAATACCTTGCAATAGGCGAACTCGCCCACTGTTCCTGTTGGAGATGATAGAGAATAGTGCCGCCAAGAAACAGGCAGACAACAACCAGGCGAATCGCCAGATACCAGAACAACAAAGTCCTGGGATTTGAGTGGGAGATAATTTTTTCAGGGCGTAGGCTCATGAATTAACCCTGAAGTGAATGATGTCAGCGGGAAGGTCAAAGTTCAACGGAACGATAGCCGCCTTGATCCGCGGAGAGGCAATTGAGGAGGATTCGGACCACGCGTGATCAGGCGTACAGATCTGATAACGCGGAGGCCTATTATCCGCCAACGGCACCGGCCAGCTGGAAAATCGGCAGGTACATCGCAATGACCAGGCCACCGACAGTGGTCCCGAGAAAAAGCATCAGCAACGGTTCCATCATGGCCGTCAGGTTGCCAACCGCATCATCAACTTCATCATCATAAAAATCGGCTATCTTGTTAAGCATGGTGTCAATTGAACCGGACTGCTCACCTACAGCAATCATCTGGCAGACCATCGGCGGGAAGACCCCTGATTTCTCGAGAGGCTCAGCAATGGTCTTACCTTCACTGATGCTCTGAGCTACTTTGTAGATTGCATTTTCGACGATCTTGTTGCCCGCAGTTTTGGCAACGATATCCAGACCGTCCAGGATGGGCACACCGCTCGAGATCATGGTCCCTAAAGTTCGCGTGAACTTGGCAACAGCCACCTTGCGAATCAGGACTCCCATGACCGGCAGTTTAAGGAACATCGTATCCATGTAAAGACGTCCCTTAGGGGTTTTGTATATGCGTTTGAGAATCCATGTTGTGACGAAACACCCGACTATGATAACCAGGATATAACCCTGGATGAATTCACTGAGGGCAATAACCACCAGGGTTGGCAGCGGCAGGGTTTGACCAAAATCTTCAAACATCGACTGAAACTGGGGGATAACAAAAACCAGGATTACGGCGATGACCAAAACAGCGATGCCGACGATCGTTGCCGGATAAGTCATGGCGCTCTTGACCTTCTTTTTGAGCTTCATCGCTTTTTCGATGTAGGCCGCCAAACGGTTCAGAATAGTGTCGAGGATGCCGCCTATTTCACCTGCGGCGACCAGGTTGACATAGAGCTCATCGAATGCCTGGGGGTGTTTTTTCAATGCGTCTGCAAAGGTCGAGCCTGACTCGACATCCTCCTTGACCTGGGTCAGGTTTTTCTTGAAGGTCTTGTTTTCCTGCTGTTTACTAAGGATGTCGAGGCATTGTACCAGCGGCAGACCGGCATCGATCATGGTTGCAAACTGACGGGTAAATACAACCAGGTCCTTGGTAGTGACTTTCGGCTCAAAACCAGGGATTTTGAGCTCCATATCAAAGCCTTTACCAGCTTCCTTGACCTTGCCGGGGATAATATTCTGACTGCGAAGTTGCGCCTTAACTGCATCTTCGCCGGGGGCTTCCATCACCCCCTTCATAACCTGGCCGGACTTTGTTGTACCTTCCCAATTAAATTGAGCCATGATCACCCTCATATAACAACGTGGCACGTAGCGCGTGGCGCGCGGCGCGATATTTTACTCTAAACGGACTATTCCGCGGTCTCCAATTCCAGTCTCCAAAGTCTACGAGGGCCTCTTTGCTCCGCCACCACCGGTAGCAACGCCTCTTTTCAGAACAGCATTCGGATTGGCAACCATTTCCTTCAACTCATCAACATCCGGAGAACGGGACATCGCATCGTCCATCGAAATCCTCTTCGCATGGTAGAGAGAGAAGAGGGACTGGTTCATCGTCTGCATGCCGTACTTTTCCTGGCCCATCTGCATCTGCGAATAGAGTTGGTGAATCTTGTCGTCGCGGATCAATGCACGTATAGCCGTGTTTGGCACCATTATCTCAAGGGCAAGAACTCGGCCCTTGCCATCGAGACGCGGCATGAGCGTCTGTGACAGTACGCCCTCGAGGACGAACGATAGCTGGGTTCGGACCTGTTGCTGTTGATGAGTCGGAAAGACGTCGACGATTCGGTTGACCGTCTGCACCGCACCATTGGTATGCAGTGTGGCAAAACAGAGGTGACCGGTTTCAGCGATCGTCAGGGCCGCCTCAATCGTCTCAAGATCACGTAACTCACCAAGCAGGACGATGTCCGGATCCTGGCGCAGAATGTATTTCAAGGCATTTTTGAATGAGTAGGTATCGGAACCCACTTCACGCTGGTTCACCACGCATTGCTTGTGTGGGTGAAGGTATTCTATCGGATCCTCGATGGTGATAATGTGATCGTGGCGCTCAGCATTGATCGAATCAATGATTGACGCGAGAGTAGTTGATTTCCCCGATCCCGTTGGTCCTGTAACAAGCACCAGGCCATTGGATTTGCTGGCAATCGAACTGATGACCGGTGGCAGCCCCAGCTCCTCGTAGGAAAGGAACTGGTAGGGGATCAATCGGAAAACTCCGGCAAGCGCGCCGCGCTGCATGAAAACATTGCCCCGGAAACGTGCCAGGCCCTTGACCCCGAAAGAGAAGTCGAGCTCGTTGATTTCCTCGAATTTACGTTTCTGCTGCTCGGTCAGGATGCTGTAACAGATATGCTTGGTATCCGCCGGCAGGAGGGAGCGCGTCTTCATCGGCGTCATCTTGCCATTGATGCGGATCTGCGGTGGCGTACCGGTGGTTATATGGAGGTCGGATGCACCGTTATCTACCATCGTCTTGAGCATTTGCTGGATCGAAAATTCTGACATATAACACCTAGAGTCGGAGGTTGGAGACTGGGAACTGGGGACTGGCTTGTGATTTGCCAGCATCCAGCCGCAAGCTCACGCAGTTAATCGTCGGCGATGGTACAGCGCAACACCTCTTCGAAGGAGGTGACTTTTTCTACCATTTTGGTCAGTGCAGACTGGCGCATTGTTTTGACCCCGAGACGCATCGATTCACGCTTCAACTCAGCTGTGTTGGCACCGGCCAGAATCAGTTCACGGATTTCCTCGAACATCGGCATGACCTGATAGTAACCGACGCGCCCCTTGTAACCGGTGTCGTTGCATTTCGAGCACCCTTCACCTTTGTAACAGACCGTCTCATCGGCCTGGTCTTCAGCAATTCCGGCCTGGATGAGTGTCTCCCTGGGGATGTCTTCCGGCACCATGCAATCCTGACAGATACGACGACCAAGACGCTGGCCGGTAATCAGGTTGACCGCCGAGGCAACCAGGAACGGCTCAATCCCCATGTTCAGCAGGCGGTTGATCGTACTCGGAGCATCATTGGTATGCAGGGTCGAGAGGACCAGGTGCCCGGTCAGAGCTGCCTTGACTCCTATCTCGGCAGTTTCGAAATCACGGATCTCACCGATCATGATGATATCCGGGTCCTGCCGCAGGAAAGCGCGCAGCGCCGAGGCAAAGTTGAGACCGATTTCCTCGTGCATCTGCACCTGGTTGATCCCGGCAAAGTTGAATTCAACCGGGTCTTCGGCAGTCGAAATATTTTCCGTCGGCGTATTCAGTTCGCCCAGTGCAGAGTAGAGGGAAACCGTCTTGCCGGAACCGGTAGGCCCGGTGACCAAGACCATGCCGAAGGGCTTGTGGATCTGCTCCTTGAACCATTTCAGAGACTGCTCCTCGTAGCCGAGTTTGGTCATGTCAAGCTGAAGGTTGGATTTGTCAAGCAGCCGCAGGCAAATCTTCTCGCCAAACAGAGTCGGCAGGCAATTGACGCGGTAGTCCATGTCCCTGCCGCCTGGCAGTTTGATCTTGATACGACCGTCCTGGGGCAAGCGCCGTTCGGAAATGTCCATCTCCGACATAATCTTGACACGTGAAGTCAGGGCGTTTTTCAGCTTCATCGGCGGCTTCATCACCTCGTGGAGCACACCGTCAATGCGATATCGGACCCGGAAAGTTTTTTCGTAGGGTTCGATGTGTATATCAGAGGCCTTCTTCTTGATGGCGTCCGTCAGAATCAGGTTGACCAGTTTGACAACCGGTGCGTCTTCACTGGCTTTCGCCAGTTCACCGGAATCAATTTCTTCGTCCTCGTCAACCACCTCGAGGTCAATATCATCGAGGTCACCCATGACATCGTCGAACGATGCACTCTGGTCGTAATACTTGTCGATCGCCGCCTTGATACTCCCTTCCGAAGTGACGACGACTTCGACATTGTAGCCAGTCATGAACTTGATATCGTCAATGGCAAAAATATTGGACGGATCCGCCATGGCGACGATCAAGGTGGAGCCCGCACGATTAACCGGAATCAGTTGGTATTTCTGCACGACTTCGGCAGGAATCAGCTTGATGACATTTTCATCTATTTCAAATTCGTTGAGATTGATCGAGGGTACGCCATACTGGCGCGACAGGAAAGCGGCAAGATCCTCTTCTTTCAGGAATCCCAGTTTCGTCAGGCTGGCGCCCAGACGGCCACCGGAGGCTTTCTGTTCTTCGAGAGCCTTGGCCAGTTGTTTCTCGTCAATTAATTTATTTCGAACCAGTAGTTCGCCGAGCCGGTTGACTGCCATAAAAAGTTATCATCTCCCCCAAGATATATACAATTTTCGCATTCTAGCCAATGCGTAAGAGGACTGTCAAGCGAGATGCCATGTAACCATTTGTAATCAAAGTTTAAATTTTAGCTTTTCAGCTCAAGCGCCCGGCGCATGATATGCGTCTGCGGAGCCATGTCGAACCAGAGTTCAAACGCAATCTCGCCCTGACCTGCCAGCATTCCCAGTCCGTCGGCGGCGGCGAATCCAGCCTGAAGAGCTTCCCGTACCAGCGGCGTCGGTTCCGCAGCGTAGACCATATCATACACTGACCCGCCGGGTCTGATGCATTCGGTTACCGGAAAATCAAAAGTCTCACCCTTTAGACCGACTGCACTTGTATTCACCAGCAGGTCAACCGGCTCCGGGCAGCAAGCGGATAAAGATGCCGACAGAGAAAATGAAGCAAGAGTCGTGCCTTTAAAATGTTTGGCCAGCTCCGCGATTAATGCTTGTGACCGTTCCCGAGTCCGATTGGCAATGCCGATCCAGGCCGCACCGGACTGACAGAGTGCAACCAGAGCGGCACGGCAGGCGCCACCTGCCCCCAAGAGCATGACTCTTCGACCCGAGACCTCGATGCCAAGCTCGTGTTTAAGGGCTTTCAGCAGGCCTTGGCCATCCGTATTGTAGCCTCTGAGCCGCCCACTATTGTTGACGATGGTATTGATCGCTCCTGTCAGTTGGGCATGCTCATCGAGTTCATCGACCAGGTCGCAGGCGGCCTCCTTATGTGGAATAGTTAAATTGACTCCACGAATCCCCATGGCGCGGATACCGTGCACTGCGTCACATAACTGTTCCCTGGTGACACGAAACGGTACGTAGACAGCATCCAGATTACCGGCCTGGATCGCTGCGTTCTGCATTCTCGGCGACAATGAATGTTGAATCGGGTCGCCGAGGATGCCAAGCACGAGAGTCTTGCCTGTCAATTGCATGTCATTGGTCTCCGCATTGATCAGCCGGGTAACCGCAATCAAGATATTCCCGATACTCGACTACATTAGCCGCAGAGAGAAGCTCCCCGGCAAGGGCAATATCATTCAACACAGCTGACTGTAGTGCTTCTATAGTAGGGAAGCGTCTTTCGTCACGTAGGCGATCAACAAAATAGATCCGCAGGCGTTCGCCATAAAGATCGCCTGCGAAATCGATCAGGTGGATTTCAAGGGTCGGCGGACAGTTGTCAAAGGTCGGTCGGCGACCAATATTGATGACTGCATCAAAATACTTTTCATGCCACTTCACCTTGACTGCGTAGACACCATCGCGCGGCAGAATCTCTTTTTCAGTCTCCAGGTTGGCGGTTGGAAAACCGAGTTTGCGCCCCCTGCCCTCACCATGCACAACCTCGCCATCGAGGGTGAAATTGCGTCCGAGGATCTTGACCGCTTCTGCAACCCGGCCTTCACGAAGAGCATTTCGAATCATCGTTGAACTGTGGGCCTGCTGCTCGGCACGGATCGGCTCGAGCACTTCAAGGGTAAAACCGTGAATATTCGCCTGGCCGGCCAGGAAAGCCGTATCGCCCTGGCGATCCCGTCCGAATGCGTAATCGTAACCGACGATCAGGTGACTGACACCCAGTTTGCTCACCAGAATATCCCGGACAAAAACCTCGGCCGGCATCTCCGCCAGCTGACGATCGAAATTCAACACTACAAGCATATCAATGCACGATGCGCCAAGCAGGCGCACCTTCTCTTCCGGAGTATTCAGCCGCAACGGTGCTTTTTCCGGGGCCAGGAAGCGCAGCGGGTGCGGTTCAAAGGTTACCACGGCTGACGTCCCGTCCAGTTCGCGCGCCTTGTCAACGACTCTCCGGAAAATCTCACGGTGCCCGAGGTGAACGCCATCGAAGTTGCCTATCGTCAGGACGGTCCGAACCGGTGGCTCATCTAGTTTACTCAGATCTTTTATAACCTGCATAGACAATCTATCTGGTTTTGCGATGTCGCGGCTTCGGCTTGCCGCGTCTTGAGTCTTGTCTGCCGTGCCCCGTCTTCTGCTCATCAACCAGGCGGAAATCGACCTCACGACGATCAAGGTCGACCTTGTGCACAGTGACCTGCAAAGATGTGCCGATCGTGAATTCACGACGCCGGTTCATGCCGATCAGGCGATGTCGATCCTCTTCGTACTGGTAGAAGTCATCCTCCAGGCTGGAGACATGCACCAGCCCTTCGACAAAGATTTCCTGCAGTTCTACAAAGAAGCCGAACGCATGCACCGAGGTTACCATGCCATGATAATTTTCGCCCACCTTATCTGCAACATACTGGCATT
>Ga0209475_10002947_pt1 | contig 16338 bp, 11 predicted proteins | sample tdDd471_FD_187128 | JGI IMG/M metagenome (GOLD analysis project Ga0209475, IMG submission 187128) | Marine sediment microbial communities from the Atlantic coast under amendment with organic carbon and nitrate - tdDd47.1 (SPAdes)... | ecosystem: Environmental > Aquatic > Marine > Coastal >... | reverse complement strand
CACCATGACTTTTTATCACTATACCCTTCAATCCAATAAGAGTCGCGCCATTATAGCGATCTGGGTCAATTTCCTTTTTAAATGATTTCAGAATTGGGCGAATAATCAATCCGACCAGTTTGTTTAATCGATTAGCTTCGAACACGGCTTTTAGTTTCATGCCGAGTAAACGAACGATTCCTTCACTTGCTTTTAATACATTATTTCCGGTAAAACCATCGGTCACAACGACATCACACTTGCCTTTGAAGATATCGTTTCCTTCGATAAAGCCGACATAATTAACTTCAGCACACTCACTCAGAAGTTTCGCAGCTTGCTTGACTTGATCATTACCCTTTATTTCTTCTTCACCAATGTTCAATAGGCCCACTCTCGGCGCTTTCAAAGCGTCGTTTGCTGCACACAGTACCGACCCCATTATTCCAAATTGAAACAAGGTTTCTGAGTCACAGTCGACATTAGCGCCCAAATCGAGCATATAGGTATGGCCTGATTCAGTGGGCACGGCAGTAATAATGGCAGGCCTATCAATCCCAGGAATCATTTTTAAAACAAACCGCGCTAAAGCCATTAAAGCGCCTGTATTTCCCGCACTGACACAACCATCAACTGCCTCATCGCGAACTGCGTTTAATGCTAAGCGCATTGAAGATTGTTTTTTGCCTCTCAATGCGACCGATGGCTTGTCGTCCATTTCGACAACCTCTTCACAATGAACGAGAGTAATACGAGATAATAATTTATCGGAAGCGCCAGCCAACTCTTGCTGTATAGCAGCCTGTTGACCAAAAAGAGAGAGTTTTAGGGAAGGATTTTCGCGCAGCGCAATGATTGCTGCAGCAACAATGACGGGGGGACCAAAGTCCCCCCCCATGCAATCTATTGCTAGATGTATCGGTTTCAAAATTTTACAGAAAAACCTGGATAAAACCGGGTTTCTTTATAAAACTTTACGACCTTTGTAGTACCCATCTTCAGTGATGTGATGACGACGATGAACTTCACCGGTCGTTGCATCTTCTGACAAAGTTGGACCTGTTAAAGCATCGTGTGAACGACGCATGCCACGCTTTGAACGTGTTTTGCGATTCTGTTGTACAGCCATTACCGTATCTCCTAATTACTAGTCTTCAGAATTCTGTTTTAACTGAGCCAAAACCGCAAACGGATTTGGCTTATCGCCTTCTTTTTCAATAATTTTAGGCCCGAAAGTTTGTTGCTTCGGACTCTCTGGAGCGTTAACGGATAACGGAAGAGACAATATAATTTCGTCTTCAATCAACGTTAGCAAATTAAGCTCTTCTTCATCGTACAAAAAGGCTTCGTATTCTTCGGGTGCTGAAGCAATGGCTTCTTCTGATAACACAGGGTAAAACACCACTTCTGATGCAATCGACACCGACACCGGCTGAAAGCTGGTTTGGCATGCCATAGTCACTTCGCCGTCTATCGTACAACGCATTAATTTTCGTCGATCTTCATCGATCCATCCAACGACAGAGGCATTGAGAACCCCTTCGTCATCAGATAAATACGCTTTTAAGCGAGACAACTGCTTAATTGGAATCTCGCGATGAGTCTCCGCAGCATTTTCTGCCAGTTTAAAAGGATTTATCGACCAGGTAACTTCGGCTTTTTGCATAGGCGCGCAATTCTATAGATAAACTGTTGAAAGGTCAAAAAAAATTGCTGTTTTATGTTACTTTCAACAGTCGTTGTATTTCAACCCGAACTCGACAGTTTTAAAAAAACCATTTATTATTAACAATCAATAAGTTAAAGTGTTTTATTAATGTTCAATATGAATTTAATTTTAGCCTCCTCCAGCACTTATCGAGCAAAACTACTGCGACAACTTCGCTTAAAAGCCCAATCAATCGCTCCAAACATCGAAGAAAAGCCAGTTAACGGTGAAGATCCTAAGCAACTGGCAACTCGACTGGCTGCAGAAAAAGCCGCAGCAGTCATCACTCAAATAGGCCGTTTAGAAGAGCCTTCCATTGTTATCGCGTCAGACCAAGTTGCTTATTGCAACCATAAAATGCTCGGCAAGCCTCACACAGCTGAAAACGCCATTGCTCAGCTTACTGATATGTCTAACAAGACCGCTGAATTTTATACGTCGTTGTTTATGCAAAACACCCAAACACAACAAACCTTTACCCATTTAGATGTCACTAAAGTCAATTTTCGAACTTTGACATCCCAAGAAATCAAGAGTTATGTCGCCTTGGAATCACCGTTTGATTGCGCGGGTAGTTTTAAATGCGAGGGGCTTGGCATTTCACTTTTTAATAGCATCGAGACACACGATCCATCCGCGTTGGTAGGTCTACCCCTTATTTCCGTTACCAAGGGGCTGATTAACTTGGGCTTAAACCCTCTGTTGATTGGCAATGCCGAATAGCTTAAGTAGCGCACAATCCGGGTTTATAACCGTTCAATTATTTAAAGCCAGAGAGTGAACACGCTTTAGATTATTTTTAGTACTTCTTTAAGTTGGCCAATATCATCGATCAACCAATCGGGTTGCAGTGCCGATAAATCTTCAAGACTGTGTGCGCCGTAACTTACCGCGACCGTTTTTATCTGCGCTGCTTGTGCCATCGCAATATCGTGTGTGGTGTCCCCTATCATTAAGCAATGCTGCTTATCCCACTGATTGCGTTTGAGTAATTGAAAAAGCATATCCGGCTCAGGTTTACTCATGGCCTCATCAGCACATATTGAATCATTGAATAAACAACGGATTGGTGTTTCTGCAAGTACCCTTTCTAAACCAGCTCGAGCTTTGCCTGTTGCAATCGCAAGTGAATACCCTGATTGTTTGACTTGTTTCAGCATACTTTCTGCTCCGTCAAACAGAGGCGTTGCTATATGATTTCCTTCAACATATTGAAACCGATACTCGCTATACAAAGCGGAAACTAAGTCTTCTGATAATTGACCAAATAAACAATCAAACGCTTTTTCTAAACTCAGACCGATAATGTGTTTTACCTCATGATCAGTCGGCACACTCAGATTAAGGCGACGCGCGGTCTCTTGCATCGCAGATACAATTCGCGGTGCAGAGTCCATTAAAGTTCCGTCCCAATCAAAAATCAGATGACGAATTTCGATCAACGTAACCTCTCTAATAATTGACTTAACGATTCATCGTATTCAGCTTTCACAGTAATCGGCTTACTGTCACGCTTCTCTTTAAAGGTTAACTTGCGTGCGTGTAAGAACAAACGCGAATAGTTAAACTTTTCTCTAAGCATTTGATCCGTTTCTTGATCGCCGTATTTCGCATCGCCCACAATTGGACAACCGACAAACTGAGCATGTACACGAATTTGATGAGTTCTTCCGGTGACCGGGCTGCATTGAACCAAAGTTAACCCTTCAAAGTTTTGTTCAATTGAAAAGTCGGTTATCGACGGCTTACCGGCAGGGTCGACCTTAACGACTCGTTCGCCTGACTTTAGTGTATTTTTAAGTAATGGTGCATCGACCCGACGTGTGCGTTTGGGCCAACGCCCCTTAACAAGAGCGACGTATTCCTTGTGCATTTTCTTATCTCTTAATTGCTCATGTAAAAAGCGCAATACACTGCGTTTTTTAGCAACAAGAAGGCAACCACTGGTGTCGCGATCGAGGCGATGAACGAGCTCTAAAAACCTAGCATCAGGTCGAAGTTGGCGTAATGCCTCAATGACGCCAAATGACAGTCCACTACCACCGTGTACTGCCATGCCAGAGGGCTTATTAATTACCAATAATCCTTCAGTCTCGTGAATTATTTGCCGTTCAAGAGCTTGGACCTGATCCAGGTTCACGTTGATTGGCTTTTCTTCAGATTCTGCGAGCCTTACCGGCGGAACTCTGATCAAGTCGCCAATTTCTAGTTTATAAGGCGCCTTCACCCGCTTTTTATTAACTCTCACTTCACCCTTACGAAGAATTCGGTAGATATGGCTCTTTGGCACACCTTTCAAAAAGGTGACCAAAAAGTTGTCGATCCGCTGTCCGCAGTGGTTATCGTCGATAGTGATAAACTGAACTTTATTCAAAATGATTAAACTTTATTCAAATCAGTGATTTAACAAGCCAGTATTGTAGCATTAAATGATAAATAAATTGATGAGATCTCGCTTCCCTGCTATATTTGCCTAGTTATGAGAAAAAGGCATAAATGCCTTCTAACACAAGATTTTTACTTGCAGCCTCTAAAGCAATCAGGTTTTAGAGTAAGACATTGAGCTGCAAGCCTTTAACTGACTATAAGCGTCAGTCGATACGCAAAGATATCGAAGCAAGCGAACGTAAGACTCACAAGCGATGATCCTTATAAATCAAAGCTGAGCCGTCCGCAGGAATTAATAGGCTCGGACATGGATAGTTAAACTTCAGGGTTAAACTGCATAGTTAAACTAATATGTCTGAGTAACTGATAGCGCAATCTATCAAGGAAGCCAAAAATTGGTTTTGTTTTCAAGATATTACACGGGTTTCACGTACTGGCATTAAAGGTACGGCGGTCCGGTGTATTTAATTGATCCTGTCATTCGCCTTCGATAACTAAGCTCTCGGCTGCGCTAGATTATAAAACGAGAGTAATACTAATAATGAAACGTATGTTAATCAATGCGACTCAGCAAGAAGAAATGCGAGTTGCACTGGTCGATGGTCAGCGTCTTTACGACCTCGACATCGAACTTCCTGGACGTGAACAAAAGAAATCCAATATTTACAAAGGCCGTATCACTCGAATTGAACCGAGTTTAGAGGCTGCGTTTGTAGACTACGGCGCTGAGCGGCATGGCTTTCTTCCTCTAAAAGAAATAGCTCGATCCTATTTTAAAGACCCATCTGCTCGTGGTCGAATCAACATAAAAGACGCGGTAAGTGAAGGCCAAGAGTTAATCGTTCAAATCGATAAAGAAGAACGAGGCCAAAAAGGCGCTGCGCTAACTACGACAATCAGCTTAGCCGGTTGCTATGTTGTACTTATGCCAACGAACCCTCGAGCAGGGGGAATTTCTCGACGCATCGAAGGTGATGAACGGGAACAATTGAAAGATGCTATGCGATCGATTGACGTGCCTAAAGGTATGGGTTGTATCGTTAGAACAGCGGGTGTTGGACGTGGCGCTGAAGAATTACAATGGGATCTAAGTGTTCTCCTTAATATTTGGGATGCCATTCAAAAGCATGCTGAAGCACGCCCCGCTCCTTTTTTAATTCATCAAGAAAGTGATGTGCTCATTCGAGCGGTTCGCGACTATCTACGCCCTGATGTTGGTGAGATCATTATCGACAAGCAAGAGGCTTTCGACAAAGTACGCAACTATTTACAGTTGATCCGCCCTGACTTTGTGAATCGAGTTAAGTTATATACCGATCGAGAGTTCCCTTTATTTAATCGCTACCAAATCGAATCGCAAATTGAATCAGCTTTTCAGCGAGAAGTTCAGCTTCCTTCTGGTGGCTCAGTCGTCATTGATCCGACTGAAGCGTTAATTTCAATCGATATCAACTCAGCTCGGGCAACCAAGGGTTCAGATATCGAAGAAACGGCGCTCAACACCAATATAGAAGCCGCCCAAGAAATCGCACGACAATTAAGGTTACGTGATATTGGTGGTCTTATCGTTATTGACTTTATCGATATGTCACCCGTAAAAAATCAACGTGAAGTAGAGCGAGTGTTAAACGAAGCCTTGCAGTCTGACAGAGCTCGAGTTCAAATCGGTAGAATTTCTCGATTTGGTCTTCTGGAAATGTCTCGTCAAAGACTAAAACCCTCTCTCGGAGAATCTAGCCAAGAAACCTGTCCTCGTTGTAATGGTGTCGGACGAATTCGCGGTATTGAATCATTAGCTTTGTCAATTTTCCGCTTGATAGAAGAAGAAGCGACCAAAGAATCAACATCACAGGTCCAAGCGTTTCTACCCGTTGATGTGGCAACCTTCTTGCTCAATGAAAAGCGCAAAATTATTGCCGCAATAGAAAAACGTAGAAAAGTTAAAGTGGTGTTAGTACCACATCCAGAATTGGAAACTCCACACTTTGAAATTTTGCGCTTACGCGAAGAAGACGTTACCGAGCATCGTAGTTTTGAACTAAAAATCGAAAGCAATGAAGAAGAAGCGCCAACGTCTCGTGCTTATACTCCACCGGCAGCAAAATCAAGCAGTGAACAACCTGCAGTGCAAGCCATTCAAGCTCCTACTGCGCCGGCTCCGGTTGCTAAAAAGAAAGACAGCAAAGACGATAAACCTGGCTTACTAAAACGTATTTTCAACTTTTTATTTGGCTCTGATGATAAAGACAAGAAAAAGAAAGGTGGTAAGCAACAAAACAATAAAGGTCGACGCAATAACCAACGTCAAGGCAATCGCAATAAACGAAGACCACAAAACCGACGCAATAACCAAGATCGCAATGATTCTAGAAACAATGATTCTAGAAACAATGACTCAAAAAGTAATGAATCTAAAAACAACGATTCTAGAAATAATGAGTCACGCGGTAATGACAATCGTCAAGATAAACGCCAAGACAATAAACGCGATAATAATCGAAACGACAATCGTCGTTCTCGTTCGCAACGTGATCAGAATAAATCACAAGAGAATCGTTCAAACGAACGTTCAACTGACAGCAAGGTAAAACGCGAACCTAGAGTTCCACGTAATGAACGTGGTAATGATCAAAAGGTTGCTCGTGAGAAAAACCGTAAACTGGCTGAAAGAAATTCAGAGGTCGATACGCAAAAAGACGAAGCTAAAGTCTTAGCCAATACCTCTAAAAATGAGGTTGCTACTCAGAAGCCAGAACCATCAACACAGACCTCAATGACTGAAACTGTAAATACTTCTGAGCAGCCAGTAAAAAGTGAGTCAAAAACTGAACAAGTAAAACGCAATATTGCTTCGTACGACACTCCGGTTTCGTCAAGAAATGTAAAACATGATCTAGCGAAAGAAGCTTCTGTCGAGGTCAGCGAAACTGCCCCATCAGAGCCCTCTGAAACGGTTCAACCGTCGGCCGACTCCAACACAGTGACTTCGAAAGAGAATACAGAAACAGACGTTATCTCCGACGACGCAAAGGTAAATAAATCTGATTTAGCGGTCGAATCTGCCAATGAAGAAGTCACCACAAGTGATGTTAAGCCAGCGGAGACTGAGTCAGAGAATCGCACCGAAGTTGAGCACGCGCCACAAGAGTCACAACACTCTGAGCAATCAACCATCGAGCGCGCGGCAGGCGAAGTAGAAATAAATCGCTCTAGTACTGAGGAATCGACTGCTTCAAACTCTCATGAGCAAAAAGCTTCAGCTCAAAAAGATTCAGTTCAAGAAGTTACGTCTGAACAAGCACAGGTGGAAGTTGCAGAGTCTTCGGCTTCTAAAAGCGAAGAATCTACTTCAGCTTCTAGTGAGTTAGGGTCATCTTCAACGGCTGATAACTTAAAAGAAAAAATTAAAGCGTCAGTGATCATTCGTGGACACGCCAACGCGCCAATGGCAAAACCAGAGTCAATAGGTGAACTGCAACCAGTAGAGTTTACTCATCAAAGCAATGCTGATTTAACACCACCGATTACTCGCGAAAAATCTGTTGCTGATGCGGTTTCGAGCAGTCAAAGTCCGATGGCTAAAGCGTCAATAGCGTCGCTCGATTCTTCACAATCAAGTGAACCAAACGACGCGCAGTAAGCAATAAAAGTTAGTAATAAAAAAAGCCCACACTTGTGGGCTTTTTTCTTTTACTGCTTTTGCTTTCTTTGCTGAGCTAAACCTATCTACTTCTACCCTTTTTGCTTACTCAAGCAGAAGAACTTATGCTAGGCCAGACTAATCAATCGAAGTTTATTTATTGAGCTAATTTATATAAAGTAGTTTTGAATTCAGACATTAGTATCTAGTGCTCAATCATTTGTCCACTTTGCATTACACCAATAGTCTTCGCTCCTTGACGGCGTGGATCAGATGCTCCCAGTGCCTCACCCTTTTCATTTTTAGCAACTGATTGTACACTTCCTGAAACTCGAGAGTTCGACATTGTATGACCGAGTTGTTTTAATCTTAGTAAAACCTCGGCACCAAAACCTGGCTCTATAAAAATCTTATCGGGATACCACTGGTGATGAAAACGCGGCATGTTGGCAGCGTCAGCGATATTCATACCGAAATCAATCACATTGACTATTTGATGAAGTACTGTGGTAATGATTCGACTTCCACCGGGACTTCCGGTCACTAACACTGGCCGTTTGTTCTTTAGAATAATGGTCGGCGTCATCGAACTTAACGGTCGCTTGTTTGCTTCTATCGCATTGGCTTTTCCACCGAGTAAACCGTACGCATTCGGACTTCCTGGTTTGGCTGAGAAGTCATCCATTTCATTATTTAAAAACACTCCGGTACCCGGAACTATTTTGCCCGATCCAAAACTAAAGTTTAGCGTGTACGTATTGGTTACAATATTGCCCCAACGATCTATCACAGAAAAATGAGTCGTTTGATTACTTTCCTTTATCTGGAATTTGCTGGGAAGTATGTTTTCCGATGGCGTTGCTTTATCTAAAGAGATACTTTTGGCAAGCTGTTTTGCATAGTCTTTATTTATAAGCTTCTCAACAGGTACTGCGACAAAATCAGGATCTCCCAAGTGCTTGCTTCGATCAGCATAAATTCGCTTGAATGTCTCTGTTAACAAATGGATATGTTGTGAACTTCCCCATTGAACATCGTCGAAGGAAAAATTCTCGAGAATATTCAGTGCTTGTATAATATGTACTCCACCAGAACTAGGAGGTGGCATTGAAACAACATCATATCCTCGATAAGTGCCTCGAATCACTGGTCTTTCTTTAGCTTGATAATTTGCCATATCAGCAGCAGCGATAAAACCGTTATTATTTTTCATATAGGTTTCGAATAACTGAGCCGTTTTGCCTTTATAAAAACCATCTGCACCTTTTAATTTAACTCTTTCTAAGGTTTCAGCTAAGTCTGTGAAACGCATAATTTCGCCTGGCTGGTAACTCGTTCCGTCGGGCTTAAAATACCATCGAGCAACCTCAGGGTCCTGAATTAGCCGAGTCTTACGAGCTTCTAAAGAATCTAGAAAGGGATAGTCCGCAGTTATTCCATCTTTTGCCAAATCGATCGCTGGTTGTAAAACTTGCTCTCGTTTAAAACTCCCATAGTTTTCTAATGCATGAAGCAACCCGGCAACGGTTCCTGGAACACCAGACGACTTAGTGGAGTATCTAGCAGAATTCTTATCAACATTTCCATTTTCGTCTAGAAACATCGAGGCGCTCGCTTTTGAAGGTGCCATTTCTCGATAATCGATTGCAATAAAGCGGTCTTCTTTCGCGAGGTAAATAAGCATAAAACCGCCTCCTCCGATATTTCCAGCTTTTGGAAGAGTAACAGCTTCTGCAAAACCTAATGCAACGGCTGCATCAATGGCGTTTCCACCTTGAGCGAGAATATCCGCTGCAACTTTAGAGGCACGAAACTCTTGTGAAGCAACCATGCCTCCATCTGATCGTATCGGTTGATGGATTGATTCCCACTCTATCAGTGCGTCGTTCGCAATTGCATTTACACAACATAATGCAATGAAAAATCGTAAAGTCGATTTTAATATCATACATTTTCCTTTATCAGTAACTCATTAAGGGGCACCAGTTCAAATATCGCTTCATTCATCAGCAAATCAGCCCCGTAGCTAATTTTCTTTTCAATTTCTGCTGGATGCATTTGACTGCGACATTTGAACACAAAGGCTCCTTGTTCACCTCTGGGTTTAAGCGACTCTATTAGGTCGATCGATAAATAGGCAATCACACTTCGATTAATTAGACTTGACCGATGACTGGTTACTGGCACTGGTATAACCGTTAGAATAAATTCAAAAGGAAGTAGGCGACCGTTACCACAGTCATAGGTACGATTGCTTATCAGTCGATGAAAATTATAAAGCCTTTGTTTTATGTCATGTATTGAACCCGACTCGAGCATTAAAAAACACTCACTGTTCCAGCGACATATCAAATCATCGCCAGATACGTAATCTTTGATAATGTCTGAAAAATCAGCCACTGCTGCCTCAACGTTTGCCTTATGCTCTTTTTCCAATAGCTCCGAGTAATTTTTAATGGCGATGGTAATTAAACAACCCGCAGGAAAATCCAACTGATTAGACTTATAAAACGCATCTTCATTGTTAATAATTTCTTCGAAAAACTTCCGTTTATAAAAGCGAGTGATTCTGTCTTTCTTAGCATATTCGTCAAATCGTGACTCATAATAAGCAATTCGTTCTCTTAACTGAACCAACTCTTGATTTGCTAAATCGGTTGCTGACTTTTCTCGCTCTATATCAAGTTGTATGTTTCGGATATATTCTCGATTCGCATTCAATTCACTTCTAACCAATCTTCCCCGATTAATCAAGCGGCGAGACCAAAGCGTAAACATAGCGCTGACCAAGACCAAACTAAGAACAATATAAAACATTACGCCCTTTTCTGACTGCCAGAAATTGGTATTTACTTCAATAGCGATATCTTTAATCGGAGAGTTCCAATCATTTCCAGTCACTTTTGTTTGAATCTCTAATGTTGCTCCGTCACCTACCAATCCAGATATATTAATAACACGTGTACTACCAATCTCAATCCACTCATCATTGAAGCCTTTAAGTCTATAGCGAAACTGATGGCTTGAAGGGTTCGAAAAATCGAGTGGAGTAAGCGATATACTGACAAGATCGGATTTCTTTGATAAAACAATCTTTTCAAAAGAATCAAACGAGCGGATGGCTTGATTATTAATTTTTATTGATGAAACCGAAGGAATGAAGTCTCTTTTTTCTACAATGATTGAATCAGGGTAAAATGAAGTAATACCGTTAATACCGCCAAAGAATATTTCATTGTCAGAACTTTTATGATAGGCCCACAAATTAAATTCATTACTTTGTAAACCATCTCTAGTGGTAAAGTGTTCAACCTTATTGGTTGAAGTGTAAAATCGAACAAGTCCATTGCTTGTACTTAACCACAATTCGTCGCCTTCTCCGGATAGAATTCCATAAACTGAGTCGTTTACCAAGCCATTATCTTCACTAAAATGCTCAAAATAGGCATTTTGAGTTAGACCGTTGTTCATCACCAGTTTGTTTAGGCCGTCTCCAGTACCTATCCAAATCACGCCTTGTGTATCTTCATAAATAACTTGTACATAATTGTGGCTTAAACTTTTAGTATTGTTTTCGTCATGAACAAATGCATGTTGAAATTCGGTACTCGGCTCTACCACAAAAAGACCTAAATCAGAGCCAATCCAGAGTAGCCCTTCAACATCTTCATAAATATCGTTAATGATATAATTTTTATCGTCTAGATATTTTTTTATTCGATGAGTAAAGTCAATCACTCTAATGTTAGCCGTTTCATCGTATTTACCTTGAACGCCTTCAATCTTAACCAGACCACTATCAACACCTATCCAAAGATCACCATTTCGGTCTTCGCTGATGGTAGATACAATGCCTTTAAATTTAGGGTGGCTTATTTGGTGATAACTTTGATAGTCTGGATCGTAAACATAAAGGCCCGACAATGTTGAAATCCACAAGTTATCGTATATATCAAAGTGTAACGAGGTTATAAAACTATTTTTTAAACTGCCTGTATGATCGGTAACTCTACGTAAAGTTTTTCTTTGGCTATCTATTTGGAATAACCCACTACCATAACTGCCAACCCAAATATTACCCAGTAAGTCCGTTGTTATGCTGTGGATCGTATTACTACTATTTAAATTGAATGCGTCGCGTTTGGTGAAATAATGATTGAAATTTTGTGTCTGCCGATTAAAAACGTTTAAGCCACTGCCATAGGTTCCTAGCCAAACCAAACCAACATCATCTTGAAAAATAGAAACGATATCGTCTGATAGTAAACCTCGTTGATCTATATAATTTTTATGGTACTGATAAACCCTATCAGCTAACGGATCAAAAACATTTAGACCGGTCGCCGTTGCAATCCATACCTTGTTCTCATTATCAACCAACAGAGATTGAATATGATTACCAGATAATCTTCGATTAGTGGCGGCTGATGTATGAAATAGTTCAGCCGAACCGCTTAACGTGCTATAGCGAATCAAGCCCTCACTCGTTCCAATCCATATGAGATCTTTACCATTAGAGTATATGGTCGTAATTCGAGTAATCTTTCTTCCAATATTATCTTCAGTGAAACACTGTTCTTTTAGCTCTAAGTTAGCGATATCAATACTGTTAAGGCAGTTCTTTTTTCCAAAATAAACGAGAGGACCCACAGAGTGTAATGACTCTATCGCGGTATTAACCTGATGTGTTTTAACACTTAACATCTCGTGGTATGGCTCGAGTTTTTGAGTTGAGTCATTAAACATCATTAATTGCTGTTTAGCGACTACCCAAATACGATTGTAAATATCTTCTTCTATGACCGACACTCGACCTAAACTACCATCCATAGTTTGAACATTTTTAAAGTCTGTCCCACCGCTCCAAATAGCGAGCCCTTTTTCGGTGCCCACCCATAGTCGTCCTTGCGAGTCGGCGAGAAGTGCAGAGATCATATTGTCAGGCAAGGTATTCTCTTTACCGACCGTACGTTTAAATATTTGAAAGGTGTATCCATCGAATCGATTTAAGCCATCTTCCGTGCCTATCCACATATAACCATCTTGGGTTTTAGCAAAAGCAGTCACCGTATTTAACGATAATCCATCTTCAATGGCGTAATGAGAAAGGTGAAGTTGCGGGGAAAGAGTAACAAGGTTATGCGTAGAATCTGCTCGCAACTGGATAACGGCCGTTACGAACAGAAAAGCCAAAAACGCTTTGCGTAAATGATTGAAAACTAAATTATTGTGTTTTAACGTCAGTTGATTTCTCACTGTTTGCCCGAATGTCAGAAAGAAGCTCTGGTCGGAATCCCTTTTTATCACGATAAAACTCCGCTAACCATTCAAAGTCACGCTGCATGTCGCCGCAGGGTTCAAGAATTGGACCAAACCCGACTTCTTTGGTAGTTGTATCCAAGTACACCAGCTGAATCGGCACTCCTGCCTTAACGGCTACCCGATAAAACCCGGTTTTCCAATGATCTTTTTTGCTGCGAGTTCCTTCAGGAGAAAGCGCAAAATGCATGTGTTGCTTTTCATTAAATTTAGCAACAATTTGATCAACCACGTTTTCGGCCTTACTTCTATTAACTGGCTCACCGCCAATCGCCCGAAAGAACCATCCAAGTGGAGGCCAAAACAATGTATGCTTACCTATGAAGGTTGGCTGTAATCCAGAATACCACTTTACCAACAATAAAATAAGCACATCCCAATTAGATGTATGTGGGGCAAATATAATAACGCACTTGTCTATGGTTGGCTTTTCACCAACCACTTTCCAGCCCCACAGCGACAACCAGAACTTAGCAATCAAGCGTAACATTACAGAAACTAGCCATTGCCTTCATTGTGGATATCCATCACCATATCCACATCTTCAATCCCGCCTTCTGAAGACTTGGCTAAATCATTTCTTAATTGCTCTAAATTTGTTAAGTAATTCTCGTCAACGTCTCCAGTGATGTATTCACCAGTGAACACCGAAGTATCAAAACGAGAAATGTCCGCATTCCCTTCTTGAACGGATTCGATTAAGTCGTCTAAGTCTTGATAAATTAATTTATCAGTACCGATCAACTCTTGAATTTCTTCAATGCTTCGATCATGCGCGACTAACTCTTGTGCCGCAGGCATATCGATTCCATAAACATTCGGGTATCTGACTGGTGGAGCTGCAGAAGCGAAGTAAACTTTATTAGCGCCAGCTTCACGAGCCATTTCTACGATTTGCTTACTCGTTGTGCCTCGTACAATCGAGTCATCAACCAATAAGACATTTTTACCTTTAAACTCCAGCTCAATAGCATTCAACTTACGTCTAACCGACTTTTTCCGCATTTGCTGGCCAGGCATAATAAATGTTCTGCCTATATATCGATTCTTTACAAAGCCATGGCGCATTTTCAAATTAAGCCCATGGGCAAGTTGCATCGCACTTGTAGTTGAAGTATCGGGAATAGGAATCACAACGTCTATGTCATGATCAGACCATTCTCGAAGAATTTTTTCAGCCAGTTTCTCACCCATTCTTAAGCGAGCTTTATATACCGACACATTATCTATCATCGAATCTGGACGAGCTAAATAAACGTGTTCAAATATACACGGGCTCAACTGCGGGTTTTCAGCACATACTTGGCTGTGTAGGTTGCCTTCAAAATCTACAAAAATAACTTCTCCAGGCGCTACATCACGAATCAATTCATAACCTAGAGCATCAAGTGCAACACTCTCGGAAGCTGCCATATACTCCATTCCCAGTTCTGTTTCCCGCTTACCTATTACGAGTGGACGTATACCAGAGGCATCTCGAAAACATACCATGCCGACACCAAGAATTAAGGCAACCGCAGCATAACCACCAAAACAACGTTTATAGACTTGGCGGCCTGCTTCAAATATGTCTGCAGGTGTAGGCTTTAGAGTGGAGTTTTTCTGCAACTCATGCGCGAATACATTCAGTAAAATTTCTGAGTCGCTGCTGGTATTGATGTGACGACGATCGGTTTTATAAAGCTCTTGTTTCAAGTTTGCAGCATTCGTAAGATTACCGTTATGTGCCAGCGCAATACCAAACGGAGAGTTAACGTAAAAGGGCTGCGCCTCAGCAGAGCTTGAACAACCAGCCGTTGGGTAACGAACATGGCCTATGCCAACATTACCTGATAATCGATGCATATGACGAGTGTGAAACACATCTCGAACCAGCCCATTGGCTTTTCTCATAAACATGCGACCATCGTGAAGCGTCACCATACCAGCCGCGTCTTGCCCACGATGTTGCAATACCGTAAGAGCATCGTAAATACTCTGATTGACTGGATATTGCCCTACTATACCAACTATACCGCACATAAATTTTCTAGCCTTTCATTAATCGTAGTTAATCTGTATCAAGCGAAAACGGTAACTCTTTCGGAACCTCAGGTTGATGATTCTTTAAATTATCATAGAACCATCCGCCGATGAGTTCAAAGTGAGGCCTCAGCTCCGATTGCTCCCACCAAGCATCTTGGGCAACTGGAGTGAATACTTTAAGAGAAATAATCAGGACAGATGCAATCAAAACTCCTCGTACGGCACCAAAAGCCATACCCATCATTCTATCCATACCGCTTAAGCCGGCACGTTCGATAAACTGACTAAGGAGAAAGTTGACTAAACCTGACATCGTTAACGTTAGAAAAAATAGAACACCCCAAGATATGCCTAAACGAAGGCTTGGGGTAGAAATATGGTCTTTAAGTAAATTAGCCAAATCGAGGTAAAACCATTTCGCGATAAAAAACGCTAAGATCCACCCCGCCAAAGAAAAGGCTTCTCTGATGAATCCACGAACCAAGCTGATTAAGGTTGAAATGAATATTAGAATTATTATTGCCCAGTCAAACCACACCATTGAACGAGAACCTATTTACTTATTTGGCAGGCGCATTTTACCAGAGCGGCTCGTCATCGCCTAGCGCACATTAGGTATTTATCAATTCTATTGTTTAGTCGGTTCCCAGCTGGTGACGATCGGCTTCAATCGAGTAATATCGGCTATTTTCGCGACATTTTGCTGCGCTTGTTCTTTCTTTAACCAAGGACCTACATACACCCTGTACAATATTTTGTCTTTCGCCAGTTCGACCGGGCGAACAAAGCTTTTCAGCTGCTGCTCTTCAAGACGTTTCGCCAATAGCTCTGCATTTGAGTGTGATGAAAAACTCCCCACTTGTACTACCCAAGACGATTCCTTCAGTTCAGTAATGTTAGCTTTCTCTTTAGACGTTTCTCGATTAGCCGGTGTCGAGGTATTGGTTTTCGCTTGTTGTTGACTCTGATTGTTAGTCGCATCAGATTGAGTAGTAGATTTGTCCGCAGTAGCTTCCCTAGACGAAGGTGATTTGGGGTTCTTATTTGCAGATTCACTTGCATCGGTTGAGTCGCTTTTGATTTCCGAAGGCTTGTTACTTGATTTTTGCGCGGTAGATTGTGGGTTTGATCGAGTCGTTGTTTGAGACTCGGTGCTTGTAACCTTCGGTTTACTCGAATCATTAGCAACCGAAGGCGTGTTAGGGCCATTACTTTCTTTTGAAGTATCCAGTTCAACGACTCCTCGATTATCAGGGATCGCCGTCTCAAATGCTCCTTT
>Ga0209475_10002943_pt1 | contig 16341 bp, 16 predicted proteins | sample tdDd471_FD_187128 | JGI IMG/M metagenome (GOLD analysis project Ga0209475, IMG submission 187128) | Marine sediment microbial communities from the Atlantic coast under amendment with organic carbon and nitrate - tdDd47.1 (SPAdes)... | ecosystem: Environmental > Aquatic > Marine > Coastal >... | reverse complement strand
TGGCGACGGATATACGACCGCCGGCAGGGATGCCCGAAGGCGCGGAGTACCGCGCCCTCGATGTGCGTGGCGACGATCCGGACATGGTGATCGGCGACTGGAAACCCGACGTGGTTGTCCACCTCGCCTCGATTGTCACCCCGCCGAAGGGCTCGACGCGGGGATTCGAATATTCGGTCGATGTGGAAGGCAGCCGGAAGGTGCTCGACGCCTGCGTCGCCCACGGCGTGCGCCGTATCGTCGTGACATCGTCAGGCGCTGCTTACGGATATCACGCCGACAATCCGATCCCGCTGCGCGAGACCGACGCGTTGCGCGGTAACGAGGAATTCGCCTACGCGCACCACAAACGCCTCGTTGAGGACATGCTCTCCGAGGCCCGTCGCGACCACCCGGAACTGGAACAGGTCGTGCTGCGCGTTGGCACCGTGCTGGGCGCGGGCATCGAAAATCAGATCACCGCGCTGTTCCGTCGCGATCCGCTGCTCGGCATTCGCGGTTCTGACAGTCCCTTCGTTTTCATCTGGACGAAGGATCTCGCGCGTATCCTGCTGCGGGCCGCGACCGACGGTCCGCCCGGCATCTTCAATGTCGCCGGTGACAGTGCGCTCGGCACGAACGATCTGGCTGCGGCCCTTGGCAAAAAAGTTCGATGGCTGTCGCCCACGCTCCTCAAGCTGGCGCTCGGCATCGCGCATCCGTTGGGCCTGTCGCGCTACGGGCCGGAACAGGTGCGCTTCCTGCAGTTCCGCCCGGTGCTGGACAACACGAAGCTGAAGGCGGAATTCGGCTACGTACCGGAGCTGACCAGCGCCGACGTTTTCGACCTCTGGCGTAAAGGGGCAGGCCTTTGAAAACCGCCGTGATCACCGGCGGCGCGGGCGGTCTCGGTCGTGCGCTGGCCAAATGCCTTCTTGGCGACGGTTGGCATGTCGCGATCCTCGATTTGCCGGGCAGGGAACTGGATGCGGCTAGCGAACTCGGCGTCGAAGTCAGCCTCTATCCTTGCGACCTGACCGACGAACAGGTCGTGTGCAAGAGATGCGCCGAGATCGTCGCGGCGCGCCCGTCGGTCGACCTCGTCATCTACAATGCCGGGATCACCCAGATCGGGCTCTTTGCCGATATGGCGATGGAAACCCATCGCAAGGTCTTCGCGGTCAACTATTTCGGCGCGATGCATGTCGCAGCGGGATTGCTCAAGGCGGTGCGGGCAGGCAGGGGCGCGCATCTTGCCATCTCTTCGGTCGCCGGTTTCGCGCCGCTGCATCGCCGCTCCGCCTATTCGGCCTCGAAACACGCGCTCGAAGGCTTTTTCCGAACGCTTGCCGGCGAGGAAAAACCATATGGGGTCTCGGTGCATATCGCCGCCCCGTCCTTTGTGGCCACCAATCTCGGCAATCCGGAGGAGCGGCCGGGCGGCATAGCGCGTCCCGGCTCGGCCGTGGACGGCATCGACTACATGGACGCAGACGAAGCGGCGCGCATCATCCTCGACGGAGTTCGCCGCGGTCGCGCGATGATCCCGGTCGGCCGCGTCGCCCGCCTCGCCTGGTGGATCAACCGCCTTGCGCCCGGCCTCTATATCCTGCTGATGGAGCGTAATATCCGAAACGGCGCCGATTGATATCATCGGCAAGTTCCACCTGCTGGCGCCGGTGATCGGTGCAGCGATACTGGACTTCGCGTTCCGCTAGAGGCTGACAAGATAGGAGATCAGGTCGGCCTTGCTCTCCATGTCGCGCAAGTGATGATCGGGCAGGAAGCTCTCCAGCCAGGCGCTTTTCGCTTCCGGCGTATCGCCGGCGATCTTGCCGATGATCCTGTCGGCCGTTCGATGGCATCGGGAACATTCCGAAAGATAGGTGTTTTCGCCGGCGCCGGGATCGCCCGATTGCGCATGGACATTGGAAACGCCCGCCAGGAGCGCGAGAACCGCCAGACCGCTCTTCATCATTCTTCCGAATACCCTGTTGCTGTCTCCCCGCGGGGAGCCTGCGTCCATGGCGAAAAACAGGCAAGGGGAACGGCTCATGGTGCGACCTTACGTCATCCGGCCTGCCTCTAATCCTTACCAGAGGGCAGGTAGCCGTGGATATGGCGGCGAAAACCCGCCGGCGACGACCTGCCGGGCTTTACCCGATGCCAAAATCTTGTAAGCATCCATGCGCCCGACCGCTCGCCGGGCAGACCGCGCGAGCCGGGCTAAGTGGTGCGCGCGGCCGGACAGAATGAGCATTTTACCGCCAAGACAAGTGGCGCCCTATCGGGGAAGAGATCGCGACTGCGAAGCCGCGATCATGACGTCTTTCGACGATCTCATCCGCAATCTTCTTCGGTCCGGCATGAGTGAACGGGAGGTCGTCGGCCAACTCGAGATGGCGCATGACGGCTCCGGCCGGCACAGCGCGCTCGCCGACGATATGGAAACGGTGAAGGAATGGGCGGTCCACGCCGGTTGGGAACCGTCCGAAGTCGACAGGGCATTCCTCACCCTGTCGGAAGTCTTCTACGCTCGCATCCGGGCACGCGATGAAGAAGAGAAGTAGCGGATAATCTAGGCGTGCAGTGCCGCGATGCGATCCGTCTTCGCAAAGGCCGGATCGGACCTGTTGCCGTTCTTGTTCGCCTTGGCGGCCAGCGCCGCCGTTCGGAACTGCCGCGCCAGATCCTCGATGATCGTCGCGGTGACGTCCTTCGTCTTCTCGTCTCCGGGCGATGAGAAGGTCACCGAAAACCCGTCGGCCTTCCGCGTGAAGACGAGGCCGGTGTCTTCGCTGTAGGCGCATTTGAAGCCGTTCATCCCGCCTGACGCGAGGCGTTCGAGAGCCTGGCCGATCTTCATCGCCTGGTCCCACGACATGGGCGGTGTCCGATCGAAATCGATCTTGAAGGCGACGAGATTGCCGAAGGCGGCCACTTCGAGGCCGGGAGTGGTGTCAGGCAGGTCGCCGGAGGTGATCCTCTCCCGGATCAGGCGTTCGATGGCATCGGTGGAACTGCACCGCCATTTCTCGGCAAGCATCATGAGTTGCTCGGCTCGCACTGGGTGCAGTGGTATTTTTACATCACTTTGCATCGGTTACATCCGTACGCTGCCAAACTATTACGGGCCAAATGTTACAGTAAGTGAACGGTTAATTGAAGTGCCATCTTCCTGAATCGATCAACCCGAGCCGCCTCGGTCCCGCGGAACCCGCGCTTCCGGCGAGGCGCGGGCCGAACGGGATCGGTGTCGCGAATGCTTGCCGCGACCGGACAAGGCGCGGTAAACCGCCTCCGTCACAACGATTCCCGCCAAATGGACCGATCATGCGTTACGCTATTGCACTCCTGGTTATCCTCCTCGCCGGTTGCAGTTCGACCGGATCGGACAGTGGCGGAAAGCTGCCGTCGCGCAGCGACGCCCAGCGCGTTCAGATCGTCGAGACGGTCCCCGAAAAGGTCGGCCGCTTCTCGAACCTGTCGGCTACGCTTTGCCGGGGTGACGGATCGATGACGCCCGGTCGCGACAACGCGCTGCTGCTGTTGAAGATGCGGGCGTTCCAGAACGGCTATCTCCTGTTGCACAGCGTCACCGTCGGTTCGGTTCGCGGTTCGCTGGCGGATAGCTGCAAGGGCGGATTTCAGGCGAAAGGCGTCGGTTTCTCGGCAACCTGATTAACCCTTCGGAGGGCTCCGCTAAATTCTTGACCGGTCTGTCTCCGGCCGAAAAACCAAATCACTTCGGTTCTGAGTGGCACTGGTCACGAAGACCTGTCTTCCGGGAGGGAGAGTATCTCTTGGAAATATTGCGGTGAAATCTCGGAGCGGAGCCGCGATTGCCTCTTCTGTCAGAGAGGGTTGCCTCGCATGGGCCGGGAGGTGTTCGTCGCGTCAGAGTCTGACGTTAAGGCGGCGCTCGGCGAACGGAAGCCCCTACCTAGCCCCTAGCCTGCCGACGTGACAGTTTTCTTTTCGAACCATTTTCCTAATCTCTTAAGATGACCATACCGACCTCGAAAACCGAACTTCTCGGAGCTATCACCGAACGCTTCGCAAAGCTGGAAGAGACTTTGGATCGTATTCCGTCAGAGATAGCCGACGAGAAAAGCATGGAAGGCCATGCAAAAGGCACGATGATGAGTGCCAACGATCTCGTCGCTTATCTGATCGGTTGGAATGAGCTTGTTCTGAAGTGGCTGGATGAAGACGACAGAGGACAAGTTGTTGAATTTCCAGAGGTTGGCTACCAGTGGAATGAACTTGGCGCGCTCGCTCGGAAATTCTATGCGGATTATTCCGGTCATGGCTTCAATGAAAACCGTAGAAGGCTGACTGCCGCCAAAGAGAACCTGGTCGCGGAAATAGCGAAACGGACTGATGAAGAACTTTACGGCTCACCCTGGCATGGAAAATGGACCAAAGGGCGTATGATCCAATTCAATTCGTCATCGCCATACGAGAATGCCAGGGGCCGCCTGCGCAAGTGGCTGAAAACAAAGGCGAACTAAAGGAACGGCAGCTTCGTTCCGCACTGCGGGCCCTCGCGCCAGCGGCAGCGAAAAGCAGCTTCACCATAGACAGCCCGGCCAGAGGCAAGTCCTCTGACGAAACAGGCAGAACGATCTGGTGCTTTTGACTGGGGAAATGGTGGAGCCAAGCGGGATCGAACCGCTGACCTCCTGCATGCCATGCAGGCGCTCTCCCAGCTGAGCTATGGCCCCGTCATTTTCGCGGCAGGCTTGGGGTGCCTGCGGACCGCGGTCAGATACATTCGCGCCGCAGTAAGATCAAGTCCCCGCGACGCGCTTTTTATCAGCTTTCGTCGTCGTCGCCGCTTACGTCGATGATGCCGGCAACGTCGTCATCGTCGTCATCCTCGTCATCGGCGAGGAAAGTGTCGTCCTCGTCATCGTCGTCGATGTCGATCTCATCATCGGTATTGTCGCCGAGGTCGGGCAGGTTGTCGTCCTTGCCGCTATCCTCTTCCTCTTCGGCATCCTCCAGCGAAACGACTTCGGCCGCGGCCGTGTCATCCTCGTCGTCGAGTTCCGCTGCGGTTTCCTCGGCCTCTTCGGCCTTCTCCTCGATCACCTCGGATTTCGTGTCCTCGAAATAGGACAGCGGATACGTCTTGCCTGTATAGGGCGAGACGATTGGATCCTTGTTCAGATCGTAGAATTTTCTGCCTGTCTCGGGGCAGATGCGTTTCGTTCCAAGTTCCGGTTTTGCCACAGTCGCGTCCTCGGTAAATTCCATGTGTCCCGCCCGGCTCGGCGGCGGAACGAGGGTCCTTGATGTCCTGAAAATGTTTTCGGTCCATAGCGACAAAGAAAATGGCTGTCAAAGGTCAATTCGCATTGTGCCGACATTGGTGGAAACAGGCGGGACAAGGTGATTTCGCGGTGAAGCTGTGCTAGGCCGCGCCCGGTTTGTCGCTCAACTTGTTCGGGACCCGCTCGTGTCACATTCCGGAATCCGCGCAGCCGCACTCGCGCGCCCGTCAAATGCCCTTCGTGGAAAGCTGCGTATTCCCGGCGACAAGTCGATTTCGCACCGGGCCCTCATGCTTGGCGGCCTCGCCTCCGGGACGACACGGATCGCCGGTCTGCTCGAGGGCGAGGACATATTGTCAACGGCCGCGGCCATGCGCGCCTTCGGAGCGAATATCCGCAAGCAGGGCGACGACTGGATTGTCGACGGCGTCGGCAATGGTTGCCTGCTTGAACCGGAAGAAGAACTCGATTTTGGCAATGCCGGCACCGGCGTGCGCCTCGTCATGGGGCTTTCCGGCGTCTACGATATGGAAACCCGCTTTGCCGGGGATGCCTCGCTGGTGAAGCGACCGATGGGCCGCATTCTCGATCCCTTGCGTCAGATGGGCGTCCAGATCGACGCAGCGGAAGGCGACAGGTTGCCGATCCGCCTGCACGGGCCGCGCACGGCCAATCCGATCAGTTACCGGGTGCCGGTGGCGTCGGCCCAAGTCAAGTCGGCGGTCCTGCTCGCCGGGCTCAATACGCCGGGCGTCACCACGGTGATCGAACCGGTCGCGACCCGCGATCACACCGAAAACATGCTGAAAGGCTTCGGCGCGCCGATCGAGATCGCGCACGACAAGCAAGGGGTGCGGCATATTTCCATCGAGGGACAGTGCGTATTGGCGGGGCAGGAGATTACCGTCCCCGGCGATCCGTCCTCGGCCGCTTTCCCGATCGTCGCCGCGCTCATCACGCACGGGTCTGACATCACGATCGAGAACATCCTGATGAATCCCGCCCGCACCGGCCTGATCGCCACCTTGCAGGAAATGGGTGCGGTCATCGATATCGAAAACCTCCGCTCGCAAGGTGGCGAGGATGTCGCCGATCTGCGCGTCCGGTCCTCCGACCTGAAGGGCGTCACGATCCCGGCCGAGCGCGCGCCGTCGATGATCGACGAATATCCGATCCTCGCCGTCGCGGCGAGTTTCGCCGAGGGCGAGACGATCATGCAGGGTATCGAGGAATTGCGGGTCAAGGAAAGCGACCGGCTCGCCGCGGTCGCGAGCGCGCTCGAAATCAACGGCGTCGATTGCACCGAAGGCCGCGACTTCCTTTCGGTGCGCGGTCATCCGGGCGGCAAGGGGCTTGGTGCGATGACGGATCAGGCCAGGGTCGAAACGCATCTCGACCACCGCATCGCCATGAGTTTCCTCGTCTTCGGCCTTGCGGCAGAGCATGGCAGTCTTGTCGACGACGCCTCGATGATCGCGACCAGTTTTCCCGGCTTCACGGAACTGATGACGGGGCTCGGAGCCAAAATGGAGCCTGCCGCGTGAGCATCACCATCGCCATCGACGGGCCGGCCGCCTCCGGCAAGGGCACGCTCGCCCGTCGCCTCGCCGACTATTATCATCTTGCCTTTCTGGATACGGGCCTGACCTATCGCGCCGTGGCGCATCGCCTACTGGAAGAGGGCGGTTCGCTGGAGGACGAGGCCGCGGCGGTGGACGCTGCGCGGCGCATCGACCTCGCCAATCTCAATCGTGGCGTCCTCTCGGCGCATGCGGTGGCGGACGCTGCCTCGCGGGTCGCTGTCTTCCCGCAGGTTCGTCGCGTCCTAGTCGAAAAGCAGCGGGAATTCGCCGGACGGGCGGAAGGTGCGGTCCTCGACGGCCGCGATATCGGCACGGTGGTCTGTCCGGATGCCGAGGTGAAGCTGTTCGTCGTCGCCAGCCCCGAGGTGCGTGCGGGGCGCCGTCTGCGCGACATCGAATCGCGCGGCGGCCGTGCCGATTTCGACGATATCCTCGCCGACATCAAACGCCGTGACGAACGCGACACGGGACGCGCCGACTCGCCCTTGAAACCGGCGGCTGACGCACACTTGCTTGATACGTCGGAAATGACTATAGAAGCGGCGTTCCGGGCAGCGCGCGCTTTTGTCGACGCCGCCATGGAGCGAGACAGCCAGTAATTTCCGAACAGCGGTCCCCGCGCCGGATTTTGGCCCACAGACGATCGAGGGCCGGATCGCCGTTTGGAACAACGCAACACCAACCCGCCGGCGCTTGTGCCCGAAGAAATCATACCGGGCCCCCAGGAGTATCAATGTCAGAAATGAATCCGAGCCGGGAGGACTTCGCGTCCCTCCTCGAACAGTCCTTTGAAGATCACGACACCTCGGAAGGCGCCGTCGTCAAGGGGATTATCACGGCAATCGAAAAAGATATGGCGATTGTCGATGTCGGCCTGAAGGTCGAAGGCCGTATCGCGCTGAAGGAATTCGGCGCCAAGGCCAAGGACGGGACGCTGAAGGTCGGCGACACCGTTGAAGTTTATGTCGAGCGCGTCGAAAACGCCCTTGGCGAAGCTGTTCTCTCGCGCGAGAAAGCGCGGCGTGAGGAAAGCTGGGTCAAGCTCGAAGCCAAGTTCGAGGCCGGCGAGCGCGTCGAAGGCGTCATCTTCAACCAGGTCAAGGGCGGCTTTACCGTCGATCTGGACGGCGCCGTTGCGTTCCTGCCGCGGTCGCAGGTCGATATCCGCCCGGTGCGTGATGTCACTCCGCTGATGCATAACCCGCAGCCCTTCGAAATCCTCAAGATGGACAAGCGTCGCGGCAACATCGTCGTTTCGCGCCGCACCGTTCTTGAAGAGAGCCGCGCCGAACAGCGTTCGGAAATCGTCCAGAACCTCGAAGAGGGTCAGGTCGTCGAAGGCGTCGTCAAGAACATCACCGATTACGGTGCATTCGTCGATCTCGGCGGCATCGACGGTCTGCTGCATGTCACCGACATGGCATGGCGTCGCGTCAACCATCCGTCGGAAATCCTGTCGATCGGCCAGACCGTCAAGGTCCAGATCATCCGCATCAACCAGGAAACCCATCGCATCTCGCTGGGCAGATCCGTGGGACGGCATCGGCACGAAATATCCGGTCGGCAAGAAGATCTCCGGCACGGTTACGAACATCACCGACTACGGTGCATTCGTCGAGATCGAGCCGGGCATCGAGGGCCTGATCCACGTGTCCGAAATGTCCTGGACGAAGAAGAACGTCCATCCGGGCAAGATCCTCTCCACCTCGCAGGAAGTGGAAGTGGTCGTTCTCGAGGTCGACCCGCAGAAGCGCCGCATCTCGCTTGGCCTCAAGCAGACGCTGGAAAATCCGTGGGAATCCTTCGCGCAGACCCATCCGGTCGGTTCCGTGGTCGAGGGCGAAGTCAAGAACAAGACCGAGTTCGGCCTCTTCATCGGCCTGGATGGCGATGTCGACGGCATGGTCCACCTGTCGGATCTCGACTGGAACATGCCCGGCGAACAGGCCATCGAAACCTACAACAAGGGTGACATGGTCCAGGCGCAGGTTCTCGACGTCGATACCGACAAGGAACGCATCTCGCTCGGCATCAAGCAGCTTGGCCGCGATGCGATCGGCGAAGCCGCCGCTTCGGGCGAACTGCGCAAGAACGCTGTCGTCACCGCCGAGGTCACCGGCATCACCGATGGTGGTATCGAAGTGAAGCTCGTCGATCACGACATGGACAGCTTCATCCGCCGTTCCGACCTGTCGCGCGACCGCGACGAGCAGCGTCCGGAACGCTTCTCCGTCGGCCAGAAGGTGGACGCACGCGTCACCCAGTTCGACAAGAAGACGCGGCGCCTCTCGCTTTCCATCAAGGCGCTCGAAATCGCCGAGGAAAAGGAAGCCGTCGCGCAGTTCGGCTCGACCGACGCCGGTGCTTCGCTCGGCGACATTCTTGGCGCTGCCCTGAAGAACCGCGAAGGCAACTAAGCCTTAGCGTTTCCGCGAAAAGCACCCGCCGGGCGGCAACGTCCGGCGGGTTTTTTGTTGGCCGAAAGGTTGACCCGGAGCGCCTGCGGCCCGATTTTGCCGATAGTCTGGTCCGGAATGAGACATGCGCCCGCCACGTTCGCTCGCCCGCCGAAATCCCCATGCCGATAGCAAGGGCTTTGATGCCTTTGGCTACGAGATCATGCAGGAGACCGCCTCGGCGCTCGGCCGCATCGGCCGCCAGCTCGAGGAGGCGCTGGAAGCGCTGCGCCGCCATGACGCGACGCCCGGATCAAACCGCGACCGCGATGAATTGGTGCAGGAGGCCGCCGATCGGGCCTGGGTGCTGTTCATCCAGCGCGATCATCTCGGCCTGAAAACCGATCATCACCTCTTGTCGACCTACGACATTCCGCGCGAAGTGATGCTGCGCGTCGGCGTGTTCGGAAAGCGTTCCTCCGCGGAGCGATAGACCTGTCTTTTTGGGGAGTAGTCATATGCGATTCGTCTTCTACGGCCTCGGCGCGATCGGCGGCGGTTTGGCGGCGATATTGGCCAGGTCCGGCCGCGACGTGATCGGCATCGCACGCGGCGCGCAGCTCGAAGCGGTGAAGGCGGGTGGATTGCGGGTCAGGGCGCCTGAAATCGACGAGATCGTAAAGTTTCCCTGCGTCGGCGCGCCCTCCGAAATCGACTTCAGGCCCGACGATGTCATTTTCCTGACGATGAAGACCCAGGACACGAAGGCCGCGCTGGAGGATTTGCGGAAATGCGGTGTCCGCGACCAGGCGATCGTCTGCACCCAGAACGGCATCGAAAACGAAAGGTTGGCGCTCAGGGTGTTCCCGAATGTCTATGGTGCGGTCGTCATGATGCCGGTCGATTTCGTCAAGCCGGGCGAAGTGGCGATCAATTGCAGCCCGAAGCTGGGCGTCTTCAATATCGGCCGATATCCGCAGGGCGTCGACGTTGTCGCCGAGGATGTTTGCAGGGCACTCGACAGTGCAGGTTTTGCCGGATTTCCGGATTCCGATGTCATGCCCGGAAAATACGGCAAGCTGCTGCTGAACCTCTCCAATGTCCTCGACGCGGCGGGAGGCGAGCCTGGGCGAAAGTCGGACTTGTCGAAAATGGCGAGTGTCGAGGCGAAGCAGGTGCTTGAAACGTGCGGTATTGCCTACACGACAGATTATCGCCGGGACGACCTGATGCGGATGACGCCGGTGCCCGGCGTCAAGCGGACCGGTTCATCCTCCGCCCAGAGCCTGGTCCGCGGCGCCGGGTCGATCGAGACCGATTATCTGAATGGCGAAATCGTGCTGACCGGAAGGCTGAATGGCGTTCCGGCGCCGGTGAACGAGTTTCTCTGCGAACTCGGCAGGCGACTGGTTGTCGAAGGCATCGCGCCCGGAAGCCTGTCGGCCGAGGAGCTGCAACGCGCCTACGACGAATTCCGGGCGGCGTAGCCCTGAGCCTTCAGGCCGCGCGCAACTCTTCGGCGATCCAGTCGGTAAGCGCCTCGTGGCTGTCGATCACGATGTCGGCGCCCGCGTCGAACAGGGTGTCGTCATGGCCCTTGCGGCAATGGCTGCCGCCGGTGAAACCGATCACGAAATGCCCGGCCGCCTTGCCGCCGCGCACCCCGTTCGCGCTGTCCTCGATGACGATGCAGTCGTCATTGCCGTAGCCCATCGCCTTCGCGGCATGCAGGAACAGGTCCGGCGCGGGCTTGCCGTGTTCGACCATGTCGCCCGAAAAGATGCCGTTGCCGAAGAAGCGGGAGAAATCGACGAGGTCGAGCTTGCGGTGCAGGAAGCCGAGTTGCGTGGACGAGGCCACGCAGCGAGGCCCTGTCAGGCTCTCAAGCATCGCTTCGGCGCCATCGACCGGTTTCAGCTCCGCCGCAACGCGCCGCCGCGATTCCGCTTTCAGCTTCTCGAACCCGGCATCAAGCAGCGGTTCGCCGGTTTCGCGCAGGATCAGGCCCGCATATTTGATGCGCCAGTCGGTCGGACCGAGCGCCATGAACTCGCGGACATAGGTCGCCCAGTCGACGGTCACGCCGAGGTCGCGCAGAAAGGCCATTTCGACGTCGAGATAAATGAATTCGCTGTCCAGAAGGACACCGTCGCAATCGAATATCAGAAGAGGTTGCGGCATCGGATGCGGTCGGTCTCAGCTGTGCGAGAAGATGTCTTCCTCGTCCCAGCCCGCCAGGTCGAGATCGGCGCGGGTGGGCAGGAAACGGAAACAGGCCTCGGCCATTTTCGTGCGGCCCTCGCGCTCCAGCCGATCCTCGAGAACGGCTTTCAGGGCATGCAGATGCAGCACGTCGGAGGCGGCGTATTCCAGTTGGGCGTCGCTCAATTGCGTTGCCGCCCAGTCCGAAGACTGTTGCTGCTTGGAGAGATCGACGCCGAGCAGCTCCCTGCAGATATCCTTCAGGCCGTGCCGGTCGGTATAGGTGCGGGTCAGCCGCGAGGCGATCTTGGTGCAGAAGACCGGCGTCGTCGTCACGCCGAACGTATGTTTCAGGACGGCGATATCGAAGCGGCCGAAATGGAAGATCTTGGTCTTCTTTCCGTCGCGCAGCAGGCGGGTCAGGTTCGGCGCCTTCTTCTGGCCTTTCGAAATCTGCACCACGTCCGCCGTCCCGTCGCCGGGTGAGAGCTGCACGACGCAAAGCCTGTCGCGATGCGGCTTCAGCCCCAGCGTCTCGGTGTCGATGGCGATCGCGCCGGTATATCGCGCGGCCGCCTCGTCGGAGAGGTCTTCGCGGTGCAGTCGGATCGGATTGTCGGCCATATTGTGCCTCTGGCGAGTCGGTTTTTTCGCCTTCTAGAGTGTTTCGCACGCAATTGGAAACCGTTTGGCGCCCCGGAAAGTGGCGTGTTCGCAACACAGTGTTTCAAGCGGGCTTGTTTTCCGCAACGATGCGCGTAGTAGCGATCATTCAGGTTGCGGAACCATGAGCGATCCGCGATAAAATCGGTTGAAACCGCTTTGGCCTCCCAAGACCATATTCATTCGAATTCCATTGGACGATTGCCGCTGCCGGCAAGGGACGAAACATGACAGACGCCGATTTGCGCGAAAGCCTGCTGCACCACCTCAAATACTCGTTCGGCAAGGACCCCGAACACGCCCATATCCAGGACTGGCGTGTTGCCCTTTCCCTCGCCGTGCGTGATCGCATCGTCGATCCGTGGTTCGCGGCGACGCGGGCGACCTATGCCGGCAAGCACAAGCGCGTCTATTACCTGTCGATGGAATTCCTGATCGGCCGCCTTCTGGAGGACGCGATCGTCAATCTCGGACTGTTGGAAACGTCGCAGAAGGTTTGCGAGGAAGTTGGCATCTCCTTTGAGGCCATTCTTGAAAATGAGCCGGACGCCGCGCTCGGCAATGGCGGCCTTGGCCGACTTGCCGCCTGTTTCCTCGATTCCCTGTCGACCGTCGCCTGTCCGGCCCACGGCTATGGCATTCGATACGAGCACGGCCTGTTCCGCCAGCGTTTCGTCGACGGACGCCAGGTGGAGGAGCCGGAGACCTGGCTGAGCGGCCGGCATACCTGGGAGTTCGAGCGGCCGGAAGCCGCCTTCGAGATCGGCTTCGGCGGCTCCGTTCTGGAAGCGGGCGAGCGGGCGGTCTGGCAGCCCGACGAGCGGGTTATCGCATCGGCGCATGACACGCCGATCATCGGCTGGCAGGGAAAATGGGCCAACACGCTTCGCCTGTGGAGCGCCAAGCCGACCCGCGTCTTCGATCTCGAACGCTTCAATCGCGGCGAATATGCCGCCGCGGCCGAGCCTGAGGCGCTAGCGCGCACGATCTCGCGCGTTCTCTACCCCGACGACACGACCGATCAGGGCAAGATGCTTCGGCTGAAGCAGGAATATTTCTTCACCGCCGCCTCGCTGCGTGACATCCTGCGCCGGTTCCTCACCGAGTATGACGATCTGCGCAAGCTGCCGCACAAGATCGCGATCCAGCTCAACGACACCCATCCGGCGATCGCTGGTCCGGAACTCGTGCGCCTTCTCCATGACGACAAGGGACTGGATTTCGAGGAGTCGGTCGACATCGCCCAGGCTTGCCTCTCCTATACCAACCACACCTTGCTGCCCGAAGCGCTGGAGCGTTGGTCGGAGAGCCTGATGGGCACCCTGTTGCCGCGCCATCTCAAGCTGATCGAACGCATCGATGACCTACATGCCCGGCGCAATCCGACGCGCAAGACGTCGATCCTAGAACATGACCATGTGAAGATGGGCGAACTTTCGTTCATCATGGCGCATCGTATCAATGGCGTGTCGGCGCTGCACACCGACCTGATGAAGGAAACGGTCTTCGCCGAATTGAATCGGCTCCATCCCGACCGCATCGTCAATGAGACGAACGGCGTGACGCCCCGGCGTTGGCTGCTTTCCTGCAACCCGGCGCTCTCTTCGCTGATCGATGAAGTGGTCGACAATGACTGGGTTGGCCATCTCGATCGGCTGACGGAAATCGAGCCGCATATCGACGATGCGGGTTTCCTGGATCGTTACGCTGCGGCGAAGAAAAAGAACAAGGTCGATCTCGCCAATTTCGTCCGCGACACCGAAGGCATCCTGCTCGACCCGGATGCCATGTACGACATTCAGATCAAGCGCATCCACGAATACAAGCGCCAGCATCTCAACATTCTGGAGACGATCGCGCTCTGGCATGAAATTCGCGAAAATCCGAATGCGGACTGGACGCCGCGCGTCAAGATCTTCGCCGGCAAGGCCGCGCCGGGCTATTTCTTCGCGAAAAAGATCATCCACCTGATCAATGACGTCGCGCGCACCATCAACTCCGACCCGGTGACCTCCAAGCTGCTGAAGGTCGCCTATCTGCCGAACTACAATGTCACGCTGGCCGAACGTCTGATCCCGGCCGCCGACCTGTCGGAACAGATATCGACAGCCGGCAAGGAAGCGTCCGGCACCGGCAACATGAAGTTCGCGCTGAACGGCGCGCTCACGATCGGCACGCTCGACGGCGCCAATGTCGAAATCCGCGAACATGTCGGTGCCGACAATTTCTTCCTGTTCGGCATGACCGCCCCCGAAGTCGTGGCGCGCCGGGCCGTTGCCGAGCATGCAAAGAAGGCGATCGATGCCAGCCCGCATCTGGCCGGAGCGATAGCCGCAATCGAAGCCGGCGCATTCTCTCCGGGAGAGCCGGACCGTTACGCGGATGTCGTCGATAATCTCCGCTGGTCGGACTATTTCCTCGTTTGCTCGGATTTCGCCGCCTATTACGATATGCAGCGCGAGGTCGACCGGGTTTATCAGGATCCGAAAACCTGGATGCGCATGGCGGCCTATAACACTGCCCGCACCGGTTGGTTCTCTTCGGACCGTACAATTCGCGGCTACATGAACGACGTCTGGGCGGCGCATTCCGTGACGTCCTGATCGCACGATTGGACGAATTGGATTTTCTGGACCCTTGCTATTCCGTGTGAGGCGGATAGCCTGAGGCCATGATGTCCGCTTCCGAACTGATCAAGACTTTGATCCCCGTGGAAACGGCGCGCCGCATTGCAGATGGATCGCATGACGATCCGTTTGCCGTGCTCGGCCCGCACCGGATCGACGGCCAGACCTGTCTGGTTGCCTACGATCCGGGCGCCAAAGCGCTAAGCGCCGTAACCCCTACCGAAACAGTAGAACTTTCGCCCGTCCCCGACGTGCCGTCCGTCTTCGTGGGTGAACTTCCCGATGGCGAAGCCTATCGCCTGAAAGGCTCCGCCGACGGCGCCAGTTGGGAGTTTGACGATCCCTACCGCTTCGGCCCGGTTATCGGCGAGATGGATGAATATCTGCTCGGCGAAGGCACGCATCGGCGTCTCTGGGCAGTACTCGGCGCCCATGTCATGACGCATGAAGGCGCTCGTGGCACCCATTTCGCGGTCTGGGCGCCGAATGCGCAGCGCGTCTCCGTCGTCGGCGATTTCAACTGGTGGGATGGCCGCCGCCATGTCATGCGCCGCCGCGGCGCAACGGGCGTGTGGGAAATCTTCATTCCCGGGATCGGCGAGGGAACCCGTTACAAATATCGCATCGTCGGTCCCGACGGCGCGGTCCAGCCGCTGAAGGCCGATCCGGTCGGCTTCGGCTCCGAGCATCCGCCGGAGACAGCCTCCATCGTGCGCGACATTTCCGGCTATGGCTGGAAGGACGGGCGCTGGATGGACGAGCGCGGCGGCCGCGACGCCCGCACCGCGCCGATCTCCGTTTATGAGGTGCATCTCGGATCGTGGAAACGCCGCCACGAGGAAGACAACCGCATGTTGTCCTACAAGGAGGCGGCGGTCGAACTGATCGACTATGTCCACGACATGGGTTTCACCCATATCGAGTTCCTGCCCTTGTCGGAACATCCTTTCGACGGATCCTGGGGTTACCAGCCCGTCGGTCTCTACGCGCCGACCATCCGCCACGGTCCGCCGCACGAGTTCCGCGATCTCGTCGAGGCCGCCCATGAAAAAGGTATCGGCGTCATTCTCGACTGGGTCCCGGGCCATTTCCCGACCGATGCCCACGGGCTTGGCCGGTTCGACGGCACCGCGCTCTATGAACATGCCGATCCGCGCGAGGGGTTCCACAAGGACTGGAACACGCTGATCTTCAACTATGGCCGCGTCGAGGTCGCCAATTACCTGATATCCAACGCGCTTTATTGGCTTGAGGAATACCATGTCGACGGGCTGCGCGTGGATGCGGTCGCCTCGATGCTCTATCGCGACTATTCGCGCAACGAAGGCGAGTGGGTGCCCAACAAGCATGGCGGACGCGAGAACCTCGAGGCGATCGACATGCTCCAGCGCATGAACACGACCGTCTATGGCGAGGTCGGCGGGATCATGACGGTGGCCGAAGAATCGACCAGTTTCCCCGGCGTGTCGCGCCCGGTCGACACCGGCGGGCTCGGCTTCGGCTACAAGTGGAACATGGGCTGGATGAACGACACGCTCGAATATATCAAGCTCGAGCCGATCTACCGGAAATATCATCATCACCAGATGACGTTCGGCCTGCACTACGCCTT
>Ga0209475_10002938_pt1 | contig 16361 bp, 13 predicted proteins | sample tdDd471_FD_187128 | JGI IMG/M metagenome (GOLD analysis project Ga0209475, IMG submission 187128) | Marine sediment microbial communities from the Atlantic coast under amendment with organic carbon and nitrate - tdDd47.1 (SPAdes)... | ecosystem: Environmental > Aquatic > Marine > Coastal >... | reverse complement strand
TCCCTATTCCGCCCGCGTTGATCTTGGATGAGGCGGAATAGGGAAACGAGACAAGGGGCCCCATGCAGAATTCGAACCGTCCGATCCGCCGGCTGCTGACAGCCCTTTTGCTGGTTGCCGCCGCATGGATCCCGGCAACAGGTCAGGCCGCCGACCGCGACCGGCTGGTCATCGGCATAAGCCAGTTCCCCAGCACCCTTCATCCCAGTTTCGATTCCATGCTGGCCAAGGAATACGTGAACGCCATGGCCCGGCGGAAGATCACGGTGTTCGACCACGACTGGAAGGTGGTTTGCCTGCTGTGTACCGCCGTGCCGGATCTGGCCGACGGGTCCGCGCGATTGGAAAAAACGCCCGACGGCAAGGACGGCATGGCGCTCGACTACGCGCTGGATTCACGCGCCGTCTGGGGCGATGGCACGCCGATCACGACCAAGGACGTGCTCTTCACCTGGGACGTCGGACGGCACCCACAAACCGGCACCGACAGTTCGGAACTCTACCGGCGGATTCTCTCCATCGACGTGCATGACGATCACCGCTTCACCCTGCACATGGACCGGCGCAGCTGCGACTATAAGGGTCTGGCGGAATTCAACCTGCTGCCCGAACACCTGGAACGCGCCGTTTTCGAACCGGCCGCCGATTACCGCAAACGCACGCTCTACGACCGCGATCCCGCCAATCCGGGCCTGTGGTACGGCCCCTATCGGGTGACGGAGGTTAATCCGGGATCGAGCATCGTCCTGGAGCCCAACCCGCTATGGTGGGGAAAGAAGCCCTATTTCAAGCAGATCGTCGTCCGCACCATCGAAAACACCGCCGCCCTGGTGGCCAACCTGCTCGCCGGCGACATCGACATGATCGAGGGCGAGCCGGGCCTGTCCATCGATCAGGCGCTATCCTTCGAGCGCCGCCATGGGGACGACTATCAGGTCGTCTACAAGCCCGGCCTGATCTACGAACATATGGACGTCGCCCTCGAGAATCCGGTCCTGGCAGACGTACGCGTACGGCGCGCCTTGTTGCACGGCATTGATCGGCAGGCGATCAGCGAGAAACTCTTCGCCGGAAAACAGCCGGTCGCCCACACCCAGACGAACCCATTGGATTCCGTGTATTACGACAACGCTCCGAAATACGCGTATGACCCGGCGGCGGCCGGGAGATTGCTCGACGAAGCCGGCTGGCCCTTGGCTGCGGGCGGCGTGCGCCGGCATGCGGACGGAACGCCGCTGCAGTTCGAGCTGATGACGACGGCCGGGAACAAGAGCCGCGAGCTGGTCCAGCAGGTCCTGCAGAGCCAGTGGAAGGAATTGGGCGTCGAGGTGACGCTTCGCAACGAACCCGCCCGCGTGTTCTTCGGCGAAACGGTCTCGAAACGGAAATTCACCGGCCTCGCGATGTTCGCCTGGCTGTCCTCCCCGCAAAGCATTCCGAGGTCCAGCCTGCATTCCGAAATGATTCCGACGGAGGAAAACGCCTGGGCCGGACAAAACTACACCGGCTACGCTTCCGAGAAGATGGACAAGATCATCGACGATTTGGAACTGGTCTGCGAGCCGGACGCGAACCGGAAACTGTGGCAGGAAATGCAGACCCTGTACGCCGAGGACTTGCCCGCCCTGCCGCTCTATTTCCGGGCCAGCGCCTACGTACTGCCGAAATGGCTGAAGGGCGTACGCCCGACGGGCCACCAATACACCAGCACGAACTGGGTCGAGGAATGGACCGCCGCGGAATGACCGCGACAGAAACCGGATACGGCCCGATCGAGGGGGAGGCGGCCGCATGATCCGCTTCCTGGCGGCGCGTCTGCTGCAATGCCTGATCGTCCTGATGATCATGTCCTTCCTGATCTACGCCTTGATAGGCTTGATGCCGGGCGATCCGATCGACCTGATGATATCGGCCAATCCGGACTTCACCTCGGCCGACGCGGCGCGCCTGAAGGCGCTCTACGGATTGGATCAGCCGCTGCTGAAACGCTACGGCAACTGGCTCGTGGCCGCGCTCGGCGGCGATTTCGGGTATTCAAGGCTCTACAGCCAGCCGGTTCTCGAAGTGATCGGCCCCCGCCTCGGAAATACCGTCCTGCTGGTCGGGTTCAGCCTCGTTCTTTCGCTGATGCTGGCCATCCCGCTCGGGATCGCGGCGGCCGTCCGGCCCTATTCGGTGATCGACTATCTGGTGAACCTCGCCTGTTTCGCCGGGATCAGCGCCCCGCCCTTCTGGCTGGCCCTGATGGCGATCATGCTGTTTTCCGTCACCTTGGGATGGTTTCCGGCCGGGGGACAGCCGCCGCCGGGCGCCGATCCCTGGGAAACCGTGCAACACGCGATCCTGCCGATCGGCGTCCTGACCTTGGCGTCGGTCGGCGGTTTCACCCGTTTCATGCGGGCGTCCATGATCCAGACCCTGCGCCAGGACTATATCCGCACCGCCGCGGCCAAAGGGATGACCAGAACCCGGATCGTCTACGGCCATGCCCTGCGCAACGCCCTGCTGCCGCTGGTCACCATCATCGCCCTGAGCTTCGGGACCTTGTTCTCCGGCGCCTTGATCACGGAGACGATGTTCGCCTGGCTCGGCATGGGAAAGACCATCTATGACGCCATCCTGGGCAACGACTTCAACCTCGCGCTTGTCGGCCTGTTGATGGCGACCGGAATGACTTTGCTGGGCAATGTTCTGGCGGACATTTCCTATGTAGCGCTCGACCCGCGGCTCGATTTCCGCGCCGAGGATGATTGATCCATGACGGATGAAACGGCAAACCCGGCGCGGACCGCCTTGGAAAAGGCCCGATCCCCCAGCGGGCAATCCCCGATGCGCCGGCGGGTCGGGCGGTTCCTGGATCATAAGCTCGCGCTCGCCAGCGGCGTCCTGCTGGCCGCCCTGTGCGTCCTGGCCTTCTGCGCGCCCCTGGTGGCCGATCTGCTGGGAAGCGACGGGGTGTCGGCCGACCTGTTCAACCGCTTGGCCCCGGCTTCGCCGGAGCATCCGTTGGGCACGGACGAAGCCGGGCGGGACGTGCTGGTCCGTCTGCTGTACGGCGGGCGGATATCCTTGGCGGTCGCCATGGTCACGGCGGTGATCACGGCGGTGATCGGCGCCGGCATCGGTCTTGCCGCCGGATATTTCGGCGGCACGCTGGATTCCCTGCTGATGCGCGTGACCGACGGGGTCATCGCCCTGCCGCTGCTGCCCTTGTTGATCGTGCTGGCGGCGGTCGACCTCACCAAGCTCGGCTTCGCGGCGGAGACCGCTTCCGGCGACAATGTCAGCCTGTACAGGATCGTGATCATCATCGCCCTCGTCGGCTGGACGACCGTGGCGCGGTTGGTGCGGGCGGAGGCGCTCAGCCTGCGCCGCCGCGATTTCGTGCGCGCCGCCGTCGCGCAAGGCGCAGGCCCGGCGCGGATCCTGTTCGTTCACATCCTGCCCAATTGCGCCTCGCCCCTCGTCGTCGCGACCACGCTTTCGGTCGGCAACATCATCCTCTTCGAGTCGGTGCTGAGCTTCCTCGGCCTCGGCATCCAGCCTCCCACGCCCAGTTGGGGAAATATGCTGACCAACGCCCAGGACATCATATGGGACAGTCCGCTGCTGGCGGTGTGGCCGGGCGGCATGATTTTCATCACCGTGATTGCCTTCAATTTCCTGGGCGACGGATTGCAGGATGCCTTGGACCCGAAAGCCTTGAGCGACCGGTAGCCGATCGGTCCGGAGGCGCGCTGCCCGGCACCTTCGATTCTGCATGACTTTCAACCGGTTATCATACGTTCCTCTTGCATTTTATAGCCTTCGACACTAGATTGATTAGTGTATCGGGATGTGTCTCCCGTCACTGTGCCGCCGCCGGAAAGGGCGTAGGGTTCAGTTCGAATGCGGTATTTTGTTACGAAAAATACACGATTTCAGACGGTTACCGGATGATCGCGCGATAAGCATCCGAAAGCCGGACAAGGTTGGAAATGGCTGATTTAGGGGGCATCGCTGGTCTGTTGAACGCTGTCGTACAGCGTAGCGTTGAGACTGAGCGAAGCACTGCCAACAATGATGCCGATGAAAATCGGACGACGACGCAAACCGCGGGCACGACCGAGTCCGCGGGAAGCGGCACGACATCCGCCTCCGCGACGGTCGGCGAAGGCCTGGCCTTTCAGCCGATCGAGTCCACCGGGACCGACCAGACCGCCAATACCGAATTCACCGGATCCACCGGGCGGGTCATCCAGGATCAAGTCACGATCAGCGCGGAAGCGCGCTCGGCCTTCGCGCAGTCGCAAGCCGGAGCGGGCGAGTCGAGCAGCCCCGGAGCCGCCTCTTTCGAAGCCGCGATCAACCCGGCGCGAAGCTTGGCGTTCCGTGCCGATTCCGCCGTGGAAGCCGCCACCATCGACGGGGTGGACGAGGTAGAGTCGGCCGCCGATCAGGGCCAAACCAATCAGGTGGAAACCAACGAACGCGACACCGGCACGGTTGTCGGAAATACGGACGTCACGGCGTTCTCTTCCCAGAACCGCGAGTTGGGACAGCTGGTGGATCAGTTCGCTTGAACCTCCTGATCAGCGCCCGTTTGAAATTCTCCTGAAACCGGAATTTGTCTGCGCCCGATGCGCAGGTTTCCGGCCGCGTTTTGGTTGGGTGTCTGCCAAGGCAGGAAACCGTCTGCCGCATAATAGCTTCAAATGAATTTCCAAAAGAAAAAGGCAGAATCAAATATTGCCCTGCCCTTCCGATCTTTGCTCAAGACAAACGAGTCAATAATTGAGCGGCCGCACAATAATAACTGGACAGTTTATCCAAAGGAAATTTAAGGATACACTGCGATTTCATTCAATGGATGCGACACGTAGAGCCGCCGAATGGCCACAAATGATGACGTGAAAGCCAACCGGCAAAGCGACGGCGAGCCGGACGATACGGACGTATCCGAGCCCGGTGACAGCGGCAGCGGATTGTCGCGCCTTTTTGGCGCCAAGAAGGGCGCCGCAAAAAAGGCGGCTGCAAGTGTCGCTCCGGTTACAGCCCCCGTTACGGCCCCGACTGCAGCCCCGTTCCCGCCACACCACGCCTTCCCCGGCAGCCCGGCCGCGCGGGCGTCTGCCGACCCTGTCATGCAGGAAGGCGACGCACCGCCGATTTCTCATGAAACGGCCGGCGCCGCCTCGGCGACGGACCAGACCGCCGACGACCCTGAGTCCGAGGAAGAAGTTCTGCCGGAATTGGGTGGCGTATCGCTCCGGAAGAGCGACGGCCCGGACAATTTTTTTGCGGACAGCAAACCGGAAACACCGGCCGCTGAGACCGACGAGTTTCTGCCCCGCGGCGACCTTCTATCCGTATCTGCCGGCCTGCCCGACCAAGCTGCGGGAACCGGCGGCCGGGACCTGCTGGCGCGTCCCGTGACAGACGAGGCCCCCAAAGAGAAGACTGCCGAACGGAAGGTGATCGAACCGCCGCCCTCTCCCGAAGACCAGGAACGGCGGAACGGTGATGAACGCCGCAACGAGGAGAGGCCGGGCGCCGACAGAAGGGGTATAGCCGACACTTGGGCAGTTCGGCCGTCGCGCCACACCAATGACGATCCCTTGCTGGGGTGCCTCACCATTATCTGCACCCTGCTCGACCGACCGATTTCGTCGGACGCGCTCACCGCCGGGCTGCCGCTCGACGACGGGCATCTGACGCCTGATCTATTCCGGCGGGCGGCCGAGCGCGCGGGCATTTCCTCCCGCCTCGTCACCCGGAAGCTGGAAGACATTTCGCAAATGTCCCTTCCTTGCGTCGTCCTTTTGCATGGCAAGAGAGCGGCCGTCGTCACGCATATGAAGGGCCAGGAGAAGGTGACCGTCGTCCTGCCCGAAATGGGCGCGGGCGCTCGGGAAATCCCGTTCTCGGAACTGCAGCAGGAATATGCCGGCTATACGATCTTCGCCCGGCCGGAATTCCAGTTCGACACGCGGGCGGTCGACCTGCATGTCAAGAATCCGAAAGGGTGGTTCTGGGGCACGATCATGGCCTCCTGGACGCTCTACGTCGAGGTCATGGTCGCCGCGCTGCTGATCAACCTGTTCGCCATCGCCAGCCCATTGTTCACCATGAACGTCTACGACCGGGTGGTTCCGAATTTCGCCGAGGAAACCCTGTGGGTCCTGGCGATCGGCGTTACCACGGTCTTCGTCTTCGATTTCATTCTCAAACTGCTGCGGGCCTATCTGGTCGACGCTGCGGGAAAGAGCGCCGATACCAAGATCGCTGCGCGCCTGTTCCAGCAGATGATGGGCATGAAAATGGCGCATCGCCCGCCATCCGCCGGCGCGCTCGCCAACCAGATGCGGGAATTCGAGTCGATCCGGGAATTCTTCACCTCCTCCACGCTGGTGGCGCTGATCGATCTGCCCTTCATCTTCATGTTCGTGGCGATCATCTACGTAATCGGCGGCCCCGTCGCGATCGTGCCCGCCGTCGTCGTCGCGATCGTCATCCCGATCGGCATGCTGATGCAGATTCCCATGAAGCGGATCGTGCAGGAGACCTTCCGGGAAGCGCAGCAGAAACACGCGATCCTCATCGAAGCGATTTCCGGCATCGAGACGATCAAATCGACCGCTTCCGAAGGACGGATGCAGCGCAGTTGGGAATTGTTCGTCAACCGTACGGCCCGATCGGCGATGCGGGCATCGCGCTGGTCCCAGATCGCCATGAACTTTTCCAGCTTCGCGATGCAGATGGTCACGGTCCTGGTCATCATCGTCGGCGTCTATCTGATCCAGGAAGGCGAAATGACCGTCGGCGCGCTTGTCGCCTGCACGATCCTTTCCGGCCGCGCCTTGGCGCCGCTCGGCCAGATCGCGGCCATTGCGACGCGGTTCCATCAGGCGCGCAACTCGCTCTCGGCGCTGGACGGCATGATGCAGACCCCGGTGGAACGGCCGGAGGGGCGCACCTTCGTCAACCGCCAGAAATTCAGCGGCCAGATCGAGTTCAAGGATGTCGGCTTTTCCTATCCCGACGCCAAGACAAGCGCGCTGCAAAAAGTTTCCTTCAAGATCGAAGCGGGTGAAAAGGTCGGCATCATCGGCCGGATCGGTTCCGGGAAGAGCACGCTGGAGCGGCTGATCATGGGCCTGTACGACCCGACCGAAGGCGCGGTTCTGGTCGACGGGACGGATACCCGGCAGGTGGATCCGGCGGATCTGCGCCGCAGCATCGGCGTCGTGCCGCAGGACACCTATCTGTTCTTCGGCACGGTGAAAGAGAATATCGCCCTCGGCGCGCCCTATGCGGATGACGAGATGATCCTGCGTGCGGCGCGGATTTCGGGGGTGGACGAATTCACCAGCCGCCACCCGCTGGGCCTGGACTTGCCGGTCGGCGAACGCGGTCAGTCGCTCTCCGGCGGCCAACGGCAGGCGATCTCCATCGCCCGCGCCCTGTTGCTGGACCCACCCATCCTGTTGCTGGATGAACCGACCAGTTCCATGGACAACACGACCGAGGGCCGGTTCAAGCAGCGGATGCAGTCCATGATGCCCGGCAAGACGCTGATTCTGGTGACCCATCGCGGCTCTCTCTTGACGCTTGTCGACCGATTGCTTGTCATGGATGGTGGGCTGCTGGTGGCGGACGGCCCGAAGGATCAGGTCATGGAAGCCCTGGCCAGCGGCCGCATCCAAACCGCGAAGGCTTGATGGGATCTAGGCGATGGCAGGACTTGGCGGCAGTTGGGACGACGACCTCTTCGAAGACGAAGGGCGCAAGGGCATCAAGAGCGCGAGCCGCGTGGCGCATATCATGCTTTTCGCCATCGCCCTTTTCTTCGTCGCCTTCATCACCTGGGCCTACAACGCGACCCTGGATGAAGTGACCCGCGGCGAAGGGCGCATCATTCCCTCCAGCCAGACACAGGTCGTGCAGCATCTGGAAGGCGGCATCGTCTCGGAAATCCTGGTCCGGGAAGGTCAAATCGTCCTGCAGGGCGATCCCTTGATGCGGATCGAAAACCGGGTAGCGGAAGCGGACCTGGCCGAGAAGCGGAAGCAATATGTCAACCTGCTGGCGACGGCGGCCCGGCTGGAGGCCGAAGCATCCGGCGCCGACTCCATCGAGTTTCCGGCGGACGTGATGACCCGCGCCCCCGAACTGGCCACCGCGGAACAGCGGCTGTTCGAACGCCGCACCAACCAGTTGGAGCAGCAAATCCAGATCCTGCGCGAACAGACATCCCAGAAGCGGCAGGAATTGCAGGAGATCAGCAGCCGACGCACACAGGCTGAAAACCAGCTCGCCCTGTCCGACGAAGAATACAAACTGCTGAAACCGCTGGTCGACCAGGGCGTTTCCGCCAAGATCGATCTGATCCGCCTGCAGCAGAAAATGGAAGACCTGCGGTCGGAGGTCCAAACCGCCAAGCTTGCCGTGCCGCGGCTGCAGTCGGCCCTGAACGAGGCGCGCCAGCGGATCGAGGAAAAAACGTCCTCGTTCCGGACCGAGGCGCAGCAGGAGTTGAACAATACGCGGGTCGAGGCTTCCCGCCTGTACGAAGACATATCCGCCGGCATCGACCGAGCGACGCGGACGGAAATCCGCTCCCCCGTCAAGGGAACGGTCAACAAGCTTCTGATCAACACGATCGGCGGCGTGGTTCGCCCGGGCGACGACCTGCTCGAAATCGTGCCGCTGGAGGATGCTCTCCTGGTCGAAGCGCGCATCAAACCCTCGGACCGCGCCCAGCTTTTCCCGGGCCTGAAGGCTGTCGTGAAACTGACTGCCTATGATTTCTCCATCTGGGGGGGATTGGACGCGGAACTGATCGACATCAGCGCGGATACGATCACCGACGAGCAGGGCGAAACCTTCTACCGTATTCGCCTGCGCACGGATGAGACGAGCCTGGCGCCGGACAAGCCGATCACCACAGGGATGACCGCTTCGGTCGACATCCTGACCGGCGAGAAGACCGTGTTGCAGTATCTATTGAAGCCGATCCTGAAAGCACAGCAGAACGCCTTGCGCGAACGCTAGTATCGGCCACGATTTCGGAACAGGGAGAGCGAAGCACGATGGCCGACCGATTGGGCGCGTTCGTAGACCATTGCGACATCCGCATAGAAGGCGCCGCTGCCGGGCCCTTGGCCGGGACGACGTTTGCGGCGAAGGATCTCTACCATGTCGCCGGCACCAAGGCCGGCTGCGGCAACCCCGATTGGCTCGCCTCCCACGAGGCAGATGAAGAAACCGCGCCTGTCATCCGCAGGCTCCTGGCGGCGGGCGCGACGCTGATCGGCAAAACCCATACCGATGAAATCGCCTATTCCATGAACGGCGAAAACCATTTCTACGGCACGCCCCGCAACGTGAACGCGCCGGGCCGCATCCCCGGCGGATCGAGCAGCGGCTCCGCCGCCGCGGTCGCCGGTGAATTATGCGATTTCGCGCTCGGAACCGATACCGGCGGGTCGGTGCGCGTGCCGGCCAGTTATTGCGGGGTCTTCGGCATCCGCCCGACGCATGACCGCATCCCTCTGGAAGGGCTCATGGCGCTGGCGGCCAGCTTCGATACGATCGGCTGGTTCTCCCGTGATCCCGCGCAGATGCTGGCGCTCGGAAAAGTCATTTTCGATACCTGGACCGAACCGCCGGCGCTGCAGCAGACCCTGGTCCCGGTCGATGTCTGGGCCCTGGCCGACCCGGCGGTCCGCGACGTCCTGCGCCCGATGGCGGAGCGGTTGCGTCTTCTTGCCCCGGTCGTGCACGAAATCACGCTGGTTCCGGACGGCATCGAAACCTGGTTCCCGCTGTTCCGCATCATCCAGGGTTGGGAAATCTGGCGCGAGCATCGCGACTGGGTGGAAGCCGTCGACCCGACCTTCGGGCCCGGCATCGCCGAGCGCATGAAATGGGTGCCCACGATCACGGATGCGGAAAAGGCGGAAGCCGATGCCGGCCGCGCGAAGGTAATTGAGCGGCTGAACACCATCCTGCAGCCGGGCACGGTCCTGGTCCTGCCGACGGCCCCCGGCATTGCGCCCTTGAGCGGCCAGCCGGCGGAAAACCTGGAATCCTTCCGCTATCGCTGCCTGCAAATGACCGGCATCGCCAGCCTGGGCAAGGTCCCACAAATAAACATCCCGGTCGGCCAAGTGGACGGATGCCCGGTCGGTCTGTCGCTCATCGCAGACCCCGGCGGCGACGAACTGCTTCTGGACCTCGCCGGGAGAATTGCGGGAACGGCGCGAGACGGATTTGCCCCTTTGTTGATCTGATTGTTATCGACGCAATGCGCCGTGGCTCAGGACAAACGTATTTACTTGCCATGAAAAACAGTTTATGATTGTTTAATATACAAATACGTAATTATAGGTTGTTTGATGTGGTTCTATCCTCATCCTCGTGGCAATGGCGACGCTGAAAATGACCCACTCGGCGTCGAAACTCATGAGGCGTGGCTAAAGGATAATACCGGCCGTCGCGGGCAGGAGAACTTTGGCGCCAGGCGAAACCCTTATAGACTTAGGAAGCGCGGGGCATGGGATCCCTTGATCGCGCTAGTTCTTTCGTTTGGAACGATCTATCTGGCCGGTGCGGGCATACCCGATTTCATAAAAGAATTTTTCAGCGGACTCGGGTTATAGCATTCGTCACCGACTGAACTATCACCCGCCCTTATACTGTAACAGGCTGGTGAACGGGATGTTGATCTTCTCGCGACCTTTCAGGTCGGTCAGTTCGATGATGCAGACCGCCCCGCGCACGTCGCCGCCCATCTGCTTGCAGAGATCCGCGGACGCCGCAAGCGTGCCGCCGGTCGCCAGCAAATCGTCCAGGATCACGACCCGCTGCCCGGGCGACAGCGCATCCTTCTGAATCTCGATCGTGTCGGTGCCGTATTCGAGGCCGTATTCGTACCGGACGACCTCACCCGGCAGCTTTCCCATTTTCCGAACCATGACGAAGCCCAGGCCGAGTTCCAGCGCCAGCGGCGCCGCAGTCAGAAAACCGCGCGATTCGATTCCGACCAGCACATCGGGCTGCATCTCGTCCACGGCGTCGGCCAGCCGGCGGACACAGGCGCGCCACGCCCTGGGATGCGCCAAGAGGGTGGAAATGTCGTAGAACTCTATCCCCGGTTTCGGGAAATCGGGGATTGTGCGAATGTGTTCTTTCAAATCCATGGTATGCCGGGTCCCTCTGAAAATGGCATAGTCCGCCAAGTGTTTGATCCTAGACAGCATCGCCGTGACGGGCAACGCGACTTGAGCTATGGATTCAGGGCTATGAAAAAGGGCAAAGTCTTGGTGCGGAATTGGGGCCGCGGCAATCAGGGCTTCCGCAGGGGATGGTGGTGAGCGAAACGCAGCGGACAAGCACGGACGTGCACGGACGGAAGGCCGGTTCGATCGAGATGCGCGACCAGGCGGGCAGACCCGTCCTGGCCCTCGCCGGCGTCTGGTCGATTCCGACCGCCGCGGCCTTGAGCCGTCAGATCGCAGGCCTGTCGCTGCCGTCGCAAGGTCCCGTCACCATCGACGTCGCAGAAATCGGTACAATGGATACCTCGGGCGCATGGCTGATCCACGGCCTGATGGTGGCCCTGAAGAAAAAGGGCGCCGTCCCGGTGCTGGAGAACCTGAATGAGCAGCACGCCCCGCTGATGCATCTGGTCGACGGCGCGGTGGCCGAACCCGACGAAACGATACATTCCAAGCCGACCAGCTTCCTCCGGTTGCTCGAAATCACCGGCAAGGCGACGGTGATGGGCCTCGCCAAGGGGCGGGAATTAACCAACTTCGTCGGTATTCTGACGATCGCGTTCTTGAGGGCCGCCAGAAACCCCTCGCGGCTGCGCCCGATCTCTTTCGTCAATCAGCTGGAGTATACCGGCCTGCGGGCGATCCCGATCGTCGGCCTGCTGTCCTTCCTGATCGGCGTCACCCTGGCCTATCTGATGGCGGACCAATTCCGCGCCTATGGCCTGGACGTTTTCACCGTCAACGTGCTTGGCATTTTCGTCCTGCGCGAGGCCGGCGTCCTGATCACCGCGATCGTCATCGCCGGCCGGTCCGGGTCCGCCTTCACCGCGGAAATCGGCACCATGAAGGTGAATGAGGAACTGGACGCCCTGCGAACCCTGGGGCTCGACCCGGTCGAAGTCCTGGTCCTGCCGCGTGTTCTGGCGCTTGTCGTCACCCTGCCCATTCTCGCCTTTTGGGCGGACCTGATGGGGCTGCTCGGCGGCGGGTTGATGACCATGCTGGTTTTGGACATGACTCCGCTGCAGTTCATGCAGCAGTTGAAGGAAGCTGTGAATCTGAAGACCTTCATGGTCGGTTTGGTGAAGGCCCCGGTCCATGCCTACATCATCGCCGTCGTTGGGTGTTTCGAGGGATTCAAGGTTCAGCGCAGCGCCGAAAGCGTCGGGCAGCAGACCACGACATCGGTTGTCGAATCCATATTCCTGGTGATCGTGGCGACCGCCGCTTTCTCCGTGGTTTTCTCGGTTCTCGGCATTTAGGAAGGGGAGATGGTCGATACACTCCTCTCCCCCGCAAATCGCGGCGATGCCGGCAAGGCGGAAGACGTCGTCATCCGCATCCGGGGGCTGCGGACCCAATTCGGCCGCCAGGTCATCCATGACAATTTGGATCTGGATGTCTTCAAGGGCGAGGTGCTTGGCGTCGTCGGCGGGTCCGGTACCGGAAAATCCGTGCTGCTGCGCACCATCGTCGGCCTGCAGCGCCCGACCGCCGGCAGCATAGAATTGTTGGGCGAGGATGTGCTGACCCTCAGCGACGAGGCGAAGGAGCTGCTGCGGACACGGACCGGCGTTCTTTTCCAGGACGGCGCCCTTTTTTCTTCCCTCACGGTCGCCGAGAACATTCAGGTTCCGATGCGCGAACATACGGATCTGCCGCAAAGGTTGATGGACGAATTGGCCGAGTTGAAGATCGCTATGGTCGGCCTGCCCCCCGACGCGGCGGGCAAGTATCCGAGCGAACTTTCGGGGGGCATGCGCAAGCGCGCGGGATTGGCGCGCGCCCTGTCGCTGGACCCCGAAATCGTCTTCCTGGACGAGCCGACCGCCGGCCTGGACCCGATCGGGGCGGCCGCCTTCGACCAGTTGATCCTGTCGCTGCAAAAAAGCCTTGGTTTGACGGTTTTCATGGTCACGCACGACTTGGACAGTCTGGCGGCGATCTGCGACCGGATCGCCGCGCTTATAGACAAGAAGGTGCGTGTCGCTACCATGGCGGAGCACATGCGCGACGACGATCCGTGGCTGCACGAATATTTCCATGGGCCCAGGGCGCGCGCGGCGTTGGATGCCAAGGCATCCCGCGTTTCCGTGTAGAAGGAGACGCGGCATGGTCGAAAGCGATACGCCGGTTATGTGTTGGGGAGTGATTGGTTAAATGGAAACCAGGGCGAGTTACACCATCGTCGGCGCCTTCGTGCTGGCCTTCATCATCGGCCTTGTCGCGGCCATCGTCTGGCTGGCCGATGTCGAATTCGATACCGAGAACCAGCGCTACCATATTTACTTCGACGGCACCGTCACCGGACTGAAGACCGGCAACCCGGTCCGCTACCGCGGCATTCCGGTCGGCATCGTCACGCAGATGGAGATCAATCCGGACAATGTGGAGCAGGTCCGCGTCACGGTCGAAGTGAACTCGGACACGCCGATCAAGGAAGATGCATCGGCCAGCCTCGAATTCCAGGGATTGACCGGCGTGGCTTTCGTTCAACTTACCGGCGGCACGAACGACGCGCCCACGCTGCGGGTGAAACCCGGTGAAAAATATCCGGTCATCCCCTCCACCCCGTCGCAGATCGAGGAATTGTTCGAAAAGGCGCCGGAACTGCTGAACAGGTTTATCGGCCTGGTCGATCGCGCGAACGAGATCCTGAGCACCGCGAACCAGCGCAATGTCGGCCAGATCTTGACCAATTTGACGGAATTCACCGGCGCCTTGGCGGCAAGCTCCGACGATATCCAGCGCCTGTTGCGGGAAGGCGGGGATACGCTGACCCAGGTCAAAGGCACCGCGAAGGAGGCCGAAACCTTGATCGGCGCCTTTGCCGAGAGGAGCGAATCCATCGCGGCGCTGGCGGAAAAGACGTTGCTCGACGTCGACGCCCTGGTGGTCGAGTCGGAAACCCTGGTGAACACCGGGATCCCGGTCCTTCAACAGACGGGACGGACGATGGAGAAAGCCGAAGGTCTGGTGAACGATCTTAGGCCGCATGTCGGCCCGCTTGCCGAATCAGCCAAGATCTCGCTGGGCGAATTCAACAAGATTGCGGGAGATCTGCGGTTCGCGGCCCGCAATATCGGCAATGCGGCGAAGGAAGCGGGCGACCTTATCGACAATAACGAGGACTCGCTTTCCGAATTCGCGAATAGCGGTCTGTACGAGTTCACGCAGTTGATCGCTGAATCCCGTATTCTGATCCAAGTCCTGACGCGCATTTCCAATGAATTGGAACGCGACCCGGCCCGGTTCCTTTTCGGAGATCAGTCGGAAGGTTTCCAAGCGCAATGATGCCGGCTTTGATGCGAGAGCTCGAATGGTTGGTGGGGAGATTGATATGAGTCAGGCAGGAAACACCGGAGCGGCCGATTGCCGCCGGATCGAAAGCCGCCCGAACGGCAGGCGGCATTTCGGCCGGACGATGGTCGCCTTTTGCGCCGCCGCCTTCCTGATGACGGGATGCGCCTTGAAACTGCCCGGAACGGGCACGCCGCCCCGCATTTTCGTGCTGTCCCCGAAAAGCACCTTCGACGAGCAAGTGCCAGTCGTCGATTGGCAGTTGCTGATCGACTCGCCGATCGCCGCGGCGGGCCTGAACACGTCGCGTATCGCCCTGCGTCAAAGCCAGATCGAGTTGCAATATTTCGCCAATGCGGCCTGGACCGACGCCGCGCCGAAGATGGTGCAGCGGCTGTTGATCGAGTCCTTCGAGAATTCAAAGAAGATCGTTTCCGTCGGCCGCCAAGCCGTCGGTCTGCGGGCCGATTTCATCCTGGCGACGGAACTGCGCGAGTTTCAGGCGGAATACGAAGGCAAGGCGGAGGGCGCTCCGCCCGACGTCCGCACGCGCATCAACGCGAAGCTTGTGCAGATGCCCTCGCGAACCATCGTGGCATCGGTTACATACGACTACTTGATTCCTGCCGAAGGGCCGGACCTGGTATCCGTCGTGAAGGCTTTCGACCTCGCTCTAGGCAAGACCTTGAAGCGGATCGTCGCCTGGGCCATCACCGAGGGCGAAAAACACCGCAATGATTAGCCGCGGCGCAGAATCGCAACCCGCGGCGGGAGCTTACATTCATGTCCCACGTCTTTCACAGAATCTCCAAAGGTACCTTGCCCGTCGCGGCCAAGGGCGACGGGGTTTATATCCTCGACACCGAGGGTAAACGCTACCTGGACGCTTCCGGCGGCGCCGCCGTGTCCTGTCTTGGCCACAGCCATCCAAGGGTCATCCAGGCGATCAAGGATCAGGTCGACGAACTCGCCTACGCCCATACCGGGTTCTTCACCAACAAGGCGCTGGAAGAACTCAGCGACCGCTTGATCGCCAATGCACCCGGCGACTTGCAATATGTCTACATGGTTTCCGGCGGATCGGAGGCCATGGAAGCGGCATTGAAGCTCGGCCGGCAGTACTTCCTTGAGAAGGGCGAGCCCGAGCGGCGCCATTTCATCGCGCGGCGGCAGAGCTACCACGGCAATACGCTGGGCGCGCTGGCAATCGGCGGCAACATGTGGCGGCGTGAGCAGTTCAATCCCATCCTGATCGATTCCAACTACGTCTCGCCCTGTTACGCCTATCGTGACAAACGGCCGGACGAGACGCCCGAGGCCTACGGCCTGCGCATCGCCGACGAGTTGGATGAACGCATCCAGCAACTGGGGCCGGAAACCGTAATCGGTTTCGTGGCCGAGACCGTGGTCGGCGCGACCGCCGGCGCCTTGGCCCCGACCGACGGGTACCTGAAGCGCATCAGGGAAATTTGCGACCGCTACGGCATCCTGCTGATCCTGGATGAAGTGATGTGCGGCATGGGCCGGACGGGAACGCTCTTCGCCTGTGAACAGGACGGCGTGGCGCCGGACATCGTCGCGATCGCCAAGGGCTTGGGCGGCGGGTACCAGCCCATCGGCGCGATGCTCTGCACCGGGGAAATCTACGATACGATCCGCGATGGTTCCGGATTCTTTCAGCACGGCCATACCTATATGGGGCATCCTACCGCCTGCGCGGCGGCGCTGGCCGTGCAGAAAGTGATCGAAGAAGAGAACCTGCTGGCGAACGTCCGGGACAAGGGCGGCAAACTGTTCGAA
>Ga0209475_10002937_pt1 | contig 16363 bp, 13 predicted proteins | sample tdDd471_FD_187128 | JGI IMG/M metagenome (GOLD analysis project Ga0209475, IMG submission 187128) | Marine sediment microbial communities from the Atlantic coast under amendment with organic carbon and nitrate - tdDd47.1 (SPAdes)... | ecosystem: Environmental > Aquatic > Marine > Coastal >... | reverse complement strand
GCGCCATCTCGGTCATGCCCTGGCCGGCGCCGCCATACTCCTCGGGCACCATCATGCCCAGGAAGCCGTCGGCCCCCATGCGCCGCCACATCTCGGCCGGGAATTCGCGCTTCTCGGCCATCTCCAAGAAATGGGCCCGGTCGAAATCGCGGACCAGCTTCTCGCCATAGGCGAGGATCATCTTCTGTTCGTCGCTAAGGGCGAAATCCATCTGCCGCGTCGCTCCCCGTCGCCTCGATGGGGCCAGCCTGCCCCATCGCGCCGACGCCGACAAGACGCGGACCTTCCCGGTGGGACGGGGAAATTTCCCAAGCCCGCCGCTTTCTGGCAAAAAGGGAGCGCGGCGGCGCGGCCGAACCATCCGGGCGCGCCGCCGCCAACCGGAAGGGCAAGGAGAACGATCCCATGAGCATACGGGGGAAAGCCTATATCGCGGGCGCCTTCGAGCACCCGACCCGCCACGCCGTCGACAAGTCGCTGGTCCAGCTTCACGCCGAGGTCGCCAAGGGCGCCCTGGCGGATGCGGGGCTGACCAAGGACGATGTCGACGCCTATTACTGCGCCGGCGACGCGCCCGGCCTGGGCGGGCTGCCGATGGTCGACTATCTGAATCTGAAGGTCCGCCATATCGACAGCACCGAGATCGGCGGCTCGTCCTATGTCGCCCATGTCGGCCATGCCGCGGCGGCGATCGCGGCGGGCAAATGCAAGGTGGCGCTGATCACCCTGGCGGGGCGGCCCCGCGCCGAAGGCATGGCGACGGGCACCAAGCCCCGCACCTACGGCGCCGGCGCGCCGGACGTCAGCTTCGAATTCCCGTTCGGGCCGGCGACCGCCAGCATGTACGCCATGTGCGCGATGCGCCACATGCACGAATTCGGCACCACCAGCGAACAGCTCGCCTGGATCAAGGTCGCCGCCTCGCACCACGCCCAGCATAACGAGAACGCGGTTCTGCGCGATGTGGTGACGGTCGAAGACGTGGTCAACTCGCCCCTGGTCACCGACCCGCTGCACCGGCTGGACTGCTGCGTCATCAGCGACGGCGGCGGCGCGCTGGTGGTGGTCGCGCCCGAGATCGCCCGCGACCTGAAGCGCGATTGCGTCAAGGTGCTGGGCCATGGCGAAGCGCCCAAGCATCTGATGGCCGGCCACCCGGACCTGACCTTCTCGGGCGCCCGCTGGTCGGGACCCGACGCCTTCGCCGAGGCGGGGGTGACGCCGGCCGACATCGACTATGCGTCGATCTACGATTCCTTCACCATCACCGTCCTGATGACGCTGGAGGATCTGGGCTTCTGCGCCAAGGGCGAGGGCGGCAAGTTCGTTGCCGACGGCAACCTGATCTCGGGCGTCGGCAAGCTGCCCTTCAACACCGACGGCGGCGGGCTGTGCAACAACCATCCCGCCAATCGCGGCGGCATCACCAAGGTGATCGAGGCCGTGCGCCAACTGCGCGGCGAGGCGCATCCCAAGGTCCAAGTACCCGATTGCCAGATCGCCCTGGCTCACGGCACCGGCGGCTCGCTGGGCGCCCGCCATGGCAGCGCAACCGTTATCCTGGGGAGGGACGACGCATGACCGAGATGAACCGCAAGGACTATCCGGCGCCGGAGATCAATCCGGAGACCGAGACTTTCTGGAACGCGACCGCCGAGGGCAAGCTGCTCTTGAAGCGGTGCAAGGCCTGCGACAAGGTCTACTACTATCCGCGCGCCATCTGCCCCCATTGCCTGTCCGACGACACCGAATGGGTCGCGGCGTCGGGGCGCGGCAGGATCTATTCCTACACCGTTCTGCGCAAGGCGCCGGTGCCCTACGCGCTGGCCTATGTGACCCTGGAGGAAGGGGTGACGATGATGACCAACATCGTCGATTGCGCCTTCGACGACATCGCCCTCGACAAGCCGGTCAGCGTCGTCTTCGGGGACACCGGCGAGGGACCGGCGCTGCCGCTGTTCACCCTCGCTTGAGGCACCGGCCGCGGGCCGGCTTTGCGTCCGGGCCGCCCGCGGCTAGAATATGTGATTCGAACAATACCAATAGAACAATACCAATAGAACAATACCAATAAACGTGACCGGAGGAGTTCCGCGATGGGCGAACAGACCAAGGAATACAAGACCATCAAGGTCCGCAAGCTGGGCTACGCGCTGGGCGGGGAGATCACCGGCGTCGATTTCGCCAAACCGATCAGCGACGAGACCATCGCGGAGATTCGCGCCGCCTGGCTGGACAATCTAATCGCCGTCTTCCCGAACGCCGTGATGACGCCCGAGGAGCATATCGCCTTCTCGAAGCGCTTCTACGATCTGGCTTACACCCCCGGCCTGCTGCCCCGCTTCATGCATCCGGACCATCCCGAGATCTTCATGGTGAGTAACATCCCCCGGGACGGGAAGCCGTCGGAGCTGCGGCACACAGCACGGACCTGGCATTCGGACCAGTCCTTCATGCAGGAGCCCTGCATCGCGGCCATGCTCCATTGCCAGCAGACGCCCCAAGTCGGCGGCGACACCATGTTTACCAACATGTACATGGCCTACGAGGCGCTGTCCGACAAAATGAAGGAAGTGCTAAGCGGCATGAAGGCGGTGCATAATTACGGCGCCATCCGCTCCTTCGTGCACAGCAACACGATGAGCAACGACGAACTCGACAGCCTGAAGGCCGCCGTCCATCCGGTGGTCCGCACCCATCCGGAGACCGGCCGCAAGGCGCTGTATGTCAGCGAGGGCATGACCGAGCGTTTCGACGGCATGACCGTCGAGGAAAGCTTGCCGTTGCTGCGCTTCCTGTGGCGCCATTCGACCCAGCCCGCCTTCACCTACCGCCATAGCTGGAAGCCCAAGGACATGATCTTCTGGGACAATCGCTGCACCATGCATCTGGCGCCGCCCGACTACGACATCGACCATATGGAACGGCCGGAGAACCACCGGCATATGTTCCGCACGACCCTCGGCAATCAGGCGGTCGTCTGACCGCCGGCCGGTTCCGGCCACCGCACCCCCGCCGGGGAGCGGTGGCCGCCGACCCCCCGAACGGCGTGCCCCCAAAAAAGGCTGCCCCGCCCCACGCCCCGTCGCCCTCGGCGCGCGATCGGGATCGGCGCCGGCTCGATCACAACCAAAAATAGTTCTTCATAGAAAATTTACTCGCACAAGTAATCATCCTGCCTTCGGCATCGCGAAGAATGAGGCCGCAGGATGCAACCGACCGATCACGCTCCCATCGAGGATTCCCGACCGACCGAAGCCGATCGGCAGACGCAGCCGGCGACGGCCGGCGACGACCGACCGTCGCCGGCACCCAAGAAGTCGGGGCGTGCGTCGCGGCTCGCCTTCCTGAAGAATGTCAGGATCGGGATCCGGATCGCCCTCGCCCTGGCATTGCCCTTGATCGGGCTATTGGCCTATGCCGGGCTGACCCTCTACGAGAAGAAAGGCATCTCGGACCGGATGACGGCGCTGGACACTCTCGCGGCGTTGGGACCGACCCTCGGCGACCTTACCCACGACTTGCAGAAAGAGCGCAGCATGTCGGCGGGCTTCCTGTCCAGCGAGGGCGCGAAATTTACCCAGGAGCTACCCCGCCAACGCCAGGCGACCGATGCGCGCATCCGCGCCTTCGAGGACCATCTGGCCGCCTTCGACACCACCGCCCAGGGCGCCGCCGTGGAAGCCCGTCTCGCAGAAGCCAAGGCGGCCTTGGCACCCTTGGCGGCCCAGCGCCAGAGCATCGACCGCTTTCAAACGACCTACGCCCGAATGACCGACTTCTATGCGCAGACGATCGCCACGCTGCTTGCGATCCTGGAAGAAATGGCCGTGCAAAGCACGAACGTCAAAGTCACGGACGCGATCGTCGCCTATATGAGCCTGCTGCAAAACAAGGAGCGCGCCGGGATCGAGCGGGCCCTGGGGTCCGCGGGATTCGCGGCACACGCCTTCGCGCCGTCGTCCTACCGCAAGTTCATTCAACTGATCGCGATCCAGGATGTCTTCGAGCACGAGTTCCTCGTCTTCGCGACGCCGCCGCAACGCGCCTTCTACAAATCCACCCTGCAAGACAAGGCCGTCGACGAGGTCGCGCGCATGCGCAAGATCGTCATCGACAGCCCCGAGACCGGACATACCGGCGACATCGACGCTACCTATTGGTACGAAACCATCACGCGAAAAGTCGACCTTCTCAAGAAGGTCGAGGACAGGCTGGCCAACGACCTGCGCGCCCTCGCCGGAAAGGTCCATAGCGACGCCACCGGCGCGTTCATCCTGGCCGCCGCCGCGACGGCGGTCCTCCTTCTCGTCACCGGGCTCCTGGTCACCTATATCGTCCGCGGCATCACCGGCCCCTTGAACGCGATGAGCTCGGTCATGCACCGTCTCGCCGACGGCGACACCTCGGTGGAGATTCCCGACCGCAACCGCGGCGACGAGATCGGAACCATGGCCAAGGCCCTTCAGGTGTTCAAGGACAACCGGATCGAAGCCGACGCCCTGGCCGCCGCCCAGGAGAAGGAGAGCGCGGCGAAGCTGGCCCGCGCCCAGGCGATCGAGGCTCGGACCCAGGCCTTCAACGATCTGGTCACCAAGACCCTGGGCACCGTGGGCGAGCTGTCCGAGGGCATGAAGCAAAGCGCCGACCAGATGCTGGCCTCGGCCGACGATGTCGGCTCCCGCGCCACGGCGGTCGCGGCCGCGTCCGAGGAAGCCTCGGCCAATGTCCAGACGGTCGCCGCGGCCGCCGAGCAGCTATCGGGCTCGATCGAGGAGATCAGCCGTCAGGTGGGCCAATCCACCTCGGTCGCCGGCGCCGCCGTCGAGGAGGCCGCCCAGACCAACGCCACCGTGCGCACCCTGGTCGATTCGGTGGAGAAGATCGGCGAGGTCATGGCCCTGATCAACGACATCGCCGCCCAGACCAACCTGCTGGCTCTGAACGCCACCATCGAGGCGGCCCGCGCCGGCGAGGCCGGCAAGGGCTTCGCCGTCGTCGCCTCCGAGGTCAAGCAGCTTGCCAACGCGACCACCAAGGCGACCGAGGAGATCGAAAGCCAGATCACCAACATCCAACAGGTGACGGGCAGCGCCTCGACGGCCATCGCGAGCATCGGCAAGACCATCGCCGAAATCAGCGAGGTCAGTTCCGCTATCGCCGCCGCGGTCGAGGAGCAGAACGCCGCGACCCGCGAGATCGCCCGCAATGTCGAGCAGGCGTCGAACGGCACGGCCGACGTGGCGACCAACATCGAAGACGTCACCCAGCAGGTGGGCCGGACCCGCGAGGCCGCCGGCAAGGTCTCGTCCGCGACCTCGGACCTCGTCCAGCGGTCCGACGAGCTGCGCAGCGAGATCACCGGCTTCATCGCCGACATCAAGGCCGCCTGACGACGCGGTATAGCCCCAACCGAGACCCGGAACCGGCGGCCCCCCGGCCGCCGGTTTCGCGATTCTCGCGCCTTCGCCCGCGAATTGGGTTAGGCTCCCGCCCCGGAGGACGCACCGACAGAAGCATCCCAGGGGAGGCCGCCCATGATTCCACGCACCATCTACGGCGAAGAGCACGAGCTGTTCCGCGATAGCGTCCGCCGTTTCGTCGATACCGAGATCGCGCCCCACCACGCCCAGTGGGAGAAGGAAGGCGCCGTGCCGGCCGCGCTGTGGCGCAAGGCGGGCGCCGCCGGCCTGCTGGCCTGCACCGTGCCCGAGGAATATGGCGGTCCGGGCGGCAGCTTCCTGCACAACGCCATCGTCATCGAGGAGCTCGGCCGGGTCGGCGCCATGGGACCCGCCTTCCCCCAGCATGCCATCGTCATCGCGCCCTACATCATGAAGTACGGCTCCGAGGAGCAGCGCAAATACTGGCTGCCCCGGATGGTCTCGGGCGAGGCGATCAGCGCCATCGCCATGACCGAGCCCGACACCGGCAGCGACCTGCAAAACATCAAGACCCGCGCCATCCGCGACGGCGACGACTATGTGATCAACGGCCAGAAGATGTTCATCTCCAACGGCCAGATCGGCAATCTGATCCTGGTCGCCTGCAAGACCGACCCCGAGGCCAAGGGATCGAAGGGCACGACCATGATCATCGTCGAGGGCGACCGCAAGGGCCTGGTGCGCGGCCGCAACCTGGACAAGCTGGGCATGAAGGCCCAGGACACGTCGGAACTGTTCTTCGAGGATCTGCGGGTGCCGGTGACGAACCGCGTCGGCGAGGAAGGCAAGGGCTTCGCCTACATGATGACCCAGCTTCCCGAGGAACGGCTGATGATCGGCGTGCGCAGCGTCGCGATCATGGAAGTCGCCCTGCAATGGACCATCGACTACACCAACCAGCGCAAGGCCTTCGGCCAGCGGATCGCCGATTTCCAGAACAGCAAGTTCCAGCTCGCCGACGTCAAGTCGGACATCGTCGTCGCCCGCGCCTTCGTCGACCGCTGCATCGAGCTGCATATGGCGGGCAAGCTGGACGCGACCATGGGCGCGGTCATCAAGCTCCATTGCGCCGAGCTGCTGAACCGGGTGCTGGACCGCTGCCTGCAACTTCACGGCGGCTACGGTTATATGTGGGAGTTCCCCATCTGCCGCGCCTTCGCCGACGCCCGCGTCACCCGCATCGCCGGCGGCAGCTCCGAGATCATGCGCGAGCTGATCAGCCGCACCTTGGAGCCCAGCGCCTAGGGCGCGATCAGGCGCGTTCCTCGACGACGACGCGACCCTCGATCAAGGCGTCGATCTCGGACTCGGCGAAGCCCGCCTCACGTAGAAGCTCGCGGTTATGCTCGCCGAAGCGCGGCGGCAGGCGCGACAGGCGCCCCGGCGTGCGGCCGAACTTGATCGGCGTACCGACCACCCGCAGCCCGTCGCCCGAGTCGTAGACCATCTCGCGGGCGGCGACCTGCGGATGCTCCAGGGATTCCGACAGGTCCAGGACCGGGCCGTACATGACCCCGTTGCGCAGCATGTCCAGGCACAGCTCCAGCTTGTCCCGGTCCTTCAGCGCCGCGCCGAGTTCCTCGCCCAAGGCATCGACATGGGCGACCCGGTCGGCGTTGGTCAGGAAGCGCGGGTCCGCGCCCAGCTCGGGCCGGCCCAGCAGGTCGCACATCTTGCGGAACTGGCGGTTGTTGATCACGCACATGATCACATGGCCGTCGCGCACCGGGAACAGATCGAAGGGCGCGCCGTTGGGGTGGCGGTTGCCGATCCGCGTCGGCACCGCGCCGGCCATCAGATAGTTGGCGGCGAAGGGGTGCATCAAGGTCAGCGCGGCATCGAACAGCGTCACCTCGACCGTCTGGCCGCGCCCGGTCCGGTGGCGCTCCTCCAGCGCCATCAGGACGGCGAGCGCCATCTGTAGCCCGGTGGTCGTGTCGACGATGTTGAGCCCGACCCGCAACGGGTCGCCGCCGGCCTCGCCGCAGAAGCTCATGATCCCGGAAAAGGCCTGGGCGACCACGTCGTAGCCGGGCAGCCCGCCCAGCGGCCCGTCGGCGCCGAAGCCGGTGATATGGGCGTGGATCAGGCGCGGGAAGCTGGGCCCCAGCACCTCGTCATAGCCGATCCCCCATCCTTCCAACGTGCCGGGCTTGAAGTTTTCGGTCAGCACGTCGGCGTCGGCCAGCAGGCGCAGCAGCACCGCGCGCCCTTCCTCCCTCGACAGGTCCAGCGCCAGGGCGCGCTTGTTGCGGTTCAGCCCCGCGTAATGGGCGGTCAGGTCGCCATAGACCGGCGGGCCGATATCGCGGCTGTCGTCGCCATGGGGGGCCTCGACCTTGATCACCTCGGCCCCGTGATCGCCCAGGATCTGGGTGCAGGTCGGCCCGGCGACGACCGTGGTCAGGTCGACGATCCTCAGCCCGTCCAGCGCCCGCGCGCCGCCCGCCGCCTCGCCCGCGCCCATCGCCCGCCGCCTAGGGATGGAGGACGATGCGGCCCTGGAGCTTGCCCTCTTCCATCAGGTGATGGGCCTCGACCGCGTCCTCCAGCGGCATGGTCCGGTCGATGACCGCCTTGATCCGGCCCTGATCGACCAGCCGGATGATCTCCTCCAGCTCGGCCAGGGTGGCGATGACCGTGCCCAACAGCGAGAACTGCTTGACGATCACATGGGCGGGGCGAAGCTGGATCGGCTCGGCATGGAGGTTGCCGACGAAGACATGGCGGCCGCCGAAGGCCAGGCATTTCAGCGCGCTCGACACCGCGTCGGCCCCGATGATGTTGAGGACCGCCTCGACCCCCTCGCCGTCCGTCAGGCGGCGGGCTTCCTGGTCGAACTTCATGTCGGGGGCGACGATCACCTCGTCGGCGCCGAAGTCGCGCAGATAGTCGCTCTTGGCCGCGTTGGTCGTCACCGCCAGGACGCGCGCGCCCAGCAGGCGGGCGATCTGCACCGCGTGGATGCCGACGCCGCCGGTGGCGCCGGTGATCAGGATCGTCTCCGCCGCCGTCAGCTTGGCGACGCTTTTCAGCGCGTGATAGGCGGTGCCGATGGCGCAGGGGATCAGCGAGGCCGCGTCGAAGCTCATCCCGTCGGGGATCTTCAGCACCGTGGTCGCCTTCGCCGCCATGTATTCGGCATAGCCGCCGGGGCGCTCCTCGCCGTACAGGCCGCCGCCCTTCTGGCACAGGTTGGTCTGGCCGCGCCGGCAGGGCCGGCAGGTGCCGCAATGGGCCTGCGAGGCGACGAGCACCCGATCGCCGACCCCGACATTGGTGACGCCGGGGCCGACCTCGGCGATCTCGCCGGCGACCTCATGACCGATGATCCCGGGAATCTGGGTGCGCGGGAAATGGCCGTTCCGGGCGATGACGTCGTGATAGCAGAGCCCGTTCGAGCGCACCCGAACGACCACCTCGCCCAGCGTCGCCTCGGGCTTGGGCATGTCCTTGAGGGCGAACTGCTCGGTCCCTCCATATCCTTCGAGAACGACGGCTTTCATGGCGGCTCCTCTCCTGTCGCGGGGTTTCTTATGATCGAAGGTCCCCATTATAGGCGCCGCGCGCCGGCGGGCCATAGGGCGGCGGGCCGAGAAGGACGGGATGGCGGCCCCGGCGGCGACGGCCTAAGATGCGGCCGATGATCGGGACAGCCTTTCCGCCATTCGAGCGACCGGCCGGCACGGCGCCGGCCGACTAGGGACATGACGACGCAGGACGGCAGCGCGCCCGCGTCGCGGCGCGGGTTGATGGGGGTGATCGTCGGCGCGACCGCGCTCGGGTCGCTGTCGCTGAACATCTTCCTGCCCTCGGTGCCGGGCCTGCAACGGGACTTCGCGACCGACTACACGACGGTGCAGCTCGGCCTGACCCTGTATCTGGCCACGCTGGCGGTCGCCCAGCTCGTCTATGGACCGCTGTCGGACCGCTACGGCCGCCGGCCGCTGCTGCGCGCCGGGCTGGTCCTCTATGTCGCCGGGACCATCGCCTGCCTGCTGGCGCCGGATATCTGGTTCTTCGTCGCGGGGCGCGTCGTCCAGGCCGCCGGCGGCTGCGCCGGGCTGGTGATCGGCCGCGCGATCCTGCGCGACCTGTACGACCGCGAACGCGCCGCGGCGATGATCGCCTTCGTCTCGATGGTGATGATCGTCGCGCCGACCTTCGCGCCGGCGATCGGCGGCTTCCTGGACGGCTGGATCGGCTGGCGGGGGAGCTTCTTCTTCCTCCTCGCCTTCGGGACGGCGGTGCTGATCGCGGCCTTCCTGGCCCTGCCAGAGACCCTGGCCCGGAAATCCGCCGTCATGGGGGTGCGCGGCCTTGTCGGCGAGTTCCGGGTCCTGCTGGGCATGCGCGCCTTCTGCGGCTACGCCTTCCAGGTCGGCTTCATCACCGGCGCCTTCTACACCTTCCTGGGCGGGGCGCCCCATGTGACGATCTCGCTGATGGGGATGTCGCCCTTCGAATACGGCCTCGCCTATATCGCGGTGTCCGGCGCCTTCATGGTCGGCGCCTTCATCTCGACCCGCCTGTCGGTGCGCCTCGGCAGCGACCGGATGATCCTGATCGGCCTCAGCCTCTCCGCCACCGGCATGTTCGGCCTCGGGCTGGTCGAGCTGTTCGGGTCGGTCACCCCCTTCGCCCTGTTCGCCGGCATGTCCGCGCTGGCCTTCGGCAACGGCTTCTCGGTGCCCAACGGCACCGCCGGGGCGATCAGCGTCGACCCGGCCCGCGCCGGCGCCGCGTCGGGCCTGCTGGGCGGGCTTCAGATGACCGTCGGGACCGGGCTGTCCTTCCTGGTCGCCGCCCTGCTGAACGGATCGACCCTGCCGATGACGGCGATCATGGTCGCGACCGCCGCCGCCGCCTGGCTGGTCTTCCTGTGGGGCGTGCGCCCCCTGGCGGGAAGCGCCGTCAGTCCCGATCGCGGATGAAGTCGCCGGGCGTCAGCGATAGCACCGCGACGATCGAGGTCGCGGTCGGCGGCGCCGGGGTGCGCGGATGGCGCGCCGGGCGCCGATGGTCCGGGCCCAGATAGGGCGGGCCGGCATTGCCGGCCATCTGGCAATGCCGGCGAATCGGCTCAAGCTCGACCGGATAGGGGGCGGCGATCCGGGTCCGAGGAATCGTCGGGCGGCGGTTATTTTTGTCTTGATTCGGATCGCGCTTGGATAGATGAGGGATCGCGAGCGCACGCGTTTTCATGCCACCCGATCCGCGGCCGCAGACGCCCGGCGAACTTAGAGATAGCCATGACGAAACCGACAACAGCGTCGCGCGGCGGCGACAAGCGAAAGAGCGATCCCGGCCGCGCCACCGCCCGCGCGAACCGCACCCTGGGTCCGGTCTCCGACCTGGAGCGGCATCTTCCCAGCGACTGGTGGAGCAACCTGTTCACCGCCGTCTATCTGAAGACCGACGGCGACGTGGTGGAGAACGACGACAACACCCGGCGCGACGTGGACATGCTGATCGCCACCGCCGGCCTGGTGCCCGACGACCGGATCCTGGATCTGTGCTGCGGCCAGGGCCGCCACAGCCTGGAATTGGCCCGGCGTGGCTATGGCCATGTCGTCGGCATCGACCGGTCGCGCTACCTGATCCGCCTGGCGCGGCGCCGCGCCAAGCAGGCCGGCCTGACCGTCGCGTTCCAGGAAGGCGACGCCCGCAAGTTCCGGTCCAACGAAAGCGCCTTCGATTGCGTTTCGATCATGGGCAATTCGTTCGGCTATTTCGATTCCGTCGAGGACGACCACCGGGTCCTGACCCAAATCAAGCGGGCCCTGCGCGGACAGGGCCGGCTGGTCCTCGATTTGGCGGACGGCGACTGGCTGCGCGAGAATTTCGAACGCCGGTCCTGGGAATGGATCGACGAATCCCAACTCGTCTGCCGGGAGCGGTCCCTGTCCGGCGACGGCGACCGGCTGATCAGCCGCGAGGTGGTGATCGACGCCGAGAAGGGCGTCATCGCCGACCAGTTCTACGCCGAGCGATTGTACAGCCGCGCGGCGATCGCGGCGCTGCTGGAAAGCGCCGGGTTCGACGAAATCCGCTTCCATGGCGACCTGGACACCGCGTCCGACAGAAGCCAGGACCTGGGCATGATGGCCCGGCGGCACCTGCTGTCCGCCCGCGCGCCCGCCAAGACGGCGCAAGCGCGCCGGCGCCGGGCGCCGCAGCGCAACGTCACCGTTCTTCTGGGCGATCCGCGCCTGCCCGACAGCGTGAAGCTGGCCGGCAAGTTCAACGCCGAGGACCTGGCGACGGTCGAGCGGCTGAAGGCGGCGCTGGGCGAGCTGTCCGAATACAGCTTCCGCTATCTGGACAATCACGCCGCCCTGCTCGCCGATCTGCGCCGCGATCCGCCCGAGTTCGTCTTCAACCTGTGCGACGAAGGCTTCGACAACGACGCCTTCAAGGAGTTGCATGTCCCGTCCTACCTGGAGCTGCTGAACATTCCCTACAGCGGCGCCGGCCCGGCCAGCCTGGGGCTGTGCTACGACAAGGCCATCGTCCGCGCCGTGGCCCAGGGCCTGGACGTGCCGGTGCCGTTGGAAACCTATGTCGAATATGACGACATGGCGGCGACGGTGCCCTCGATCTTTCCGGCGCTGATCAAGCCGGCCCAGGGCGACAGCTCGATCGGCATCACCCAGAACGCGGTGGTCTCGACCCCCGCTCAGGCGGTCGCCTATCTGGGCCGGCTGCGCGAGACCCTTCCCGGCCGCGCGGCGCTGATCCAGGAATATCTGACCGGATCGGAATATTCGGTCGCCCTGATCGGCAATCCGGGGATCGGCCACAGCGTGTTGCCGGTGTTGGAGGTGGATTACAGCCGCCTGCCGCCGGACCTGCCGCCGATCCTGTCCTACGAATCGAAATGGCAGCCCGATTCGCCCTACTGGACCGACATCGCCTATCGCGAGGCGGCACTCGACGAGGAGACCCAGCGCGCCCTGGTCGATTATTCGACGCGGCTGTTCGAGCGGCTGGCCTGCCGGGACTACGCCCGGTTCGACTTCCGCTGCACCGCCGACGGCGAGCCGAAGCTCCTGGAGGTCAATCCGAACCCGGGCTGGTGCTGGGACGGCAAGATGAACCTGATGGCCTCCTACGCCGGCCTCCGCTACGCGGACATGCTGCGGATGATCCTGGACGCGGCCCAGGCCCGAGTCGCGATCCAGGGCGCCGAGCCCGCCGCCGGCCGCATGGCCGTCTAGGCCGCCCGGTCAGGGCGCGCGCGCGGCACGCGCCGCCCGGCCGGCGGCGTCCAGGCCGAGCCAGACCCGGAACGGCCAAAGGGTCTGGCCCAGCCAGTCGGCGGGAAGGCCCGGCTCGTCGATCCCCAGCGGGCCGACATCCTTCGCAGGGCAGGCCCAGCTCCCGAACAGAAGGTCGTAGACGGCGAAGACGGTCGCGAAATTGCGCCCCGACAGCGCCCGGTCGCGGGTGTGGTGCCAGCGATGGAGGACCGGCGAGACGAAGATCCGCCCCAGTACCGGCCCGTAGGTCCAGGGCAGGTCGGCATGCAGATAGTAGCCGTACCAGTTGCGGATCAGCCCGTTGGCGGCGACCGCCCAGGGCGGGAAGCCGAGGGCGGCGAGGCAGAGGGCGCTGACGACCGTCGTGATCAGCCGGTTCAGGGGATGGAAGCGCGCCAGCGCCAGCCAGGTCATCGCCCGATCGCTGTGATGGATCGCATGGATGGGCCAGAGCGGCGCCAGATGCATCGCCCGATGGCGCCAGTAACCGACGAAATCGGACGCGGCGACGCAGGCGAGCAGCACCAGCCAGACCGGCGTCCCGTCCCAGGCCCCCGGCCCGACGAGAGCGAGGCCCGACGCGGCCACCGCGGCGGCGATCGCCGCCGCCAGCGCCGCCATCGCCGGGACCAGCGCCCCGACCTCGACGGCGTAATAGACCAGATTGAGCTTGCTTTCCCCGGCGCTCGCCCGCGCATCCGCCAGCGCCCGCCGGCCCTTGACGGCCAGCGCCAGGATCGCGAAGACGAGAGCGAGCCAGACCAGCGCCTCGGCCCCCTCGACAAAGGGCGCCGCCAATTCGGCCGTCCGCGCGCCCCAAACGGCGACGGTCTCCATCCAAACCCCCTCCCGTCCGTTTCCGTCCGGCTTCAGGAAAGAGCAAGGAAATTGAAGACTCCGTTAACGGGATTGGATACCACGCCACCGCGCGTCCTTGTGGGGATGGCGCCTAGGTCGTCATCAGGATCCAGTTTCGGCCCGGATCGACCCAGCCCTCTTTGACCATCGGGCGGCTGTCCACCGCCCGGAAGCCGTGCCGTTCGTAAAGCCGGCGCGCGCCGGCATTGGCGTCGGATACGATCAGACCAAGGGAAATCCGCCCCGCCGCGTCGGCCCGCCGACGGGCGTCCGCCAACAGCCGGCCGCCGATCCCCTGGTTCCGATACTGGGGAAAGGCCGCGACCACGTCGATAAACCAACTGCCGGCAATGACGTTCTCCAGTTCCTGGAGCGGCAGAAACGGGGCGGGCATGGTCGCGGCGTCGATCGGCGCCGGGCTCTCGGGGATCGGGAAGCCGTTCAGACAGCCGACGACCTTGCCGCCCAGGGTCGCGACGACCGCGTTCCGATAGGAGAAGTCGCCCACCGCGCCCGCCACGAGCCGGCGCCCCACATCCCGGGCCGTCTCGCCGGCCGCCGCCATCTTCGCCCACGCATACCCCGGCATGCCGCCGCCGGCGATATCGATCAGTTGGGCCAGCGCCGGCGCATCGCCAGGCGCCGCCGGGCGGAGGTCAAAGGGCGTATCGATCAAGAATCGACTCCGTTCCCTGCGAGGCGACGCGGACCCACGCCGCCGGGCAGATCGCGCCGTTCCGCGCGACATGGCTCGGGAAGGAACAAGGAAGTCGAAGCCCCCGTCAACGCGCGGACATGGGCGAGCCTAGGCCGACATCTCGGCCGGGTTGCGGGCGCCGTTCCAACGGTCCATCAGAAGCGCCGCGACCACATCGCCGCTGACATTGATCGCGGTGCGGCTCATATCGAGGATGCGGTCGACCCCCATGATCAGGGCGATCCCTTCCGCCGGCACGCCGACGGTGGTCAGCAGCATCGCCATGATCACGATGCCGATTCCCGGCGTTCCCGGCGCGCCGATGGCGGCGCCGACGGCGGTCAGGACGAGCAGGACCAGCCCTCCCAGGCCGATATCGACCCCGAAGACCTGGGCCAGGAAGATCGCCGCGACGCCCTGATACAAGGCGGTGCCGGTCATGTTGATGGTCGCGCCCAGGGGCACGACGAACTGGGAGATCGACGGCCGAACGCCCAGTTTCTCCTCGGCGGTGCGCATTGTCAGCGGCATGACGGCGGCCGAGCTGGAGGTCGAGAAGGCCAGCAGCATCAACTCGCGCATATCGCCGAGGAACCGCCAGGGGTCGCGACCCAGCGCCAACCGGACGATCAGCAGATAGACGCCGAGCATGATCAGGAGCCCGGCCAGAACGGTTCCCACATAGGCGGCGACCCCGACGAAGGCGCCGAGCCCGGTCCGCGCCGTCAGTTGGGCCAACAGCCCGAACACGGCGAGGGGCGCGAGCCGCATGGCCCAGCGCACGACGGTCATGCAGACCTGCTGAAGCGATCCGGCGAGATCGAGAAGCGGCTTCGCCTGTTTCGGGGCCATCATCACCAGCGCCGCCCCGACGACGATCCCGAAGATGACGATCTGGAGCATGTCCGCCCGGACCATGGCGGCCAAAGGGTTGGTGGGCAGAAGGCCGACCAACTGCCCCGGCAGTTCTCCCAAACCGATCACCGCGGGCGGCGGCGCGGGCGGCGGCCCCGCCGCCGCGCGCAGGGCGCCGGCATCGATCAGCCGCCCCGGCTGGAAGAGATAGGCGAGCCCAACCCCGATCAAGATCGCGAGCGCCGTGGTGACGACGAAGAAAAGCACGGCCCGCAGGCCGACCCGGCGGAGCTGGTCCATGTCCTCGGTCGCGGCCAGGCCGCGAATGATCGACGCGACGACCAGCGGCACGACGATCATCTGGATCAGGGCCAGGAAAAGCTGTCCGGGAAAGGCGAGCCAATTGCCGACGACCGCCGCGGTCTCGCGGCCGACCCAGCCGACCGACGGACCGATGACGAACCCGACCGCGATACCGGCGACCATCCCGATCAGGACCTGCAGCCATAACCGGCCGCGCACGAGGTCCTGCAACCCTCGGCTCAAGAGTCGAATCGAGGCGGCCTGAGCGCGCCCCGACGGCGCGCGTCCCGTCCGCCGATCGTCCGGCGCCCCCTTCATGCGGCCTAGCCCCCCACCATTCAACGGGTGATGCGCAGGTCCTTGAGGACGCCGTCGGGGTCGATGGCGTTGCGCAGCAGCGCGATCTCCAGCTCGGTCGGCGGCGGGGTCTCGGCGACATCGTCGGGGACGACCGGGGCGAAGCCGGTCTTGTCCATCACCTCCTCGACGGTGACGCCGGGATGCAGCGAACGGATCCGCATGGTCCGGTCTTCCGATTCGAAGTCGAAGACGCCGAGGGGCGAGAAGACCCGCTGCGGGCCGTCGCAACCCTCGGGGACGTATGTGCGGCGGTCCTCCGTATGGCCGGGCGAGCTGATGAAATCCACCTGGTCGACGAAGATCCTGGGATTGTGGTGCATGGTGAAGAAATAGACGATCGAGAAGGAGACGCCGAAGCAGAGCCCCACCGTCCCCACCCCGCGCACGGTCGGGTTGTCGTAGTCGCCGACGCAGACCATGTTGCTGGCGCCGCGCCTGTCGATCTGGATGCCGCCGATGACGGCGACGACCTTCTCCTTGCCGCGGGTGAAGCGCCACATCTCGATATCGACGATATCCTCCATGTTCATCACATATTCGGCGCCACGCAGGACCCGGAAGTCCGAGGTCGAGCGCACCAGCTT
>Ga0209475_10002935_pt1 | contig 16364 bp, 13 predicted proteins | sample tdDd471_FD_187128 | JGI IMG/M metagenome (GOLD analysis project Ga0209475, IMG submission 187128) | Marine sediment microbial communities from the Atlantic coast under amendment with organic carbon and nitrate - tdDd47.1 (SPAdes)... | ecosystem: Environmental > Aquatic > Marine > Coastal >... | reverse complement strand
CTCGCCGCCGGGCTGGAAAGCAGTTTCGCGCGCATTCAGTGCACGCCGGACCTGATGCCCGCCGATGTGACCGGAACGCAGGTGTTCCGGCCGGACCGCGGCGATTTCGAATTCGTCAGGGGGCCGATCTTTCATGCACTCGTCCTCGTCGACGAAATCAACCGCGCCCCGCCGAAGGTACAGTCCGCGCTGCTGGAAGCGATGGCCGAAGGGCAGGTGACGGTCGGCGGGGTGACCCAGGGGCTTCCGCCCTGTTTCATGGTGGTCGCGACGCAGAACTCCATCGAGCATGAAGGGACCTTCCCGCTGCCGGAAGCGCAGCTCGACCGGTTCCTGATGCATGTCCTGCTGACCTTGCCGGATGCGGCGACGGAAATGTCGATCCTGAACCTGGTCGAAAGCGAGGCCGGCGCGCCGGCGGCGATCGGCACGCTGACGAATTCGGACGCCATCCTGGCGGCGCGGAAGGAGGTCGAGACCGTCCATCTTTCCCCCGCGCTGAAGGATTACATCGTTCGCCTCGTCATGGCGACGCGCGAGGGATCGCCCGTGCCCGAGGTCAGCGACGCGATCGAACATGCGGTTTCCCCGCGCGGGACGCTGTCGCTGGCGGCCTCGGTCCGGGCCCGCGCCTATCTGCACGGGCGCGATTACGGCGTGCCGGAGGATGTGGCCGCCCTTGCGGCCGACGTGCTGGCGCACAGGATCATCCCGACCTGGCGGGCGACGGCGAACGGCGATACAGCCCGCAGCCTCGTCGGCCGACTGCTCGAAGATGTGAAACCTCTATAGGGGGGAAAGCGGCGATGGACTGGCAAGGCCATCCCGGTGCGTCGGTCGAGGCCGATCGCCTGATCCGCCTGCGCGGGCTGGCGCAATCCGCCTTGCCCAGATTGGCCGAGACCGGACGACCCGGCAGCCATGCGGGCCGCAAGCGCGGCAGCGGATTGGATATCCGCGATATCCGCCCCTATACCGACGGCGACGACGTCCGCTACATGGATGCGATGGCGACGGCACGAACCGGCAAGCCCCATGTGCGCACCTTCCACGAAGACCAGGACCGGACGGCGATGCTGGTGGTGGATTTCCGCCATAGCATGCTTTGGGGAACACGGGGCCGGCTGCGGTCCGTGCTGGCGGCGGAACTGGCGGCGCTGGCCGGCTGGCGGATGCTGGCCGCCGGCGGGCGCGTCGGCCTGCTGGCCTTTTCCGACCGCGATTCCGTCTACCAGCCGCCGCGCGAACGGGATACGGCCATGGTCCGCATCGCGGGGTCGCTCGCCCATGCGCACCGCCAGGCGCTCGCCGCACTGGCGGCCGGCGACCGCACCCCCGGTGTGGGGTTGGATATCCATATGGACAGGGTCGCGCGGCTGGTGCCGCGCGGGGCGAGCGTGGTGCTGGCGACCGGTCTCGACGATGGAGAAAACGGGGTCGAGCAGGCGGTACGCCCGCTGCTGCGCCTCGCCCGGCTGGAGATATTCCTGATCAGGGACGCGTTCGAACGCGACCCGCCGAATCGGAACCTGCCTTACTTCACGGAGGATGGAACGCTTCGCTGGGGCGCCTTCGCGCAGGACAAGGATGCGGCGGAACGGCGCGTGCAGGCCTTGCGGGACCTGGGGGCGGCCGTCCGCGTCGTCGATGCGGATACGGTGCTGGAAGACAGGGCGGGGGATCTCTATGCGGACGCCGTCTGAGATTGTCAGCAAGCTCCATCCGCCGCGCCTGCCCGCCGAATTCTCCGAATTGACGTGGCACGATGCCAGCGCCGCCTTCGGGATCGGTTTGGCCGCCGGTCTCGTCCTGTATCTTGTTCTGCGGCCATTCCTGGCCCGCCGCCTGACCGCGCGGGAACGGATCGGGCGGGAGTTGGAAAGCCTGCGGGATCTGCCGGGGCAGGAGCGCCTTCTTCGGCAGGCGCGGCTTTGGTCGGAATTGCGAAATGCCGTCGCGGACGAACAGGATACGGACCCGGATTGGCGGGCCGATCTTTACAAGCCGGGCGCGGAAGTCGACCACGAGGCCCTGGACACGGAAATCCTGCGTCTGGCCGGGAAAAGGGGGCGCTAGGATGTGGAGTCTGGCCGACCCCCTCGCCCTGCTGCTGCTGCCGCTGCCTTTCCTCGCCCGTCTTGTGCTGCCGCCGCGCCGGCGTGACAGCGGTGCGGTCTTCGTGCCGGAAGCCATTGCCGGGGCGATGGCGGAAATCGGCGGCGCCAGTTACGCCACCCATATGCGCCGGGCGCTTCCCTCCCTGTTATGGGTATTGCTGGTCGTGGCGCTTGCCGGCCCGCGCATGCTGGGAACAAGCGACGCAATCCCGTCATCGGGCCGGGATATCGTCCTGGCGCTCGATCTTTCCGGCAGCATGGAGAAGGAGGATTTCGACCTCGACGGGCAGGTCCTGTCGCGCTTGCAGGCGGTCCAGAAGGTCGGCGCGCATTTTGTCCGCCGCCGCATCGGCGACCGGATCGGTCTGGTGATTTTCGGCGACCGCGCCTATTTCGGATCGCCGCTGACCTTCGATACCGGCGCAGTGGCCCGCGCGATCGAGGAAGCGGTGGTCGGCATTTCCGGCCGGTCGACGGCGATCAGCGACGGGCTGGGCCTGGCCGTGAAGCGACTGTCCAAATCGGACGCGCCCAGCCGGGTCGTCATCCTGCTTTCCGACGGGGTCGACACGAAGGGCACGGTTTCCGCCATCGACGTGGCGGGCCTCGCCAAGAAACACGGGATCCGTGTCCATACCATCGCGCTGGGACCGGCCGACCTGGAGACGGCGCCGAAGACGCGCGACGCCGTGGACACCAAGACCCTGCGGGAGGTCGCGGAGGAAAGCGGCGGGCAGAGCTTCCGCGTCAAAAACATGAGCGACCTGACCGCGGTGGCCGAAGCGCTGGATGCGCTTGAGCCGAGCCCGACCCTGCAGCCGCCACTCGAAATCCACCACGACTATTGGATGGTCCCGGCGGCGTCGGCCCTGGTGCTCGCCATCGTCATCGCCTTCATGCGCAGGACGGTGGAATGACCGGACCCGTCGAACTGCTTCAGGACCTCTGGCTGCTGCGCGCCTATTGGCTCGCGGGGCTGCCCGTTCTGCTGCTTCTGTTCCTGTGGCAGCGCCACAAGCGCGGCGGGTTGGCCGGGTGGAACGGGGTTATCGACGAAACCCTCATGCCGGTTCTGACGCGGCTCGGTCACGTCGCCTATCCGCAGTCGCGCCTGGGACATCTGGCGCCCCTTACGGCCGCGGCCGCGCTCTGCCTCGCCTTGAGCGGACCGGCCCGGCAGAACGACGACGCGCCCTCCTTCCAGAACCTGGACGGCATCATGCTGTTGATGGACATGTCTCCCTCGGTCGCGCAGGGCGGCAATCTGGACGACGCCCAGGCCGCGGCGGCCTATCTGCTGCAGCGGGTGGGCGCCCGCCCGGTGGGCCTCATCCTCTATACCGGCGATCCCTTCCTGGTCAGTGCGATGACCATCGATACCGCCACACTGGAAGGCCCTATCGCGGTTCTGGACGCCGGGATCATGCCCAGTGTCGGCAGCCGGCCGGAGCGCGCGCTGGGCATGGCGCGCGGCTTTTTTCACGAGGCGGGAATTCTTTCCGGCGACGTGGTATTGATCACCGACGGCGGCGGCATGAACACGGCGGCGCTGCAGGAAACCATCGACATCGCCAAGGCGGGCGGGCGCGTGTCGACCATTTTCGTCCCGCCCTTGCCGGAGGTTGCGGAAGCCAATCCGGAAATGCCGCCGCCCGATTGGAAGGCAATGGAGCAGTTGGCGGATGCCGGCGGCGGTCTCGCCATCGGAATGAAGGAACTGTCGGACCTTTCGGACATGCTTCGGAATTCGCGGACGGAGAACCTGGCCCGGTCCGAACTGGCGCCATTGCTGTTCGACGACCTGGGCCGGTATCTCGTGATCCTGGCCATGATTCCGGCCCTCTTCCTGTTCCGGAGGGGACGGTGATGCGGCGTCTGATCCTGCCCGGTCTGGCCGCTCTTTGCGTCGCTTGCCTGTGGGCGGCCGGGCCGCAGTCCCTCGGCAAGGTCCTGCTGTTGCTGGACCAGCCCGCACTGGCGGCCGACCTGCTGGAGGAACCGGGCGCCAGGGGCGTCGCGCTGTATCGCGCGGGCCGGTACGCGGAGGCCGACAGCGCCTTCGAGAAGGCGGGCCGGTCCGTCACCTACAACCGTGGTCTCTCTTTGGCGGCGACGGGAAACTACAAGCTCTCCGTCGCCTATTTCAACGCCGTGCTCTTCGCCAGGCCGGAAGACAAGGAGGCGCAAGAAAACCGCGACACCGTCGGCGCCCTGCTGGCGCCCATCGTCGGCGACGGCAGGGGCACCGGCCGGATCGCCGCCCTCGCCGCGGCCCGGAAAAAACATCCGGAGGATGACATCCTTCCCGGCCTGGCCAACCAGTACAAAGTGCGCCGTCCGACAAGGGCGCGCAGCACCATCGCCAGCGAGGAATGGCTGGAGACGCTGTCCGACGAGCCCGGCGAATACCTCAAGAAGCGCCTGGAGGCCGAATATGAACGGCGCCAGGGCCTGGGTCAGGTCATTCGCGAATGGGGGGTCGGATGGTAAGGCGCGGCGGCATTGCATCCGGGTTCCTGCTTGCGATCGCCGCAACCCTGTTGCTGGCGGCGGGGTTTTCGATGCCGGTGCGGGCGCAGGACGGCACGGCGGCGCTTTTCATCGAGTTGGAGAACCCGGATGCGAAACCCGTCGTGGGGGAAATGGTCCTGATTACCATCCGCGGGGTATATGACGTCGTCATCACGTTGGAAAAGCTGGAACTGCCGCGGGTCGAAGGGTTCGACTGGGTTCAGATCGAAAACGACGAATGGTCGCGGGAGCAGGTGGACGGCAAGGAAAAGAGCGTGATGCACCGACGGATCGCGCTGTTCCCCAAACAGGCGGGGGACCTCACGATCGGGCCTTTCGTGCATCGGTTGACCGTGCAGCCGCGCGCCGGCGGACGCATCAAAATGGATATCGAGGCGAAGCCGCTCACGCTTTCGGTCGATCCCTATCCCGGCGGGCCGGACGCCTGGCCTTTCTCGGCCAGAATTCTGGAATACAGCGACGAATGGAGCGACGACCCGTCGACCCTGGGGGACGGCGACACGGTGACCCGCACGGTGAAGCTCTCGGCGCTTGGCGTGGTGCCGGAATTGTTCCCGCCGCAGCCGCTGATGCGGGCCTATTGGCTGATCACCTTCTCTCCGCCGGAGGAAAGAAAATTGATCCTGACCGAAAAGGGACCGATCACGCAGGTCACATGGTCCTGGGAAATGCGGCCGATCACGGGCGAGCCCGGCGTAATTCGCGAGTACAAGATACCCTGGCTGAATACCAGAACACGGGAAATCGAAATGATCGAACTGGCGGCTGCACCCTTCGGTTATGCGAGTTTCGCGGAGAACAAGAACGCGCTGGCGCTGACGGCGGTGGATCAGCGCCCGGTCCTGGCAGCCATCGCGCTTGCCGGTCTGGCCGTGGCGGGAGTGTTCCTGTTCGGCGCCTTGCGTGCCAGGCCTCTCCTGCGGCTCGCCGTCTTGAAACGGGCGGCGCTGCGCGCCGGCGCGCGGGCCGCCCTGGTCCTCGCCGCCGCGCGCAAGGATCCCGTCGCATTGCGGAAAGCCACCGATATTTACCTTGCCTCGGAACGGGTGCCTCCGGATTCGGAAAGGCGGCAGGCGATGCAATCCCTGGATTTCGTGATCTTCAGTCCGTCCGGCCAGAAGGAGGGATTCGACTATTTCCAATATGTCCGCTGTTTTTGGGCGCCGCTCGGATGAAGGCGCGCCGGGCCAGGCCTTTCCCGCCGACTAGAGTGTTTTGAGGTTCATTCCGGTGCGGTTGTCGTCGGATGCCGGCGCCACCACCGGGATATGGATATCGAAGGCGCTGCCCTTGCCGACCTTGCTCTTCAACGTGACCGTACCGCCGAGCACCGATTCCACCGTGCGGTGGACGATGTACAACCCCAGTCCCGTCCCGCCGCTGCCGAGGGCGGTCGTGTAGAACGGGTCGAATGCCTTGCGAAGGACATCGGACGTCATGCCGATGCCGTCGTCGCTGACGCGAATGGTGACAGTTTGGTCAGTGGTCTGCTCCGCCGTGATGGCGATCGTTCCGGCTTCCTTGCCGTGAAAGGCGTGGATGGTGGCGTTCTCCACCAGATTGGTTATCACCTGCCCCAGTTCGCCGGGATAACTGTCGATCCAGATCGTGACCGGAACGTCGATGTCGAGTTTGACCGGACTGCGCTTCAACATCGGCGTGAGGGTCAGCGTGACTTCGTCCAGCAATTCCCTCAGGACCACCTTGCGCCTGCGCGAGGCCGTCCGGTCGGCGGAGATTTCCTTGAAGCTGCGGACGAGATTGCCGGCTCGGACCAGATTGCTTTCCGCGATTTCCACGCTCATGCCGACAATTTCGAGGAACTTGCCGAGGTCCTCTCTGTCGACAGGGTCGGCGAGCCTTTCGCGGAACCCTTCAAGGCGATGGCCCAGCGTGCTGACGGCCATCCGGCCGTTGCCGAGCGGGGTGTTCAATTCGTGGGATATCCCGGCCACCATACGGCCCAATGCCGCGACCTTCTCCGACTGGATCAGTTCGTCCCGGGCATGTTCGACATCGCTCAAGGCGCTCTTCAGGTCGTTGTTGATCCGGGTGAGTTCCTTGGTCCGCTCCTCGACGCGTGCCTCCAGCCCTTCGTTGAGATCCCGCAACTCGACCTCGCGCTTCGTGATCGCCTCGGACATGGCCCGCAGGTCGTCGGAAAGCGCGTTGAATTCCCGTATCGAGCCCTGGGGCCAGGTCTCCGGCGATTTGCCTGCGGCGATCTGGCTCGCGAGCTCGGTTACCAGGCTCACAGGTTTGACAATTCTCTGGGCCCATAGCGGCGCGAGCAGCAAGCCGAAAACCGAAGTGCCCAAGGCAAATGCCAGAACCGTGTAGAGAATCTTCCGCAAGTCGGGATTGGCCAGACCGGCGGGAACGCGGCCGACAAACAGCCAGCCGAGGTCATTGGAAAAGGTCGCGGCCACGTGATATTCCTGCCCGCGGAAGGTCATCACTTCAGGCTGTTCCTTGCCGGAAAAGCCGGTCCGGACGATTTCCAGATTGGACAGGTTCATCAAATACGTCTGGCTGCCGCTCGTATCCGCGACGACTTCCCCCTTGCTGTCGATGATCCAATAGTCGAGATGCCCTTTTTCGCGGAAGACATTGCCGACTTCCACGATTGCGCTCAGAGGAACTTCCGCGATGACGATATCTCCGCCCCGTAGAGGAATGGCCAAGCCTACAGTCACATTGCCGGTGATGGCCGAGAGATGTTTGTCGCTCCAGGTCGGTTTCTGCGCGAGCCGCGCATCTCTTAACAGCGGGTAGGCCGAGAGATCCACCCCTTCCAATTCACGCTCGCGGCTGCTGTTGCCCTCCCGCAGGCTGGCCACTTTCAGGGTCGAGTCCCCGCCGACGAGAAAGATCGCACTGATATGCGGTTCCCGCGCCGCGGCAAGGAAGGCGTGAATGTCTGCATCCGATTGGGACTCATAGTGTCTGCCGATCAGGGCGACGTGGGATGTCAGATCCTCGAGGAACCGCTCGACACGCGTGGCCATCGTTTCGCTGGCGCGCGAGGCGTAGCGGAGATTGTCATGCGAGAATTCAGTGATGACATAGGCAAGCAGCGCAGCCCCCACCACAGCCAAGGTGACGATGATCGTCCCGATTTGAAGCAGGACGACCGAGATTCTCAACCGCAGGTCCGGGAAGAGTTTCATGGTTGGACGAAGTTTCCGTCCCGTACGGTGACGAAGAAGGCACGTCGCTTGGCGTCCCCGTATTTGTTGAACTTGAGCGGTTGCTGCAGACCGTCGATGGTCGGCAAATCGATCAGTCCGTCCTTCAGGGCTGCCGGATCGTCGTCCTTCGCAAGCGCCGCGAAAAGCAGGATGGCGGCGTCGTAGGCCGCGACGCTGGAATAGCCGGGATCACGCTGGAACCGTTCAATATAGCCCTTCTTGAAGGTCAGATACCGTTCGGACGTGTCGTTGCGATTGTAGGATTGAACCATCTCGATTCCCTCAATCGCCTTGCCGCCCAATTGAAGCAGCCGCTCCGAGGCCGCCCATTCCGCGACAATGACCAATGTTTCCGTATCCGACTTCCGGACCTGCTGGGTTATCTGGGCGGTGTCGACACTGTTCGCGACAAGCAGGATGGCGTCAGGCCTGTCGCGCAGCAGTTTGCGGGCCGTTCCGGCATAGCCTTCTTCGGTATTGGCGTCGAACGGGAAGGACTGTACCTCGACAGGACCGTAGGATTGAAAGGCATTGTTGAATTGCTGCAGCCAGCTTTCCGAAAAGACCCGGTTGTTCGCGTCGATCGCGGCGGCTACGCGCCTGATGCCGCGGTTGTAGTATTGGCTGGCGTAGATTCTGGCGATGTCCCGGGTCGAATGATTGATGCGGAACAGGTAGTCGTCGATATCGACGAGATCCAGGGATGACGCCGTGGGTGAGATCGTCGGGATCCGGAACTTGTTTATTTCGGGCAGCATGCCGGCCGCGGTTGAACTCAGGTTCGGCCCGATGATGGCGATGACACCTTCGGCATGGGCGGTTCGGACCGCGGCGGCGGCGGCTTCCGGCTTGCCTTCGTCGTCGAGTGCGATCAGGGAGATCTGCCTGCCGTTGATTCCCCCCGATTGATTGATCTCTTCAGCGGCGAGTTGCACGGCGTTACGGGATGCTTCTCCGAGGTCCGTGGACCGTCCGGTCAAGCCGACCACGATACCGATTTTGATCGGATCCGGTTCGCCGCATGCCGCCAGGACAGCCAGCAATGAAACCGACAGAATGCGAATGGTTCGTCGACCGATATTGTTTTTCATTGTGTTGGCCTACTGCCTCACTCTCTTCGCTGCATCAACCCGACCTCGCCGTCCGCATCCTAATCCCGTTTACTCAAACTTCCCGGCGGAAAAATAAGCTGGGCGCGCGTACCGTTCCCCTTGGAGGATTCAATGTTCAGACTGCCGCCATGGGCCTCGATCAGGGACTTCGTCATGACCAGGCCCAGGCCAAGCCCGCCGCGGCCCGCGATATAGGGGTCGTCGGGAACCGCCAGCGGATCGTCGAGCTGGTCGAGCAGCCCGTCGCCGATCCCGACACCATTGTCGATAACGGTCAGGATCAGGCCGCCGTCGCCGACGGCGCGCGCCGTCACGCGCACCTTGCAGCCGGACGGGTTGTGCTGGACGGCGTTGGAGATCAGGTTGGAGAGCATGCTGTGGACCGCGTCCCGGTCCGCGCGCAGCATCAAGCCCACCCTCCGCTCGGTCGGGTTTGAACTGCGTCCTTTGTCCACCGGCGTGAACTGGTCCGCGTCGCCGAGGCCGGACAAATCCGAGATGAGTTCTCGCAGGTCGAAAGGTTCGTGGACGACCGGCCGGCTGCCGCCGCTTTCCGAGAACCGCAACACACGGTCGACCATTTCCTGAAGGTGGCGGCCGGATGTCACGATGTCCCAGGCATATTCCTTGTATTTCTGGGTTCCCACGGGGCCCAGCGCCTCCAATGCGATCATTTCGGAAAGCCCGATGATGCCGTTCAGGGGCGTCCTGAATTCGTGACTGACATGGGCGATGAAGTTCGTCTTCGCCTGGCTGGCCTTTTCGGCCAGAACAAGGGCGTCCTGCAGCCGTTCGGACTGACTCTCCAGCTTGACGATGTCCCTGTAAGACCGCAAGGCGGTGTACAGGGTCGCGGTCAATTTGCCGACCGTCATCTGACTCTTTTCGCGGTAGTCATTGATGTCGAAATTGCGGACGACATCCAGTTCGGGCGCATAGCCGGGTTGTCCCGTGCGCAGGACGATGCGGACGCGGTTGTTGGCAAGCTCGTCACGCACCCAGCGGACATATTCCAGACCCGCCGTTTCGGATTCCATGACGACATCCAGCAGGATGACCGCGGTATCCTTCCTGTTCTTCAGAAGGTCCTGCGCTTCCTGGATCGAGTAGGCGCTCAGAAGCTCAAGCTTGCGATCCTCGAAAACGAAGTCGTCCAAGGCAAAACGGGTCGACTGGTGGACGGAATTGTCATCGTCCACGATGAGGACCTGCCAGGGCGGGGATTTCGGTGCTTCAGTCTCGGCGCTTCGTACTTGCATGCCTAGAAAGCGTTCCTCTGACGGCTAAGCCGTTACGATACAACAAAGTCCCGCCGATCCTCGCTCGGTGTCGCTTACGGTAAAATTAGCATAGAACGTTAAATAAGGATTGGATAATGAAAAAAATGGGTCAGCAGAACCTTGCGGTATCGCAGGCGGGTTTTGGCCGGAGGCGGACGAAATGCGCCGCTTGCCGCTGCGGGCCGGTTGAACTCGGCGGCTGCCCTGATTTCCGATATTTGGATAAGTGGCGGAGAGAAGGGGATTCGAACCCCTGAGGGGCTTCCGCCCCAACACGCTTTCCAGGCGTGCGCCTTAAACCACTCGGCCATCTCTCCCCGGTGTGGACGCGCTCAAAGGCTGAAGCCTCTCGCGACGGCGGCGGAACCTAACCGACACCGTCGGGGTGATCAAGCCTTCCTGAGAGGGATTGCGCAATTCCCGGGAAACAGGGGCCGGGACGGGCGAACCCGGTCACGAAAGGGTGCCCCGGCGTGAGCCAAAGCGCGCCCCTGCGATGTGGATTTTGATCTTTGCCAACCCCATGATACTCTTTCGGAAACAATGCTTCGTCCGAGAGGCAAAAGAACCGACATGAACAGGAGGCAGGCGGATATCCCTAGGATATCGGCCCTTTAGTTCTGCGGAAGACTGGCAAGCGGGTACGGGATTCTACATGATCGTTTTGGTTTTCTTTCGATGGCTCTTTTTCCTGCTGGCCTTCTTTTTTCTAGGTCTGGGTATCTGGCTATGGCTGGGTGGCGAGGACATTACCAAGGCTGCGGGTGCGCTTTGGTATGCGCTGGATGTCAGCAGTCTGAACCTGGCGCAGGTCGTCGTTCAACGGCATCTTCACCTTCCCGCTTTGTGGGATGATGCGATCGTGCCCTTCCTGCTGCAGCGGCCGGCCTGGGAAAGCATTCTTTGGCTGTTCATCGGACTGATGCTGCTTGGCGGTCTGTTGTCCGTGATCATCCGCCGCCCGAGGCGGCGGCACAGTTTCCGCGGCGACTGACGATATCCGCCCGATGGTTCTCCGCCGGGCCTTGCCGGCGGGGGACGCGATGGTCAGTTGTCGCCCATCTTCAGGGCTTCCAGGAAGGCCGATTGCGGAATGTCGACCTTGCCGAACTGCCGCATCCGCTTCTTCCCTTCCTTCTGCTTCTCCAGCAGTTTCCGCTTACGCGACACGTCCCCGCCGTAGCATTTCGCCGTCACGTCCTTGCGCAAGGCGCTGATGGTTTCGCGGGCGATGACCTTGCCGCCGATCGCGGCCTGCAGCGCCACCTTGAACAGCTGCCGGGGAATCAGATCCTTCAGCCGCCCGCAGATCGCCCGGCCCCGGAAATCGGCCTGCGACCGGTGCACGATCATGGCGAGCGCGTCGACCGGATCGCCGTTGATCAGGATCGAGACCTTGACCAGATCGCCTTCCTTGTAACTGTCGAGTTCGTAGTCGAAGGAGGCATAACCGCGGCTGACCGATTTCAGGCGGTCGTAGAAATCGAAGACCACTTCGTTCAGCGGCAGGCGGTAGACCGCCATCGCCCGCGACCCGACATAGGTCAATTCGATCTGCTCGCCCCGGCGTTCGGTGCACAGCGTCAGAACCGGGCCGAGATAGTCGTCCGGGACCATGATCGTCGCCTTGATCCAGGGCTCTTCGATGCTCTCGATATAGGTCGGATCGGGATAGTCGGCCGGATTGTGCAATTCGATCGTCTTTCCGTCCGTCAGCTGGATCCGGTAGACGACGGACGGCGCGGTGGAGATTAGGTCCAGGTCGAATTCGCGGCTCAGCCGTTCCTGGACGATCTCAAGATGCAGCAGACCCAGGAATCCGCACCGGAAACCGAAGCCCAGCGCCGCGGAGCTCTCCATCTCATAATGGAAGCTGGAATCGTTGAGCGCCAGTTTGCCCAGCGCGTCGCGCAGGGTTTCGAATTCCGAACTGTCGACCGGGAAAAGGCCGCAGAAAACGACCGGCACCGACGGCTGGAAGCCGGGTAGCGGGTCGTCCGTGGGGCGGCGGTCCTCGGTCAGCGTATCCCCGACCTTGCAGTCGGAAACGGTCTTGATGCTGGCGGTAATGAATCCCACCTCGCCCGGACCCAACTCGTCGACGACAAGGCCCTTCGGGGTCAGCACGCCGACGCGGTCCACCTCATGCGCGGCGCCGGTCGACATCATCCGCAGCTTCTGGCCCTTCTTGATCACGCCGTCGCGGACGCGCACCAGCGCGACGACCCCCAGATAGGCGTCGTACCAGCTGTCGACCAACAGCGCGCGGAGTTTCGGATCGGGCTCCGTCGAGGTCTTGGGCGGCGGCAGCCTGGTGACGATCGCTTCCAGAACTGCGTCGATCCCCCGCCCGGTCTTGGCGGAAATTTCGATCGCATCGCTGGCATCGATGCCGATCACGTCCTCGATCTGCGTCTTCACCCGTTCGGGATCGGCGGCGGGCAGATCGATCTTGTTCAGAACCGGAATGATCTCATGATTGCTCTCGATCGCCAGATAGACGTTGGCGAGCGTCTGCGCTTCCACGCCCTGGCTGGCGTCGACGACCAGCAGCGATCCCTCGCAGGCCGCGAGGCTGCGCGAGACTTCGTAGGAAAAGTCCACATGGCCGGGGGTGTCGATCAGGTTGATCGTATATTCCAGCCCGTCCTTGGCCTTGTATTTCAGCCGGACCGCCTGGGCCTTGATAGTGATGCCGCGCTCGCGCTCGATATCCATCGAATCGAGAACCTGATGCTTCATCTCACGGTCGGTCAGCCCGCCGCATTCCTGAATCAGCCGGTCGGCCAGGGTCGATTTGCCATGGTCGATATGGGCGATAATCGCGAAGTTACGAATTCGGGCGATATCAGTCATCGCAGGTCGGTGATCCAGTTCTTTAGTGGGGCCGCGGCACCCGGCACGGCGTCGGCCGGCAATCATGCTCTCAAAACACTGTATTTGGCGGCGGCGCACAATAGTGTCAGCGCCTGGAAATCGCAATCTCCTCCTTGCTGCTACGGGGCGGGGGCAGTTAAACATGGGCGCGGACCGGTCCGTACCGATACAGCAAGGCCCCATCATGATGCTTTTCGACACCATCATACGCCCCTTCCTGGCGCGTCTGGACCCAGAAACGGCCCACCGGCTGACGATTCGCGCACTGAAATGCGGATTCGGGCCCGTCGCCGCCGGTCCGGACGACCCGCGCCTCAACATCCGGGTGCTGGGGATGGATTTTCCCAACCCGATCGGGCTGGCTGCGGGTTTCGACAAGAATGCCGAGGTGTTCGGGCCGATGGGGAAAATCGGACTGGGTTTCGTGGAGGTGGGGTCCGTCACGCCCCTGGCGCAACCCGGCAACCCGCGGCCCAGACTGTTCCGCCTGCCGGCGGACCGGGCCGTCATCAACCGCATGGGTTTCAATAATGACGGCGCGGATACCGCGCGGGCGAATCTGGCGCAGCGCGGCTCGAAAACGGTTGCGGGCGCCATCGTCGGGGTAAATCTCGGCAAGAACAAGACCAGCGAGGACGCGGCGGCCGATTACGGCGCCGGGGCGGCGAAGCTTTCGGAATTCGCGGACTACCTCGTCGTCAACGTGTCCTCCCCCAACACGCCGGGCCTGCGCGCGCTGCAAAGCACGGACGAACTGCTGCGTATCGTCGAGGCGGTGAAAGCCGCGAAAAAGGCCGGGCCCGGCGGCGCATTGCCCCCCGTTCTGGTGAAGGTCGCGCCGGACCTGACTGACGAGGATATCGCCGATCTCTCCGCCTTTGCGCTGGCGGGGCAGGAGAGCGGGCTCGTCGACGGGCTCATCGTCTCGAACACCACCATCACAAGGCCCGAGGGGCTGAAGGACAAGGCGGTCGCGGCGGAAACCGGGGGATTGTCGGGCCGTCCGCTGTTCGACCGGTCGACGACGGTCCTGCGCGACTTCTACCGCCGGACAGAGGGGCTTGTGCCGATGATCGGCGTAGGCGGGGTTTCGAGCGGCGCGGACGCCTATGCGAAGATCCGCGCCGGGGCGAGTCTGGTGCAGCTCTATACCGCACTCGCCTATGACGGGCCCGACTTGGTGACGGCGATCAAGCGCGACCTTCTGGCCCGCATGACGGCGGACGGCTTCACCCGGATCGGATCGGCGGTCGGGGCCGACCACGCTTAGCCGTCCCTGCCTTATGCGATCCCTTGCCGCCCTGTTGCCACCGCCGTACCCTGGACCGGATATTGACGAAGGTGCCGGTTGCCGATGACCCCGCTTGCCCATGGTGTAATCATTATTGCTTACGGCCTTGCCGCCGGGGCCGCGGGTTATTTGGCGGGTTCGTTATTCGGCGAGCCGCCGGTTCTGGTTGCCTTGGCCGTCTTTCTGCTCTGCGCCCTGGTGCATGAGGTGATCTCCAGGCGCGCCACGGAAAAGCGGCTGGTGCGGAGCATGTCGGTCCTGAAACGCGCCTATGACCGGATGCTGGACGAGGGCGCCGCGGCGAAGCCGTCCGCTGCCGATACGGCGGATGGATCGCGTTCCGCCCCACAGAGCAATGCAGCTTTGCCACCCGATGCAGTCCCGCCGGAAAGCCCCGGCGATCCCGGCCGGGAAACCGGCCCGGCGCACGCGGAGCAGACCGCCCGCAAGGACGCGTCCTCCGACGTCGCGGAAATCATGGTGCTGAAACGGCTTTTGGAGACCTTGCAGACCGCCGTGCCGCGCAAAGCCCAGCGGGAGGAAGCGGGCGACGGCCCCTCGCCGCCGTCCGGGCGGGCGCCGCTGCGCGTCGTCGGCGGTGTTGAGGGCCGCGCAACGGGCGACGGCGCGGCAAGCCCGGCGGATCCGCTCGCCCTGCTGCGCGAGAGCCTGGAACAGGACAGGGTGGACCTCTACCTGCAGCCGATCGTCAGCCTGCCGCAGCGAAAGCGGCGGTTCTACGAATGCTACAGCCGCGTCCGCAACGCCGAAGGATCCGTTCTGCGGCCGGGAACCTATATCGGCCCCGCGAAGAGCGCGGGCCTGCTGACCTCGATCGACAATATCCTGCTGTTCCGCTGCCTGCAGCTGCTCGGCAAGCTGCAGCGGCGGGATTCCGCCGCAGTGTTCTTCTGCAATCTGTCGGCAAATACCCTGGCGGATGACGGTTTCGTCCGCGACATCGTCTCCTATATGGAGAGGCACAAGGAATTGGCCTCGAACCTCGTTCTGGAATTCGCGCAAGCCGACCTCGCCGACGCGCCCGACGGGCTGGACGGGCATTTCGCCAAGTTGCGGGATGCGGGCTACCGTTTCTCGATGGACGGGGTCGGCGATCTGAACCTGGACATTGCCGATCTCGCGCGGAAAGGCTTCCGGTCGGTGAAGGTCGGCGCGAAATTGCTGCTGGACCTGATAGAATCCGGGCAGGGCGCCACGGTGCGGGCCTTGAAACAGCAGCTGGACCAACAAGGTATAGACCTGATCGTCGAGCGGATCGAAAGCGAGCGCATGCTGCTCGATCTGTTGGATTTCAATATCGACTACGGGCAGGGATACCTGTTCGGCGAACCCAGGCCCAGCAAGGACCCCGGCTTGAAGGGGCCGGCGGGACAAACGGGTTGATGGGCCAAACGTTTTGATGGCCCATTGCGGCCGAATTCGAAATCAAGGAAAAGCGGGAATGCAAGAGATGGCCGAACGGACGGCGCCGTTGGTGCGGATAGTCGATGGGATAGGAAGCCTCGTGGCCGACTACGATATCTATCTGCTCGATCAATGGGGCGTCATCCATGACGGCGTGACGCTCCATCCGGGCGCGCTGGACGCGATGGAGAAACTCGCCGCGGCAGGCAAGAGGACCATCATACTCTCCAATTCGGGCAAGCGCGCCTCGGACTCGCATGGCCGGCTCGACAGTCTTGGCGTGAACCGGGCGCTGTATCTCGAAATCATCACCTCGGGCGAGTTGGTCTACAGGAATCTGGCGAAGCGGACGGACCCGTTCTACGCGGCCTTGGGCCCCCGTTTCCTGATGTTCGCCTGGGATATCAACCGCGGCATCGTCGAGGGCACGGGTTTCGAGGAAGTGGACCGGATCGAAGCGGCGGATTTCATCCTCTGCGCCGGGACGGACCAGCAGGATCTGGCTTATTATGAACCGGCCCTGCAGGCCGGTCTCGCCC
>Ga0209475_10002931_pt1 | contig 16372 bp, 11 predicted proteins | sample tdDd471_FD_187128 | JGI IMG/M metagenome (GOLD analysis project Ga0209475, IMG submission 187128) | Marine sediment microbial communities from the Atlantic coast under amendment with organic carbon and nitrate - tdDd47.1 (SPAdes)... | ecosystem: Environmental > Aquatic > Marine > Coastal >... | reverse complement strand
GAAGCATCATGGCCACCGAGCGAATCTGGCCGAGCGGGTTCGCGACGCCGCGACCGGCCAATTCATGGGCGCAGCCGTGGCCGGTCTGGTAGACACCGACGCCCCCGGTGGCAAAGTTCCCGGAGTAGCTCATGCCGCGCGAGCCGAGAAGCAGCGACGCGCAGTCCGAGATGATGTCGCCGAACAGGTTGGGCGCCACGATCACATCGAACTCGCCCGGATGCGCCACGACCTGGTACGCCGCGTTGTCGACCTCCAGAATCCGGGCTTGCAGGCCTGCGGTCATTTCCTCGAACTGCTCGCTCCACATCTGGCTGGCCGGCGGCATCGCGCCCGGCTTCACGACCAGCGCAATGCGCCCGCTACGTCGGTGCGTGAGCGCTACGGCGATCTCCAGCGTGCGCCGGACTTCGTGCTCGTGATAGACGAACGACTGCCGCGCAGTTCCGTTCTCGCGGACCGATTGACCGAAGTAGGTTCCCCCGGAGTTCTCGCGGACGACGACGAGATCCACGCCCGTCAGTCGCTCCGGCCGGAGCGCACCGGTGTCCCGCAGCGCGCTGACCGGAGCTACCGGGGTCAGCTTGCAGTAGAGGCCGAAACGCGCGCGCAAGTCGTAGACGAACCGATGGCCACCCGGCCCGCACAGCACGGCACCCTTCTGCTCGAACAGTTCCGTGCACCAATCGACGACCTCCGGCGTGAGCGCGGTACCGTGCGCCCGCAGCGCCTCCCCGCCAATCCGACCGCCATGACGAATCTCCACATCGGGGACCACCGACCGCAACACGGCGACGGCAGCCGCCATCACCTCCGGGCCAACACCCTCGCCGGGTAAGACCCCGACCAGCGGGGTGCGGGCCCGGGACGGCCACCCGGGAATCACCGCTGCCAGCCGCATCGCCTAGCTCCCCATCTCCTGCCAGTCGAGGATCAGACGCCGCAATCGGGAGTCCGTCTCCCGCGCGGGGTACTTCATCCGCCGCGTGCGAGCCTGCGCATCGTCCGCCGGAGTCGGCAACTCCTTGCGCAGGATGTCTCCGAAATCGGTTCGGCAGACGGACACGTAGGCGATCATCAACATGTAGCGCGCGGTCTCCGCGTCGCGGCTCCCGAAGTGGAAACAGAGACTGTTGTCGATCAACAGCACCGTGCCGGCCGGCACAGTGAACTCGATCAGCTCGGACGGATCCACCACGGAGTACATCTGGTCGTCCGTCACGCGGTAGGTTCGCCCGGGCCTGCCGTAGCCGAGGGCCGCGCTCGCCCGCAGGGACACGTCGGCGGGGAGGAAACAGAACGGACCGCTCGACACGGTGATGTCGCGCAGCGCCACAATCGCGTACACCATCGGCGCGTCATGATAATCGCGGTGAAACAGCTGGCTGTGAATCCAGTCACCGTCGCGACGCGAAAACTCGGCGCGTGACTCGTTCAGGCGCAAACCGAGCGGCTTGGACACGGACAGCGCCGGCAGAAACCCGAGGTAGTCCACGATCGGCCGCAGGAGGTCGCTCGACGTCGCGAAGTCGAGCAGCGACGGAAACCGGCGGACATGCGAATCGTTCAGCAGCTGCTGGAAGTAGCCGCGCGTGCCGCCTCCCCGAAACACGCCCGCGCGCTCCTCGATGATCTGACCGCATTCGTCGAGGAGCCGGTCGAGGTGCGGGAGATTCCCGGTGCGGTCAATCACGAAACCGTTCTCGATCGCGCCCGGGTGGTGCGTGACCGCTCCATTCTCATCGAACAGCGCATCGAGTTGCTCGCGGTACAGCCGCGTGCGGTAGGCATGCTCACCCCGGTTCTTGACGCGGTTGAAAGCGCGCGCGAGTCGCATGGTCGCGCGCGCTCCGAGCATCTGCTCGTCTTCGCCCTCCAGCCCGAGCGCGAAATGACGCAGTATCGGATTGTCGAGGATCCCGCTCATGGCAGCAGACACTACTGAACCGGAGCCGTGTTGTCACCGGCGCCGCACAACCCGTAGACTCTCCGCGATGAATAAGTGGATCGAGCGCCTGTTCGAAGACCCCGATCAGCTCCGGATGGGCCACTGCCAATCGCCCGAGGACGCGAATCTAGGCCTCGGCTGGCTCTACTACGGACTCGCGCGCCTCATGCGGCCGCGCGAGGTCGTCGTCATCGGATCCTATCGCGGATTCGCCCCGATGGTCTTCGCCAAGGCGTTGGCCGACAACGCGGACCCGGGACGTGTCACCTTCATCGACCCGTCCATGGTCGACGACCATTGGAAGGACGCCGAGTCGGTCAAGGAGCACTTCGCATCGTTCGGTGTCGCGAACATCCGGCACTTCCTGATGACCACGCAGGAATTCGTGACCACGCCGGAGTTCGCCGCGCTCGACGAAGTCGGGCTGGTAATGATCGACGGTTACCACTCCGAGGAACAGGCGCGCTTCGATTTCGAGTCGTTCGTCGATCGCGTTCCGGACCATGGGGTGCTGCTGCTTCACGACAGCATCAAGGTGGCGCGCGTGAACATCTACGGGCCCGACCGCGCCTATGAGCGGCGCGTGAAGTTCTTCGTCGACAAGCTCAAAGATGACGCGCGCTATCAAGTCCTCGATCTGCCGTACGCGACGGGACTGACCCTGGTTCGCAAGTGCGGCTAAATCTCCGGACCGCCCGAAGCGTCCTGCGCTACGCGCCCCAGGCGTGGGCCGACCGGCGCGCGAATCGACACTGCACACCAGAGCGCATCCTGGCGATGCGTTATGCCGGACGCCGCACGCCGACCATCGGCCCCCTCCTCGACTGGCTCTCCGAGGAGTTTCCAGAGGTACGGCGCCGTTTCGAGCTCCGCCTCTTTCCGACTCGCATCCCGGACTGGACGCCCTACCGACTCCACCTCCCGTGGCTGCAGGACCCGGTCCAACGCTGGTCGCCGCGCGTCTACAGGATGGCCATGGACGTCGCGGCGCAGTGCGAGTCCCACGGGATCCCGACCGTGAACCCCGTCGCTCGCATGACCAACGCCGGAAAAGCCGAGGGCGCGCGGCGCATGGCGACGACGGGGGTCCGGACGGCGAGGACGGTGCCGATCCGCGACCGCGATCACCTGCTGACGCTCGACACGCCCATCATCGTGCGCGAAGACTGGATCCACGGCGGACCGTACGACCTCGTTCGAGCCCCGGAGGAACTCGGGAAGGTCCGCTTGGCCCGCTACGCGCGCCCCGTTGCCGTCGAGTTCATCGACGCGCAATGCGAGGACGGCATCTTCCGGAAGTACCGCGCCGCAGTGGCCGGGGACGACGTCGTCCCGGTCCACATCCACGCAACCCACCATTGGCGCACCAAGGGAGATGGGAACATCAAATCGGAGGCCCTGCGGGAGGAGGGGGAGGCGTACACAACGCATCCGGACCCCAACGCCCCGGCACTGATCAAGGCACGCGAGGCGCTCGAACTCGACTTCGCGGCGTTCGACTACGGCTACGACCGCGACGGGCGTGTGGTTGTCTGGGAAGCCAACGTGCTGCCGGCGCTGCATGTGTCGTTCTCCTATCGCGCGTATCGCAAGCCTGCGGTCCACCGCACATTCGCTGCGCTGACGCGCCTCTATCTCCGACGTGCAGGCTTTCCTGTGCCGGAGAAACTGGAAGCACTCCGCATCTGAGCTGCTCGCCGAAACCCGGGCCCAGTCACGGGGTTTCAACCATCATGCTCGCGCGATTACTGCTCGTTGGCGTCTTCGTATCGACGCAGGCAATCGCCCAGGGTCGCGGGCCGCGCAACGGTGCGCAGCCGGGCGGCGAGCTGTTGTTGCCGTTCGACACCAGCCGCGACGGACGAATCTCCGCCGGGGAGCTGGATGCCGCGTTTCAGTACCTCGATGCCAACTCGAACGGCAAGATCGAGCGGAGTGAGATCGCTGGACCGCCCTCCGGGAGTTTCGGTGCCATCGATCGAGATCAGAACGGCACCCTCGATCGAAACGAGTTGAAGCGCGCGGCGCAGCGCATGCCGAAGCTGCCGCAACCCCGCGCCGCGCTCCCCGACATTGACGGTCCCCTCCCCGCGCCCCTCTCCCCCAAGGGCAATCCCGGGACGCCCGCCAAGGTGATCCTCGGCAAGCTCCTCTTCTGGGAGCAGCAGATCTCGAGTTCCCGAACGGTCGCGTGCGGAACCTGCCACTCACCGCGTCACGGTGGCGCCGACGCTCGGAGCGGCCGTCACCCCGGACCCGACGGCAAGCCCGGCACGCCGGACGATGTGTTCGGATCGCCCGGGATCGCACCTCTGGATCGCCGGAATCAACCGGCCGGCGTGATCAGTCAGGTCACCCCGCGCTCGTCCCCCGCGTTTTTCGGAACCCTGCACGCGCCGGAACTGTTCTGGGACGGCCGCGCCCGCGGCAAGTTTCGCGACCCGCTCTCCGGCAGTGTCGTCCTCGGCTCCGGTGCGGCGTTGGAGGCGCAAGCGGTCAAACCGATCCTGAACCGGGTCGAGATGAGTCACGAGGGACGCACGTGGCATCAGGTTGCGAGCGATCTGGCCGTCGCAATCCCGATGGCGCACGCGAAACAGCTGCCGCGGGATGTGCTCGACGCACTCGCCAGCGGCCCCACCTATCCCAAGCTGTTCGCGCGTGCGTTCGGGGATGGGAAGATCACGCCGGTTCGCATCGCATTCGCCATCGCGGCGTACGAGCGAACGCTTGTGCCGAACCAGTCTCCGTACGACCGCTACGTCGCCGGCAACAAGAACGCGCTTACCGCGAATCAGGTCAGGGGCCTGCGGGCGTTCCGGCAGTCGGCCTGCGTGGTTTGCCATCCGCCTCCGTTCTTCACCGACCACACGTTTCGAAACATCGGCGTGCGCCCCATCGCCGAGGATCTCGGGCGCGCCGAGGTGACGCGGAGACGGGACGACCGGGGCAAGTTCAAGGTGCCTTCGCTGCGCAACGTCGGCCTCCGCGAGCGCTTCATGCACAACGGCCGATTCGCGAGCCTGCAGGAAGTGCTCGGTCACTACGCGGGCCGCGGGTCGAGGTTCATGACCGACATCGATCCGCTCCTGACGCGCGGCATCAGCATGGGCGGGGATCGGCGCGCCGTGCTCGACTTCCTTGCCCATGCGCTGATCGATCCGCGCGCGGCAAGCGCCGCTCCGCCGTTTGATCATCCGACGCTGGGCGAGTAGCGCAGGTTCCTTTCCCGACGAACGCCGTTCCTGTATCACCGGGGCATGAAGCGACTCGCCGCCGGAACCACGAAGCGCCTCGTTCGCCTGCTGATCTACGGGTCGATCGGAGTCGTCATCGCAGTCGTCAGTGCAGCGGTCTACGTCCTGAATTCGAAGTCCGACCTCGAGGTCTGGCATCTCGTGCATCTCGACGAGGAGTTCACCGTCAAGTCGGACGTCGACAGTTTCGAGAAGTATCTCGCCCTGGAGGATCGCCTGTTCGTGCAGCTCGAGGAGTTGGTCACGAGCCGGATCGATGCGAAGGACCGCAAGCCACTCAATCGCTACTTCGCGGAGAGTCGCGCGGCCCCCGAGCGCTGGGACCGCAACTGGAATCGCACCTTCGAGCTCGCGGCAGAGAATCCGCGTGCGGGATTCCTCCTGCTTCATGGCATGTCCGATTCCCCCTACAGCCTGCGCGGGATCGGCGAGCGGCTCCACGAGGCGGGCGCGCACGTCGTGGGCATGCGGATGCCGGGCCACGGAACCGCACCGTCGGGCCTCGTGCATGCAACCTGGGAGGACATGGCCGCGGCAGTCCGCATCGGCGTCCGACACGTCCGCTCCCGGATCGGCGACAAGCCGCTGTTTCTGGTCGGGTACTCCAACGGTGCGGCGCTGGCGACCGAGTACGCCACGTCCATGATCGAGGAGGACGCCTTGCCGCGAGTCGAGGGCCTGATCCTGATGTCCCCCATGATCGGCGTCACGCCCGCGGCTGCCCTGGCGATCTGGCAGGCGCGGCTCGGCCGTTGGTTCGGCCTCGGCAAGCTCGACTGGAACAGCATCGGCCCGGAAATCGATCCGTTCAAGTACCAGTCGTTCGCGGTCAACGCGGGCGTGCAAACGTACCGCCTCACACAGGACATCGACCAGACCATGGCGGCGCTTCGCGAAGCGGACAAGCTCGGGAAGTTTCCGCCGGTCCTTGCGATCTCCTCCGCCGTGGACGCCACCGTCACCGTCACCCGGCTCATCGATGTGCTGATGGCACGCCTGCCGGAAGGTGGTCACGAGCTCGTCCTGATCGATGTCAATCGAAACGCCGAACTCGAGGAACTGCTCAAGCACGACCCGAAGGAGGAGCTCACCCGGCATCTGGGCGACGCAGGCCAGGATTTCGCGCTGACCGTCATCACCAACGTTTCCGAAGACTCGCGCCAGGTGCTGGTGCGGCAGCGCGCCCCCGGCTCCTCGCAGCCTACGAAGACGGCGCTCGACCTGGAGTGGCCGGAGGATCTGTTCTCGCTTGGGCATCTGGCCATTCCGTTCGAGCGGAACGACCCGCTCTACGGGATCGTCCACAACCCCACGGCGAAGCATATCCAGATCGGGTGCGCCGCGCTCCGCGGAGAGCGTGGCGTCCTCTCGATCTCGCCCGGAGACATGCTGCGCATCCGCTTCAACCCGTTCTATTCGTTCCTCGAAGAACGAATCCTCGAACGGACCGGCATGACTCCGGACTGAGCGACATGTCGTCCCTCCGTCCGGGCGCCCGCGGCACCGGTCACCCATCCGGAGGGTCGCCGCTCACCAGCGAGCGCCCCCCGGAGTCAGTCGCCTCGGAGCGGCCGTACCAGCCGCTCGTCTGGTGGAGCGGCCGCTACCTCCAAAACCCTACTTGTTCGGCTGCGGCGTCGTCCGCAGGTACGGCTTGATCTTCGTCACGCCCTTCGGGAAGCGCTCGGCCGCCTCTTCGTCGGACACCGCAGGAATCACGATCACGTCCTCGCCGTCCTTCCAGTTCGCAGGCGTAGCGACCTTGTGGTTCGCCGTCAGCTGCAACGAGTCGATCACGCGCAACAGCTCATCGAAGTTCCGGCCCGTGCTCGCCGGGTAGGTCAGCGTCAGCTTGATCTTGTTGTCCGGCCCCACGACGAACACGGTCCGGACGGTGCCGGTGTCCTCATCGCTGTTCGGGTGGATCATGTCGTAGAGACCGGCCACGGTCTTGTCCGCGTCCGCGATCATCGGGAAGTTGGGCGCCACACCCTGCGTCTCCTCGATGTCGTGCGACCACTTCTCGTGTGCGTCGAGCGGATCGACGGAGAGGCCGATCACCTTCGTGTCGCGCTTCTCGAACTCCGGCTTGATCTTCGCAACGTAGCCGAGTTCGGTCGTGCAGACCGGCGTGAAGTCCTTCGGATGGCTGAACAGCACAGCCCACTTGTCCTTCTTCCAGTCGTGGAAGCGGATTTCCCCTTGCGTGGTGGTTGCTGTGAAGTCCGGGGCGGTGTCGCCAAGTCGAATCGTCATGTGTGTCTCCTCTTGGGACGAGCATAAATGCGGATCGCACGAACTGCGACCGCCTCTTTCCCTTACGCGAATCCCGGCCCGAACCCGCAACGCACCCGGGACACGGCGTCCACTCGCGACTCCTCCCATCCTGAGACGTGCCGATTCGCGGCGGACCGGATCAGGACGCTCAATCCTCGGCCTGCCGTCACCGAAAAGACCTCTGCCCGGATCCCGGCGCCCGTGCGCCATCACGCAATCGAAATTCCACCCAGGGACCGGTCAAAGAGGTAAAGATGAGGCTTCCGAAAAAGACACGCGCTTCCGCGCTATTGCTGGCGTTGTTCCTTCCTGGCTGCGCCTATGTTTCCGACTTTTTCTCCGACGAGGCGAACGGTCCCGGCGAGGTCAACGATCTGAACGGCTCGATCGAGCGCGTTTACGTCGATGCCGAGCTGGCCCAGGCGACGGTGCGCGATGCGGTCGCGTCCCTCGAGGGCATGGTCGACGGCGACCTCGGCGAGGATCCGGCGGCGACCTACACGGCCTTCGTCGAGCGGGTCGACAGCTCGGAGAAGCAGGCCGAGCAGCTGCGCGACTCGATCGACCCGATGAACAAGAACGCCGAGCGCGTGTTCAAGCAGTGGGAACAGAATCTCCGCGAGTTCACCAGCCCGACGATGCTCAAGCGCAGCGAGCAGCGGCTCGAGGCGACCCGTACGCGCTACGAGAAGGTCCGCGAGGCCGCCGAGCGCGCGCACGAGCAGCTCGTCGAGGTGAACGAGGCGATGCGCGACCACGCGCTGTTCCTCGGCCACGACCTGAACGCCAGTTCGATCGAGGCGGTCAAGGCCGACCTGCGCGAGATGTCCGGCGAGGCCGGCAAGCTCGACAGCTCGCTTGAGCGCTGCATGGAGTCGGCCCGCGAGTACGTCGCGGCATCGGCTCTCAAGGTGAACCAGCCGCAGGACGCCGCCGCCACGGTCGCGAAGAGCGAGGAAAAGTCGGCGGACGCCGAACAGCCGAAGGTCGAGAAGGTCAGCAGCACCCAGTACGTCCGCTGATCGACCAGCGTCGATCGACCGTGATGGGCTTCCGGACCCGGCCGGGGGCGCGATCCGTCGGGGCAACGACATGAGTTGGACGATCCTTCTCGCCGTCGTCGCCACGCTCGGCGTCGCTCTCCTGGTCCAGCTTCTTCGCCGCTCCGAGTTGGCGCGCTACCGCAAAGCGGTGGAGCGTCGCTCGGAAGTTCGGCGGCAAGGTGGCGACCAGGCACGCCTGCAGCATCCCGAAGTGGATCTGTCGCGCTGCCTCGGTTGCGCCACCTGCGAGGCGGTCTGCCCCGAGGGCGGCATCCTCGAGATCGTTCACGGCCAGGCCGTCGTCGTGAACGGCGCGCGCTGCATGGGCATCGCGGCCTGCGAACGCGAGTGCCCCGTCGGTGCGATCACGGTCACGTTCAGCAACCTCGAGCATCGCAAGGACATCCCCGTGACTACGCCGACGCACGAAGCGGACGGCACGCCGGGGTTGTTCCTCGCGGGCGAGGTGACCGCCCACGCGCTGATCAAGACAGCCATCGAGCACGGCACCGCCGTCGCCGCCGAGGTCGCCCGACGTCCGCGCGCCCCCCGCGACATCCATGACCTGTGCATCGTCGGCGCCGGCCCGGCCGGGCTCGCCTGTTCCCTCGAGGCGAAACGCCTCGGCCTCGACTTCGTCACCCTCGACCAGGAGTCGGACGTCGGCGGCACCGTCGCCAAGTACCCGCGCCGCAAGCTCGTGCTGCTGCAGCCGGTCGAACTTCCACTGCACGGCACGCTCAAGAACGCGGCGTACACCAAGGAACAGCTGATCGGCCTGTGGCAGCGGATCGCCGATCGCCACGAGTTGCCGATTCGCGGCAACGAAGTCTTCGAGGATCTCTCGCGCGACGAGGACGGCACGTTCACGGTGCGCACGCGGACCGGCAGCTACCGCGCGCGCCAGGTCTGTCTTGCTCTCGGCCGCCGAGGCGTCCCCCGCCGCCTCGGTGTCCCCGGCGAGGACGCGTCCAAGGTCGCCTTCAGCCTGCTGGACGCCCACTCCTACCGCGACCGCAAGCTCCTCGTGGTCGGCGGCGGCGACGCGGCCGTCGAGACAGCGCTGGCCCTCGCCGAGCAGCCCGGCAATGAAGTCACGCTCTCCTACCGCAAGGAAGCGTTCTTCCGGGTCGGTCCGCGCAACGAAGAGCGCCTTGATGCCGCGATCGAGAAGGAACGCATCGCCGTCCTGCTGCAGAGCGAGGTGCGCGCCATCGCCGACGAGGTCGTCGAGATCGACGTCGGGGACGATCGCCAAACGCTGCCCAACGACGAGGTGTTCGTCATGGCCGGCGGCACCGCGCCCACCCAGTTGCTGAGCAACGCCGGCGTTTCGTTCGACAACGAACATCGCGCGTCCTCCTCATCGATCGCCGAACAGGGTACCGGCCTCATCCCGGCGCTCCTGATCGGATTCCTGCTGGCCGTCGCCGCGCTGCTGTGGGCCTGGATGAACAGCGACTACTACGGCCTCGACAAGTTCGAGCGCCCCACCCACGGCAAGCACGACTGGCTCCGCTCCGGCCGCAGCCTCGGCCTCGCGCTCGGCATCGCGGCCACGCTGATGATCCTCATCAACCTCGCGTACCTCATCCGCCGCTCGCCGCGTCTGCAGTTCCAGTGGGGCTCACTGCAAACGTGGATGACCAGTCACATCGCCACCGGCATCCTGGCACTGCTGTGCGCGCTGTTGCACGGTGCCATGGCGCCACGCGAGACTCCCGGCGGACACGCGTTGTGGGCGCTTGCGGTACTGCTCGTGACCGGCGGCATCGGACGCTACTTCTACGCGTACGTCCCGCGCGCCGCGAACGGTCGCGAACTCGAGCTCGCCGAGGTGAAAGAGCGACTGCGCCACACCGCGGTCGATCGCGAACAGTTCGATCGTATTCAGGCGCTGATCGACGCGCGCCAGTGGAAGAGTTCGTTCTTCGGGCGGTTGATCGCGCTGTTCGGGGTCCATCGGGATTGGCGGCGATTTTCGGCCGAGTTCGATGGTGACCCCGCAATGAAGCGGCTCGCGCATCGGGCCTACCGCGCCGCGTTGACCACCGCACACTTCGAGGATCTGCGCGCGGTCCTCAGCACGTGGCGTTTCCTCCATCGCTGGATCGCGATCCTGATGGTGTTGCTGCTGGCCGTGCACATCGCGCACGCGCTCTTCTACGGAGGAGTCGCGTGAGGAACCCGCGGTTCTGGCTCGTGATGTTGGCAGTTGGAGCCGTGCTCGCCTTCGTGATTCATGACACGACGCGCACCTCGCCCGGCCCCATGGCCGCCGTGCATGCCGGAATCACGAACTGCGCCGACTGCCACGGCGGATGGTTCGGAACGATGACGCAGGCGTGCCTGAGCTGCCACGAGCCGATCAGCGAACAGGTCGACAGCGCCTCCGGCCTGCACGGCGTGCTGGGCCGCGAGCGCGCCGAGGCATGCGGCTCGTGCCACACCGACCACCACGGCGCGAACTTCCAGCTCGTGAACGAGCGCAGCTTCGCGCTGGCCGACGTCCCCGCTGTGGCCCAGTTCGATCACGCCCAGATCGGATTCCGGATGGACGGCAAGCACCTCGAGCAGGAGTGCTCGAAGTGCCATGAGAACGCGGATCTTGCCGTCCTGCCCGAAGGCGCCACACGCTTCATCGGACTCTCGCAGGACTGCACGCAGTGCCACAAGGACTCGCACGAAGGCAGGATGCAGGTTGCGTGCGCCAACTGCCACGGGCAACTCGCGTTCGACCAGTTCGAGGCACTTGAGCACCCGGATCTCGCCCTGGTCGGTGGCCACGCCCAGGTGGGCTGCCGCGACTGCCACGCCAAGGATGGACTGCATTCGCTGGAGTCGGTCGGCGAGCGGCGACGCCCGCTCGTCCGGGACTGCGCGGACTGCCACACGTCGCCGCATCGTGACGGTTTCGTCACCGGGAGTTGCGCGGACTGCCATCAGGAGGACCACACGTCCTTCCGGGACGAGCGTTTGGAACTGACTCCGGAGCAGCACGCGCTGTCCGGGTTCGTCCTCGCGAAGCCGCACGAGGAACTGGCCTGCGAGAAGTGCCACGCGGGCGAGAAGTTCGCGGCGCGCTACCCGGGCCGTGCGCAGGATCGCTGCAACGACTGTCACACCGATCCGCATCGCGGGCAGTTCCGACAGACTTGCGTCGAGTGCCATGCGAACACTCACTTCGAGCCGCACAACTACACGGTTGCGCGTCACGAGGAGTCTTCGCTCCCGCTGACCGGACGCCACGTCGAGACGCAGTGCAATGACTGCCACACCGTCCCGGCCGAGGGGCAGGCGCGGCGCTTCCGCGACACGCCCAACACCTGTGCGAACTGCCATGGCGATGCTCATCGGGGACACTTCGATCCGGACAACGCCTGTGCGAAGTGTCACGGTACGCAGAGCTTTCGTGCGACGATCGAGAACAGCTTCGACCACGGCGCGCGTACCGGATTCGCGATCGTCGGCGCTCATGCGCAGGACGGCTGCGAGAGCTGCCATCCCAGGAGCGAACTTCCCGACGAACACGGGCGCACCTTCGGTCGTGTGGACGAACGCTTCGGCAAGTTCACCGGTTGCGTGACCTGTCACCAGAACCCGCACGGCCGTGACTTCGTGGGGCAACCGGGCTGCGCCGACTGCCATAGCCAGACCTCATTCCGCGCGTTCCCCGAAAAGTTCGACCACGGACGCTGGACAGGCTTCTCGCTCGACGCGGCGCACGCCGAGCAGAGCTGCGCTGCCTGCCACGCGCCGCTCCGGAAGCCCGATGCGACCGGCCGTACCTGGAAACGGGCGAAAGGTAGCCGCTGCGCGGACTGCCATGTCGATCCGCATGCCGCGCAGTTCGCCGTAAAGGGCGTGACGGACTGCGCGCGATGCCACGACACGAAGTCGTTCCAGGAGTCGCGTTTCCACCACGATCGCGACTCGCGCTTCCGCCTCGGCAAGCAGCACGAGTCGCTCGCCTGCGACGCGTGCCACAAGAAGGTGCGGTGGAACGACCGCGCCATCGTGCGCTACCGACCGCTCGGGCGTCGCTGCGGCGACTGCCACCAATCCCAAAAAAATCTATTCCGCCGGGAGAAGCGCTGATGCTCCGGTTTCTACTTGTTCTGACCCTTGCCTTGCCCGTCTGGGCGCTGGAAGACGTGGTGCTGGAGCTGCGCGTCGTTTCCGTCGCGCCGGGCGGAGCCGCCGAAGTCGATCGCGGAACCCGCGACGGGCTCGCGACCGGCGACCGCATTCGATTCACGCCGCGTGCCGGCGGCAGCTTTCTCGGCACCGTGATCGAGGTGCGCGATCGGGTCGCGATCGTCAAGTTCGACGATCCGGCCGTCGCCGTCCTGCCGGGACTCCCCGGCGAAGTCCGGATCCCGGGTGCGCGCCTCGCGCCAACCGGGGACGGCACTGCCGAAGTCGACGGCGACGCACCACCCGAGCATCCACCGTGGCAGAACGAGGATGAAGACTGGGAGCCGACCAAGCCGCTCCTGACCCAGGTCGGCTCGGTCAAACCGAAGAGTCGCGCACCGAGGGTCTCCGGCCGCGCCTATCTCCTCGCTGACATCACGTCGATCCTGGAGAACGACTACACCAACTCGTTTGTCCGCGCCGGGACCGACCTCGGCATCTCCAACCCGTTCCGCAAAGGCGGGGCATTGCGCATCAACTTCGAAGCCGCCTACCTCACCGAAAGCGACGAGGCGGATCTTGAGGGCGACATCCTGCTGCGTCGCCTCGCCTACGTCTGGGGAGGTACGCGCTTTCACCGGAACCGCTGGGAGGCCGGCCGCTTCCTGCAATTCGGCATGCCGGAATTCGGCGTTCTGGACGGCGTCGAATGGGGCCAGCGCCGCTCGAACGGCCACTCGTTCGGTCTGACGGCCGGGTTCCTGCCGGAAACCGATGAGGACTTCGAGACCTTCGAGGACTTCCAGTTCTCCGGGTTTTATCGCTGGGTCTCCGGACCGAACGAGCGCCTGATGATGCGCGCCGGATACCAGAAGACGTGGCATGGCACATCGGCCGATCGGGACCTGCTGATCGCCGCGCTGCGCTTCCTGCCGGAAGGCGGCTGGGAATTCGACGCGACCGCATGGGTTGACTTCTACACATCGAGCGACGATCTCAAGGACGACTCCCTGGAGGTCACCTACGCCCTCGTCACCCTCCGCCGCCGATGGACAAGCGGCAGTGGCTTCGATCTCACCTACCAACACCAGCAGTTCCCGGACATCGATCGCAACGAGTTCCTGCCGCCGGAGCCGGAGCAGATCACGGACAATCAGCTCGATCGCCTCGCCCTGACCTTCTGGCACGTGTTCTCGCCCACACGGCGCCTGCACGGCTTCGCCGCCATCTACAACGACCAGGACGATACGGGCGGCGCGGGCGATCTGGGCTTCGAGTGGAACGACCTGATCCTCGACCGGAGCCGACTGGATATCACGCTCTTCATCACCGTCGGATCCTTCGAGGACGTGTACGGCGGGCGCCTCGCCTACAGCAAGCACACCCGCTCCGGTAGCTGGGATTTCCTCTACGACATCTCCGAGCACCGCCTCACCGGCATCAATGACGATCAGGACGATCTGATCCAGCACCGGCTCCGCATCAGCGGCACCTACTTCGTTGCCTCGACTTGGGACATCTCCGCCTACGCCGAAACCACGATTTACGACGAAGAGATCTCGTGGTCGATCGGCTTCACCCTGCAGAAGCGATTCTGATGACGAACCCCAGCAACACCCCCACCGCGCTCTCGCCGCGGACGCACCGGATCCTCTTCGGCGTGGTGATCGCCATCTGCCTCGCCCTGGGCGTTTCGTGCGTGACCAAAAAGCCGATGAAGGCTGAGGCCCACCGCTGGTGGTCGGGGCTCGGCCCCGTGCTGCCGCACGACACGTTCCCGGCGGACTGCTCGCTGTGCCATGTGGGCACCAAGTGGAACAAGCTGCGGGATGACTTCGAATTCGACCACAAGGCGCGCACCGGCGTCGCCCTCGAGGGCGCGCACGAGACGGCGCAGTGTCTGCGCTGTCACAACGACCGTGGCCGCGTGGCAGTCTTCGCCCGCAAGGGATGCGTCGGTTGCCACGAGGACTTCCACAGCGGACAGCTCGGCGCGGGCTGCACGACCTGCCACACGCAGGAGACCTGGCGTCCGTACGGTCAGGTCGAGAAGCACAATCGAACCCGGTTCCCGCTGACGGGAGCGCACGCCAATACCGCGTGCTGGCGCTGTCACCCCGGTGCGCGAGTGGGCAAGTTCGTCCCCACGGACACGCAGTGCCTCACCTGCCACCGGGCGGACCTGGCGCGGACGGACAACCCGCCCCACATTCCGCTGGGCTGGGTGGATCGATGCGATCGGTGCCACACACCGACACGCTGGGAGCAGGGAACGCTTCCGGATTGAGACGAAACCAGGAACAACGCTCAAGCGGCCCACCCAGCGACCGATCAGGAAAGCACGGGTAAGGCCAGCCGAGGTCAGTCGGTTGAATTGGACAAGCAAGCGGGCCGTTCGCGGACTCGCAATTCTCACCCTCGCGTGCTTTGCGGCATGCGGGGATACAAGCGGTAGGCAACGTGCCGAAGCCGCCAGCGTCGAGTCGTGCATGCAGTGCCACAACGGCTCGAAGAACGACGACTACGCTGGCCCGGGCATGGAGAACCCGCATCCGTTCCCCGGCGCGGACACGCTGACGTGCACCGCGTGCCACGGCGGCAATCCGAGCGGCGAGGACAAGGACAGCAGCCACGTTCCGGCGCCGCCGGAAATCGGCGATCGCGAGCAGTGGGAGCGCGACAACTACGCCTACTTCAACCGCCTCACGCTGACCGGCCTCGACAAGCTCCCCAACTACACCGAAGGCGGCCGCACCTACACCGCTCTCGACTACCTGCAATTCATCAACCCGGGCGATCTGCGCGTCGTCACGCTGGGCCGCGCCTGCGGCCAGTGTCACCAGGCGCACGCGGACGTCGTCGCCGCGAGTCCGCTCGCGACCGAAGCGGGCGTTCTCTCGGGCGCCTTGCACGCCGCCGGCATCGACAATGCCGTGCCGGCCAACGCCGAGCTGTACGAGAAGACCGCCGCCGACCGCGGGTTCCGACCCGTCGTCGACGCCAACGTCGATTGGACCGACTTCGGAACGGTCGACCAGCTGCTCGAGTTCCCCGTGTTCAGCAAGCGGAACCAGAGCAGCCCGGACGCGATCCAGAGCAACCCGGCGTACGACGTCGAGTTCCTCGCTTCCGGCCTCGACAACGACAATCGTGCGGCGGCGGGTTCCGCACTCGCCAACCTGCTGCACGAGCAGATCGCGTTCACGTGCGGCGACTGCCATCTGGGCAGTGCCGGCGCCAACAACCGTACCGGCGACTACCGTTCGTCGGGCTGCGCGGCGTGCCACATGCCGTACAGCGTGAACGGTCGCAGCACGAGCGGCGATCCGAACATCCCACGCGACGAACCGTACGATCCCGATGACATCGACGAGCCGGAACTCCCCCACGTGCGTCGCCATCTCATCGTCAGCCACGCCCAAACGCTGCCCAGCGGCGAAGAGGTCCAGGGCATCGACGACTACACGTGCGCCGGCTGCCACCAGGGCTCCAACCGCACCGTGATGCAGTACTGGGGCATTCGCCTCGACCAGAACCAGGATCTCCGCCGCAGGGTGCAGTACCCCGCAAACCCGGCGTCGTTCAAGAACACGTCACAGGACGCGCGCCTGTTCGGTTTCGAGGGGCGTCCCGATCGCGGCAACAACCGCGAGTTCAATGGGCGTAACGCGAACCAGTACATCCTCATGGAGGATTACGACGACGACAAG
>Ga0209475_10002930_pt1 | contig 16376 bp, 17 predicted proteins | sample tdDd471_FD_187128 | JGI IMG/M metagenome (GOLD analysis project Ga0209475, IMG submission 187128) | Marine sediment microbial communities from the Atlantic coast under amendment with organic carbon and nitrate - tdDd47.1 (SPAdes)... | ecosystem: Environmental > Aquatic > Marine > Coastal >... | reverse complement strand
AGCGGCCGTCGGTCCCGCGCGCGCGGCGCGGCGGATGCGACGCTGCGGCCCATGACGGCGACATCACTCCCGAGTCTCCGACGCCGGCGTCGCCGCCGCGTCGGGGGTGGCGTCACCCGCCGCCGCTTCGCCGGCGTCGTCGTCGCCTTCCGCCGCTTCCTCGGCGGCCGCGTCGTCCTCGGCGAACCAATGGGCGCGGGCGGCCATGATGATCTCGTTGGCGGCGTCCGGGGTCAGCTTGTCCTCGCCCAGGATCTCGCGCAGCTCGTCGCCGGCAAGATCGGCAAGATCGTCGCGGCATTTGATGCCGGCCTCGCCCAGGGTGACCATCATCTGCGCGTTCACCCCCTCGACGGCGCCCAAATCGGCGTCGACGCCCAGTTCGCGCGCGCGTTCGGCCAGCATGTTGTCGCGTGTCTCGATGAAGGTCCGCGCCCGCGTCCGCAGTTCGCCGGCGATCTCTTCGTCGAAGCCCTCGATGGTCGCCAGATCCTCCACCGGCACGAAGGCCACGTCCTCGATCACCGAGAATCCCTCGGCGACCAGCAGGCGGGCGATGACGTCGTCGACGTCCAGCGCCTCCATGAAGGATTCGGTGGCGACCCGGAACTCCTCGGCGCGGCGCTCGGATTCCTCGGCCTCGGTCAGGATGTCGATGTCCCAGCCCGTCAATTGCGACGCCAGGCGCACATTCTGGCCGCGGCGCCCGATGGCGAGGCTGAGCTGGTCGTCGGGCACGACGACCTCGATCCGCTTGGTGTCCTCGTCGAGGACGACCTTGGCGACCTCGGCCGGCGCCAGGGCGTTGACGATGAAGGTGGCCGGGTCGGGCGACCATTGGATGATGTCGATCTTCTCGCCCATCAGCTCGCCGACGACGGCCTGGACGCGGCTGCCGCGCATGCCGACGCAGGCGCCGACCGGGTCGATGCCGGAATCGTTCGACAGGACCGCGATCTTGGCGCGGCTGCCCGGATCGCGGGCGACCGCCTTGATCTCGATGATCCCGTCATAGATCTCGGGCACTTCCTGGGCGAACAGCTTGGCCATGAACCGGGGATGGCTACGGGACAGGAAGATCTGCGGCCCGCGCGGCTCCTGGCGCACGTCGTAGATATAGGCGCGCACCCGGTCGCCCTGGCGGAAGCTCTCGCGCGGCAGGGATTCGTCGCGCCGCATCAGCGCCTCGGCGCGGCCGAGATCGATGGTGACATTGCCGAACTCGACCCGCTTGACCAGGCCGTTGACGACCTCGCCCACCCGGTCCTTGTATTCCTCGTAATGGCGCTCGCGCTCGGCCTCGCGGACCTTCTGCACGATCACCTGCTTGGCGGTCTGGGCGGCGATGCGCCCGAAATCGATCGGCGGCAGCGGATCGACGATGAAGCCGCCGAGCTCCACGGACGGGTCCAGGGTCTGGGCGTCCTTCAACAGGATCTGGGTCTGGTCGTTCTCGATCTCCTCGACCGCTTCGCGATAGCGGGCCAGCCGAATGGCGCCGCTCTTGCGGTCGATATTGGCGCGGATATCGCGCTCCAGGCCGTACTTCGTGCGCCCGGCGCGCTGGATCGCCTGCTCCATGGCGACGAGCACCTCCTCGGCCTCGATCCCCTTCTCCCGGGCCACGGCCTCGGCGACCTGCAACATTTCCTGTCGGCCGTGCTCAGCGATCGGTTCCGCCATCTCTTTCGCTCCGTCCTTCTTTTCGTCCTATCGGCGGGCGACGGGCGCTATTGGGCCGTCGCCTGCGCCAGAAGCGCGTCGGTCATGACCAGCTTGGCCTTGCCGATCTCCGCCAGGGGAATCTCGATCACGCCGTTCGCCATGCGCAGGCGGACCAGATCCCCATCCAAACCTTCCAGGAGGCCGGTGAAGCGCCGCCGCCCCTCGATCGGCGCGGCGGTCTCGATCCGTGCCTCGAACCCGGCGAAGCGCTCGAAATCCCGCGCCTTGACCAGCGGCCGGTCGATCCCCGGCGAGCTGACCTCCAAGGTGTAGGCGCCCGAGATCGGATCCTCCACATCCAGAAGCGCCGAGACGGTCCGACTGATCTCGGCGCAGTCCTCGACGGTCATCGCCGCGCCGTCGGCGCGCTCGGCCATGATCTGCAGAACCCGGTCTCGGTCGCCGCCGAGTTCGACTCGCACGATCTCGTAGCCCATCGCCGCGACCGACGGGCCGACGATCTCCTCGATTCGGACGGTCGGATCCATCCTCGTTGCCTGCCTCCGTTTCCGCCCCCAACCCGAGAGGCGGAAAAATAAAAGGGCGGGCCTGGGGCCCACCCGTCTTCGGTCCAATGCAACCATCGAACCGCGTACAGGAATTTTTTCAAGAAATAAGGCAGAACATCCTTTGGTTCAAGGGGCTTGTCCCGCCCGCCGATGCCGGGCGAAGGTCAGATACAGGCTGGACCGGCCGGCGCGGGCCGCCTTTTCCTCGTACCGGGTGGCGGGCCAGTCCGCGGGGCGCGCACGCCAATCCTCCGGGCCGCGCGGCCGCCAGGCAAACGCCGGATGCGCGCGCGCATGCTCCAGCATCCAACGCCCATAATCCATATCGTCGGTCGCGAGGCGCAGTTCGGCCCCGTCGGTCATCACCCGGGCGAGGCGGTCCAGGTTGGCGGCGCCGATAAAACGGCGCTTGTGATGGCGCTTCTTGGGCCAGGGATCGGGGAACAGGACGAACGCCCGGCCGATGGACGCGTCGGGAAGCGCGTCGAGCAGCGCCCGCGCGTCGTCGTCATGGAGACGGATATTGGCGAGCCCGTCGCGGTCGACATGACCGAGCAGGGACACGACTCCGTTGACGAAGGGCTCGCAGCCGATGAAGCCGATCTGGGGATGGGCGCGGGCCTGCGCCGCCAGATGCTCGCCGCCGCCGAAGCCGATCTCGAGCCAGATCCCCGCAACCGCGCCATCGAACAGGCGCGCCGGATCCAGGCGGTCGCCCGCCGGCGGCAGGGCGATCCGCAGGCCCGGCAGGCGCGTGTCCAGAAGCCGCTGCTGGGCGGCCCGCAGCGGGCGGCCGATCCGCCGCCCGTAAAGCCGCTCTCCGGCCCGGCGGCCGCGCGTGCCCGCGTCCTTGGCGGCGGCCGGCATAACCTCAGGAAAGAGCGGCGCGGAGGCTTTCGGTCAGGTCGGTCCGCTCCCAGGAGAACCCGCCATCCGCCTCCGGGGCGCGGCCGAAATGGCCGTAGGCCGAGGTGCGGGCATAGATCGGACGGCTGAGACCGAGATGCTCGCGGATGCCGCGCGGCGACAGATCGACCAGATCCTGCAACGCCTCGGCCAAGCGGGTCTCGTCCACCTCGCCGGTGCCGTGGGTGTCGATATAGACCGACAGGGGCTTGGACACGCCGATCGCGTAGGAAAGCTGGATCGTGCAGCGCGTCGCCAATTCGGCGGCGACCACGTTCTTGGCCAGATAGCGCGCCGCATAGGCGGCGGAGCGATCGACCTTGGTCGGGTCCTTGCCGGAAAAGGCGCCGCCGCCATGGGGCGCGGCGCCGCCATAGGTATCGACGATGATCTTGCGGCCGGTCAGGCCGGCGTCGCCGTCCGGCCCGCCGATCACGAAGCGGCCGGTCGGGTTGACGTAGAATTCCTTGTCCGGACACATCCAGCCATCGGGCAAGACGTTGGCCACATGGGGGCGAACGATCTCGCGCACCTCTTCCTGGCTCACGGACTCGGCATGCTGGGTGGAGACGACCACCGAGGTCGCCCGCATCGGCGTCCCGTCGATATATTCGAGCGTGACCTGGCTCTTCGAATCGGGACCCAGGCCCGGCTCGGCGCCGGAATGGCGGGCCTCGGCCAGGGAGCGCAGGATGGCGTGGGAGTAATGGATCGCCGCCGGCATCAATTCCTCGGTCTCGCGGCAGGCATAGCCGAACATGATGCCCTGGTCGCCGGCGCCTTCGTCCTTGTTGCCGGCCGCGTCGACCCCCTGGGCGATGTCGCCGGACTGGGAATGGACGTAACAGGAAAGCTCGGCCTTCTGCCAATGGAAGCCGTCCTGTTCGTAGCCGATTTCCTTGACGCAGTGCCGGGCCACCTCTTCGAGCCTGGCGGGGGTGATGCTTTCCGGGCCGCGAACCTCGCCGGCGAGGACGATCCGGTTGGTGGTGACCAGGGTCTCGACCGCGACGCGGGCGTTCGGGTCGGCGGTCAGGTAGGTGTCGACGATCGCATCGGAAATCCGATCGCAAACCTTGTCCGGATGCCCTTCCGACACGGACTCGCTCGTGAAAAGATGTTTTCCCTTAAGCACCCGTAACCCTCCGTCCTTGACCAATGATCGTGCGCGGCAGGGCGGCGCGAACGGGCGCTCGTCACCCGTCCCGCCATGTCCGATTCGCTCACGATGACGCCCGCGATGCGCGGGACTTCTTGCAGGCTTTGACGAAGCCAGTCAAGGCTCTTGCCTGTCGGGGGTTTCCGGGCCGGGTAGGATTCGAAAGGGCGGGCCGGGGCGGAGCGGCCCGGAACCGGTGTCGGGACGCCAGGGTATCGCGGCGCGGCGGATCGCGGCGCCGCGCCCGGTTCAGTCGTCGCCCTTGCCCAGCGTCTTGACCAGCTCGAACAGCCGCTTGCGGGTCTGAGGGTTGCGGATCTGGTAATAGGCGCGGACCAGCTCCAGGGTCTCGCGCTTGGCCAGGGGGTCGGCCTCGAACGGCTCGCGGGCCTCGGCCAGGCCCGGCGCGGCGGGACGGTTGCCGGCCGCGGCGGCCGGCATGTCCTCGAAGAAATAGGAGACCGGCACGTCGAGCACACGCGACAGTTGATAAAGCCGGCTGGCGCCGACACGATTGGCGCCCCGCTCGTACTTTTGGATCTGTTGAAAGGTCAAGCCCAGACCCTGCGCCAGCTTGTCCTGGCTGAAGCCAAGCAAGGTGCGCCGCAAGCGAATACGCCCGCCGACGTGAACATCCACTGGATTAGGTTTGCTCACATTTCCGCCTTCGTCTTGGTTTCTCCCAGCCCCCACGACAGCTTGGTCTTCGACTAGATTCGCGAAACGAAACTTTGGGGCTAGAGCCGCACTCTCCATAGCGCATACATCCGTATGATGGCAACCACATATTGTGAATTCAATCTTTTTCTACTTTGGTTAAGATCTCCTTTCGCCGAAGACGGCGCCGAGGAAGGCCAGCGCCAGCACCGGAATCAACAGAAGGTTGCGATAGCGGCCAAAAGGTGGCGGGGCCGGAAGCGCCGCCGGCAGGGCCGCATCCAGGACGCCTTCCTCGCCCAGGCCGAGGCGCGCGGTGACCCGGCCGTACCCGTCGACGACGCCGGAAATCCCCGTATTGGCGGCGCGGACCAGGGGCAGCCCCTCCTCGACACTGCGCAGGCGCGCTGCCGCGAAATGCTGGTAAGGGCCGGCGCTCATGCCGTACCAGGCGTCGTTGGTCAGGTTCAGCAGCCAGGCGGGGCGCGGGCCCGACGCGGCGGTCACCCGGCCGGGAAAGATGACCTCGTAGCAGATCAGGGGGCTCGCCGCCGGCAGGCCGGGCAGATCGACCGTGCGCGGTCCCGGCCCGGCGGAGAAGTCGCCGCGTCCATGGGTGATCTTGGCCATGTCGAGAATCCCGCGCAGGGGCACATATTCGCCGAACGGCACCAGATGGGCCTTGTCGTAGCTGGCGCGGATACGCCCCGCGTCGTCGATCGCCTGCAACGCGTTCCAGACCCGAAACTCGGCCGCCTCGGGCGGCGTGGCGCGGACCGCGCCGGTGAGGATCAGCCCGCCCGGCGGCGTCACGGCGGCCATCCGCTGGCGGCGCAGGGGGTCGTTGGCCAAGACATAGGGCACGGCGGTTTCCGGCCAGATGATGTGGGTGACGGGTTCGGCCGCCGGCGCCCGGCTCCACCGCAGATGGCGGGCGAACTGGGCCTCGCGCAGTTCGGCCCGCCATTTGTGGGTCTGGGCGACATTGGCCTGCACCAGCCGCAAGCGGATGTCGGGCACCGTGGTCTCGGGCGCCGCCGCCAGCCGCGCCGCGCCGCCGCCCCACCACAGGCCCAGGCCGGCGACGGCGACGACCAGGCCCGCGCGCCCGGCCCGCGACGGCCCGCTCGAGACGGGCGCCAGCGCCGCCGGCATCGCGGCGACGGCGACCGTCAGAACGCTCAGCCCATAGGCGCCGACCAGCGCCGCGGGCTGCAGCATGGCGGCGGAGAAATCCCAGGCATGGGCGACCAGGTTCCAGGGGAACCCGGTGAGGACGAAACCGCGCGCCCATTCGCCCAGGCCCCAGGCGCCGGCCAGGACCAGGACGCCGCCGACGCCGGTGCGCCCGACGCGCCGGGCCAGCCAGGCGGCGGCGGCCGGAAAGAAGGCGAGGAGCGCGGGCAGGCCGGTGACCGCGAAGGGGATCATCCAGGCGAACCGTTCGGGGTCGGTCATCAGCGCGTTGACGATCCAGACGAGACCGACGACGAAATAGCCGAAGCCGAACCACCATCCGGCGGCGAAGGCCTGGCGCCGCCCGCCGCCCTCGACCAGCCAGACGAGGCCGGTGAAGGCGACCGGCAGGACGAGAATGAAATGAACCGGCGGCAGCGCCGCCGTGGCCAGCGCGCCCAGCAGAAAGGCGCAAACCCAGCGCCGCCAGCCCTTGAGGCCCCGGACCCGATCCGCCAGGCGCGTCACCATGGGCGCGATGGCGGCGCGCCCCGTCGCGGACCGGCGGGCCGGCAATCGGAAAGACGGGTCAAGAGGCGCCCGCCTCGCCCGGTTCCGCCGCCACGTCTTTGTCCGGCGGCGCCGGGCGAATACGCAGCCGCCGGACCCGTCTCGGATCGGCGTCGAGAATATCGAACTCGACGCCCGATTCATGGCGGATGACCTCGCCCCGGCTGGGCACCCGCCCGGCGATGGTGACGACCAGCCCGCCGAGGGTGTCGATATCCTCGGCCCGGGCCAATTCGGTCAACGCCGGGCCCAGCCGGTCCTCCAGCTCGGCGATCTCGGCGCGGGCGAAGCCGACCAGGCTGCCGCCGGGTTCCTCGAACAGGCGCGGCGGCTCCACGTCATGCTCGTCGACGATTTCGCCGACCACCTCCTCGACCAGATCCTCGATCGTGACCAGCCCGTCGATGCCGCCATATTCGTCGACGACGAGCGCCATATGGATCCGGGTCTCGCGCATCTTCTGCAACAGGTCCAGCACCCGCATCGACGGGGCGACGAACAGAATGTCGCGCAGGATGCGGGCCAGGCGGAAGCGCTTGTCGGCGCCGCCGACGGCCAGCACGTCCTTGATATGGATCATCCCGATGACGTCGTCGAGGTCGCCGCGGAAGACCGGAATGCGCGAATGGGGCTTCTCGCTCATCACCCGGATGATGTCTGAAAGCGACGCGTCCTCGGCCACGGCGACGATATCGGCGCGCGGCACCAAGATGTCCTCGACGCTCAGATCGCGCAGTTCGAGGATGTTGCGGAGCAGGACCCATTCGTGGGAATCGACGGCCTCGTCGGTCTCCTCATGCTCCTCGATCAGCTCTTCCAGGCTCTCGCGCAGGGATTCGCCGTTGCGTCCCCGGCGCAGGCGGCGCAGGAAGGTCCGCAACCCGAGGCTCCGAGCGAGCCGGCCGATGCCCCGGTCCGATTCGGGACCAGCCCCCGACGGCCCGTTGTCGACGGCGTTCACGATCCCCGACCGCCGGCGGCGACGGCCTCGAGGCGATAGGGATCGGCGATGCCCAGCGCGGCGAGGGCCCGCGTCTCCAGCCCCTCCATTTCGCTGGCCGCGCGGTCGTCCTCATGGTCGAAGCCAAGCAGATGCAGGACGCCATGGACAATCAGATGGGCGAGATGGTCGGCCGGGGCCTTGCCCTGGGCGGCCGCCTCGGCGCCCACGGTCTCGTGGCCGAGGGCGACGTCGCCGAGAAGGATCGGCGCCCCACCCGCGCCGGACCCGCCCGCGCCAGACCCGCCCGCCGGAAAGGCGAGCACGTTGGTCGCCTTGTCCCGGTCGCGGAATTCCCGGTTCAGGCGGCGCATCTCGGAATCGTCGGCGAGCAGCAGGCTGACTTCCGCCGGCGCCGTCCAGCCGCCGCCGGCAAGCGCCGCCGCGACCGCTGCCCGGCAGCGCGCTTCCAAATCGGGAATGGCGCGCCAGCCGTCGCAGGCGACGGCGATCGCGACCGTCGTTTCCGCCGGTCGCCCGGCGCCGGCGGCGTTCACGCGCCGGCCTCCGGGGGCGGGTCTTCGTCGGCAACCGCCCGCCGCGCCGTCTTGGAATCGTAGGCGCGAACGATCTTGGTCACCAGGGAATGGCGGACGACGTCCTTTTCGGTGAAGCGGACGATGCCGATCTCGGAGATTCCCGCCACCGTCTCCAGGGCGTCGCGCAGGCCGGAGCGCATCCCGGCGGGCAAATCGACCTGGCTGGGGTCGCCGGTCACCACCAGGCGGGAGCCCTCGCCCAGCCGGGTGAGGAACATCTTCATCTGCACGGGCGTCGTGTTCTGGGCCTCGTCGAGGATGACGAAGGCGTGCGACAGCGTCCGCCCGCGCATGAAGGCCAGCGGCGCGACCTCGATCTCGCCATTGGCCAGATAGCGCGCGACCTTGTCGCCGGGCAGCATCTCGTAAAGGGCGTCGTAGAGCGGCCGCAGATAGGGATCGACCTTCTCGCGCATGTCGCCGGGCAGGAAGCCCAGCCGCTCGCCCGCCTCCACCGCCGGGCGCGACAGAATGATCCGCTCGACCGCGCCGGTCTCCAGCATCGCCGCGGCGACGGCGACGGCGAGATAGGTCTTGCCGGTGCCGGCGGGCCCCAGCGCGAAGACCAGTTCATGAGCGTGCAGGGCCGAGATATAGCTCCCCTGCATCGGCGAGCGCGGCGTGACCCGCCGCTTGCGGGTCACGACCGCCCGCGCCTCGCCCGCGGACCCGGAGACGGCGGCCGACGGGCCGCGATCGGTCTCGGCATGGCGCAAGGCGGCGTCGACTTCGTGCATGTCCACCGGATATCCGTTTTCGAGGCGCGCATAGAGGGCGTTCAGCGCCGCCCGCGCCTGGTCGGCGACCGCCGGCGGACCCGAGATCGACACCGCGTTGCCGCGCGAGGCGACCGAGACACCCAGCCGCTGCTCGATCCGCGCCAGATTGCAGTCATGCTCGCCGAACAGCTGGGCCAGCAGGCGGTTGTCGTCGAAGCGCATGCGCAGGTCCGCGCCTTCCGGCGTCGCGACGCTCAAGCGCGGACCCCCGCGTCCGGCGCCGGCGCCACGACGGCTGGCATGTCCGGCGCGCCCGCCGCCGGCGCCAGGACCCGGCCCGACAGGCTGTTGGCGTGGCCGGCGACGATTTGGACCGGATGGATGGCGCCCAGAAGCGCCGCGTCCGCCTCGGCATGGACCGCCTGCATGTAGGGGCTGCGCCCGGCGAGCTGGCCGGCCCGCTTGCCCGGCCCGTCGAACAGCACCGGCAGCACGCGGCCCACCATGGCGTCGTTGAAGGCCCGCTGCCCGGCTTCCAGCGCCGCCTGCAGCCGGGCGAGGCGGTCGGCCTTGACCGCCTCGTCGACCTGGCCGGCGCGGGCCGCGCCCGGCGTGCCCGGCCGGGGGCTGTATTTGAAGGAATAGGCCTGGGCGAAACCGACGTCTTCGACCAGGGCCAGGGTGGCGGCGAAATCGGCCTCGGTCTCGCCGGGAAAGCCGACGATGAAATCCGACGCCAGCGCCAGGTCGGGACGCGCCGCGCGCAACCGCTCGGCCAGGCGGCGATACTCGTCGGCCGTATAGTTCCGATTCATGGCGGCGAGCACCGAATCGGCGCCGGACTGCACCGGCAGATGCAGATAGGGCATCAGCGCCTCGACCTCGCCATGGGCGGCGATCAAATCGTCGTCCATGTCCGAGGGGTGCGAGGTCGTGTAGCGCAGCCGATCCAACCCGTCGATCTCGGCCAGCCGGCGCAGCAACCGGCCCAGCCCCCATTCGCGGCCGTCGGGGCCGGCGCCGTGATAGGCGTTGACGTTCTGGCCGAGGAGGGTGATCTCGCGCGCCCCTTGGGCGACGATGCGCGCGGCCTCGGCGACCACGTCGGCGGCCGGGCGCGAATATTCGGCGCCGCGGGTATAGGGCACGACGCAGAAGGAGCAGAACTTGTCGCAGCCTTCCTGCACCGCCAGGAAGGCGCTGACGCCCTGCGGCGCCGCCGCGTCGGGCAGGTGGTCGAATTTCGCCTCGACCGGAAAATCGGTTTCCAGCACGCCGCGCCCCGGCCCGCCCTCTCTCGGCCCGGCGTCCCGGGTCCCGGCGCGGGCGGCACGGGCGACCATCTCGGGCAGGCGATGGTATGTCTGCGGCCCGAAGACCATATCCACCGCCGGCGCCCGGCGCATGATCTCGGCGCCCTCGGCCTGGGCGACGCAGCCGGCGACGGCGATGATCATGTCGCCGCCCGCCGCCCGGCGCGCCGATTTCAGCGGCCGCAGCCGGCCGACCTCGGAATAGATCTTCTCGGCGGCCTTCTCGCGGATATGGCAGGAATTGAGGATCACCATGTCGGCGCCCTCGGGCAGATCGGTTCGCTCATAGCCCAGCGGCGCCAGGACGTCCGCCATGCGGGCGGAGTCGTAGACGTTCATCTGACAGCCGTAAGTCTTGATGAAGAGCTTCTTGGGCAAAACCCGCGTTCCGACGGCCACTTAGACGCTCACCCGGCCGGCACCCGGCCGGCGAGCGCCGCGCTTGCCAATTTGGACCCATTGCCCATGCAATATTCGTCCGAGACCGGGATATTCAAGGACTTTTGCCCGCCCGCCGGGCCGAGTCAAGACCGGCGCGCCGGATCGGGCTGTCTGTCACGACCGGCGCCGGCGCCGGCGCGCCGCCGCGCGCAGCGACCGGCTGGTGCCGGCGATACCGCCCGACAGTGCCTTCTGGACCCCGCCGCGCACGATTTCCTCGCAGCGGACGGCCAGCGCCTTGCGGTCGGGGAAGTCGCCGGCGCGCAGTTCGGGATGGAAATCGACGACCACGGTCATCGCGCCGAGGCCGGCCAGGGTCCAGATATGCGGCGCCATCTCCATGTCTCCGTACCAGGCGAAGAAGGGCCGCCAATGGCGGCCCATCGGCATGCCGCGAAGCTGAACATAGGTGATGCTGACCGGCTGGATGCGCAGATCGTCGCCGCCCGCGTCGGCGACGGCGAACAGCGCGCTCTTGAAGGGCAGGACCCGGTTGCCGTCGCTGCTGGTGCCCTCGGGGAACAGGATCAGATTGTCGCCGGCGGCGAGGCGGCGCCGGATATTGTCGCGGTCGGCCTGGGCGTCCTGGCGGCGGCGGCTGACGAACAGGGTGCGCTGAAGCTTGGCCAGCAGCCCGAAGAACGGCCAGTCGCCCACCTCGTTCTTGGCGACGAAGGATCCGGGGATCAGCGAGGCCAGGATCATGATGTCCAGATAGCTGGCATGGTTGCTGGCATACAGCACCGGCGAGCGGCGCGCCCGCCTGCCGCGCACCCGCACGCGAACCCCCAGGATCCGCCGGCACACCCGATGATAGGCGACCGGAATCCGCCGCGCCAGCCGCCGGCTGACCAGTAAGGCCGCCGCCTGAACCGGAATCAAGGCCAGGGTGAACGAGGCGTAGGCGGCGAGCGTCAGGACGGCGCGCGGGCCGGACCAACCGGGAGGAGTCACCGTGCCTAGGCCTCGCGGTTACGTCCGGCGGCGCGGTGGTAATGACGGAAATATTTATCCGTGACCCGATCGATGACGACGATCACGCACACGTCGGTGGTGTTGAACTGATGGTCGATCACGGCGCCGTCGCCGACCACGCCGCCGAGTCGCAGATAGCCCTTGACCAGCGGCGGCAGGGCCGCCGACGCGGCGCGGATGTCGATGTCGTCGGGCGCCATCAGGTCCATGCCGGTATAGCGGTCGGGCAGCGCCCGGGCGCGCACCGCCGGCGGCGCCAGATGGTGGTGATGAAGATAGGCCAGCGGCAGCGCCAGCTCCGCGATATCGGTCCCCGGCAGGCTGGCGCAGCCGAACATGACCGTGATGTCGTGGCGGAAGACATAGTCGGCGATGCTCTGCCACAGCAGTTGCATCGTCGGTCCGCTGCGATGTTCTGCGGCGACACAGGACCGTCCGAGCTCGAGGGCCTGGCCCGGATAGGCGACCAACTTGGAGATATCGAACTCGTCGGCGGTGTAAAAACCGTCATGGCGCGCGGCAACGTCGCCGCGCAAGAGCCGGTAGGTCCCGATCACCGCCTCGGCGCCCTGGCCCAGCCGCAGGTCGCGGACCAGCACATGGTCGCAATAGGCGTCGAACTTGTCGAAATCGCGCCGCCGCCGCGCATGCTCGGGCGACGGCTTGGCCTTCATCTCGTCATAGAAGACGCGGTAGCGCAGCGCCTGGGCCGCGTCCACCTCGTCGGGCGTCTGGGCCAGACGGGCCTCCAGATCGCCGACGCGCAGCACCCAGTCCTCGTCGACGCAAATTTTCGTGGCGACCATCCGTTCGGCGCCTCACGCCCTTGCACCGGCGGCGCCGATCTCGACCGGCCCCGACCTTCCGACCGGCACTATGGCTTGCCCGCCCGGCTTTTTGAAGAGTCGAGTGGCACCCCGAACAGATCGAGCCGGTGATCCACCAGCTGGAATCCCAGCCGTTCGGCGATCTTATGCTTCAGAATTTCGATTTCGTCGTCGTGAAACTCGACCACCTTGCCCGACTGGATGTCGATCAGATGGTCGTGATGGCCGTTGCCGCTTTCCTCGTAGCGCGACCGGCCCTCGCCGAAATCGTGACGCTGGACGATATCGGCCTCCTCGAACAGCCGCATGGTCCGATAGACGGTGGCGAGGCTGATTCGCGGGTCCAGGTCGGCGGCGCGCCGATAGACCTGCTCGACGTCGGGGTGGTCCTGGGAATCCGACAGGACGCGGGCGATCGTCCGGCGCTGACCGGTCATCTTCAAGCCCTTCTCGGCGCAAAGTCGCTCGATATGGGAAATGTCGGTCATGCCGCCTCGCCGATTCACCGTGTTCGGACCAAGACATGTGACGGTCGCCCGCGACTGTCAACAGCGGCAACGGCCGGCGGGACGGAAAAAGGGCGCCGCGGCTGCGCCGCGACACCCTCGAACCCGACCTCCCGGCGGCGGAGAGGCGTCTATTTGCCTCCCTTGCGTCCGCGCGTGCCCAGGCCGATATTTTTCGCCAGCTGGCTGCGCTGCTTGGCGTAATTCGGCGCCACCATCGGATAATCCGCCGGCAAGCCCCAGCGCTCGCGATATTCCTTGGGCGTCATGTTGAACGCGGTCTTCAGATGCCGCTTCAGCATCTTGAGCTGCTTACCGTCTTCCAGACAGATGATGTAGTCGGGCGTCACCGACCGCCGGATCGGCACGGCCGGCTGCGGCCGCTCCTTGGCGCCGGCGCCGCCGTCGACGGCGGACAAGGTCCGGTAGACCTCCTGAATGAGGTTCGACAGATCGGCGACTTCGACCTTGTTGTTCGAAACATGCGAGGCAACGATATCCGCAGTCAGGCCCAGCAACTCGCCCGGCGTCGTTTGTTCGGTCATTCTGTTTTCCGTTTTTGGAAGGATTTAAGATAGCGCGTATATAAACGCCGTTCTCTCGAGTATCAACGATTAATATTGGTATTCACAAGAAGTCAGTTACGAAAAGGCGCCGCAAAAAATCAGCGAATTTAGGGACGGGGCGATCACGCCGATCTTTATCGCGACGCCGAGTGGCGCCGGAAGAACCCGATTCTCGCGTATCGAAACTCGGATTCGACGGGCCGGGCGCAGATTACTTCAGGCGCGGATTTTTTCAGACAGGATCAACGTCCAGGCGCAAGCGCATGACCAGGGCGTCGGCGCGGCGCCCGTCGGCACCGCGATAGTAGCCGGGACGGCGGCCGACGACCGCGAATCCCCGCGCCCGATACAGGGCCAGCGCCGGGGCGTTCGCCTCGGCCGCCTCCAGGAAGGCCAGCCGCGCCCCGCGGCGAGCGAGGCGCGTGACGAGGCCGTCCAGGAGCCGGCGTCCAATTCCCCGGCCGCGCGCCGTTTCGCGCACCCCGATGGCCATGATTTCCCCTTCGTCGGCGGCGAGGCGGGCGATCGCGAACCCGGCCGGCTCGCCCGCCGCCGGGACGCAGGGCGGCGGCGGGCCGCCCGCTCGCGCCGCCGGCCAGGCGAACAGGGCGATCGCGCCGGGACCGGCGAGCAGATCGCGGACCCCGTCGACCCGCCAGGGCTCGTCGAAACACTGGCGATGCAAGGCGGCGACCAGCCCGGCGTCGGCGGCGCCGGCGGGGACGAGGCGAACGGTCATCGGCGCGCCTTGTCGGCCGCCGGGTCGGTCACGTCGGGCGGACGCAGGTAGAGCGGCGCCGGCGGCGGCGCCGAGGGTGCCGGCAGGCCCTCCCTGTCGATCCGCGCGGCGGCGACCGCGGCGACGCCGGTCGCGTCGGGAACCGGCGCCGCCGTCGACCGGTCCGCGTCGGCGCCGCGCCCGGCCGCCGCCAGGGCCGCCAGCAGGCGCGGCGCCCCGTCGCCGGCGAGCAGGATCGCGCCGCCCGGCAGGCGCGCCGCCGCGTCTTCGGGAAGACAAGCACCGGGCGGCGCCAGCGCCTCGGCATGGGCGTCGAAGGTTTGGACGTACAAATCGGCCCGCTTGGTCTCCAGCGCGACGGCCAGGACCCGCCCGGTCCGCTCGGCCGCCGGCACGTTTTGGGCGACGGTCTCCAGCGTGGACACGCCGATCAGCGGCAGGCGCGTGGCGAGCGCCAGCCCCCGCGCCGCCGCGAGCCCGATGCGCAAGCCGGTGAAATGGCCCGGCCCGACCGTCGCCGCCAAGGCGTCGAGCGAGGCGAAGCCGATCCCCGCCTCGTCCATGACCGCCGCCACCATCGGCATCAGCGCCTCGGCATGGCCGCGCCGCATCTCGGCCCGGCGCCGGGCGCGGACCCGGCCCTCGGCCCGGACCGCGACCGAACAGGCGTCCAACGCCGTATCCAGGGCCAGCAGAATCAAGATCTCGCACCCGCCAACGGTCTCGCGCCGCCGGCCCCGGCCATGCTAGGACTGGCGCCGCGCGCAACGGCAAGGAGCGCCCTATGTCTCTGGTCGAAATCGCCCCCCCGGCCTTCGATGTCGACATCGCGCTGGCCTATGCGGGGCCCGACAATTTCACCGGCCGGCCCGTCTACGGCCGCGCCGGTTGCTATCTGCACGCCGACGCCGCCCAGGCGCTGGGCCGGGCCGTCGCGCTGGCCGCCGCGCAGGGCCTCCGGTTCAGGATCTTCGACGCCTTCCGACCGAAGGAGGCGCAATGGGCGCTGTGGGACCATACCCCCGATCCGGAGTTCCTCGCCGACCCGCGGCGCGGATCGCCCCATTCGCGCGGCGTGGCGGTCGACCTGACCCTGATCGACGGCGCCGGCCGCGCCCTTGACATGGGAACCGCGTTCGACGCCTTCACCCCGGACTCCCATCATGGCACCCTCGCGGTATCCAAGGACGCCCAGCGCAACCGGCTGCTGCTTCTGGGCCTGATGACGGCGGCGGGCTGGGACTTCTATCGCAACGAGTGGTGGCATTATCAACTGTTCGATTCCCGCGACTATCCGCTCCTGGGCGACGATGTCCTCGACATCGGCATGATGCCCGGATGAGACGGCGCGCGCCCATCGCCGGCGCCGCGCGGCGCCGGCAAACGACTTGCAATCGGCGGCCGGACTCTATTTATAGCTTCGATTCGCCTTGCGGGGCGCAGAAAGCGGGATGGCGCAACTCATGACCGGATTGAAACGCATGCTCGGCGCGCTCGGCCTCCTGCTGGCCACCGCCGCCGGCGCCGCCGCCGAGACCGGCGCGGCCCTGGACCGGTCGGCGGTGATCGTGATGTATCACCGGTTCGGCGAGACCGCCTACCCGTCGACCAACATCCGCCTCGACCAGTTCGAGACCCATCTGGCGGAGATCGCCGCCGGCGGCTACCGGGTATTGCCGGTGGCCGAGATCGTCGCCGCGCTGCGCGCCGGCCAGCCGCTGCCGGACCGGACCCTGGGCATCACCGTCGACGACGCGTTCCTGTCGGTCTATCGCGAAGCCTGGCCCCGGCTGCGGGCGGCGGGCCTGCCCTTCACCCTTTTCGTGTCCACGGATCCGACCGACGGCGGGCTTGCCGATTACATGTCCTGGGACCAGTTGCGCGAGATGGCCGAAGGCGGCGTCGAGATCGGCCACCACGGCAAGAGCCACAAGAGCCTTATTCAGATGCCGGCGGCGGCGCTGCGCCAGGAGATCGACGCCGCCTCGGCCCGGTTCGAGGCCGAGCTCGGCCAGCGCCCGGCCCTGTTCGCCTATCCCTTCGGGGAAT
>Ga0209475_10002927_pt1 | contig 16384 bp, 15 predicted proteins | sample tdDd471_FD_187128 | JGI IMG/M metagenome (GOLD analysis project Ga0209475, IMG submission 187128) | Marine sediment microbial communities from the Atlantic coast under amendment with organic carbon and nitrate - tdDd47.1 (SPAdes)... | ecosystem: Environmental > Aquatic > Marine > Coastal >... | reverse complement strand
TAATTTTTTGTCCAATAACAAGTGAGCATTCTGAACGGGCGCGCCCTCGAGTGAGACGGTAAACAATTCACTGGCACTGCAACTTAAAAGAAATTCTCTGCAGAGCAACATCGTGGGTTTATCCATTAGCCTGGTTTCAACCTTGTAAAGCGTGCTAAAGCTTTCAAATTCTGTTTCCGCATCGCTGGGCGTTAAATTCTGCGTAGCCTTTATCTCATCAATTAAGTCCAGTTGGCGTAAATCAATGTCAAAGGTTTGTTGACTATCAAGCGCATGCCCAGCCGTCAGACCACGCTTTGCGGTATAGGTTGCAGAAAAATCAGCCATTCACCACCTCGTTTTTCAAGCTCTGTGCTAACCGAGAATTTGGATCAAAGCTCAAGTTTTCCAGTGTTGCTTTGACCTCTTCAGCCTGGCGAAGCGAATCGTTGCCGTGGAAATTGGCCCCTTCGAGATTAACGGTAATTGCTAATTGACCACTCTGGAAATTACTTTCGTTGTGCTGGGCAAGGCCATCGTTGGCCGTTGGAGCTAATGGCCGAGGCGCTGGTGTGAAAGGCACAACATTGTTTGGTGCACTAGGAGCGCTAGCACCTGAAATTGAAGGTGAACTGCTACCCGCGCTTGCGCCAGTATTGCCAAATGTCTGACTACGGATCTGTTTAACTCTGACAAAGCCGGCAACCATTTGCGAAGCTGCGACCGCGATATTAAGCGGATAACTGATTTCTGCCATCGCTCGTTGTGCAGCTGCGTAGGTATTAACAATCGTCTGCCCAATTGCAGCGACTTGAGAGATTTTAAAAAGCTTTTTACTTCCCGCTTGCGATAAAGTGGCCAGGTTTCCAAAAAACTGGCTGGCACCTTGTAAGTCTCTTTGGCGTTGTTGCTCTTCAAGCTGGGCGCGTAATTCAATTTGCCGACGCTTAATGTCGGTCATTCGCTGTTCATGAATTTGCGCAGCCGCCTCTTTCTGCTGCCGTCTGGCGAGCTCAAGCTGCTCTTGCTGAACATCGATTTCAAAAAGAATCGCGGCTTGCTCTTCTTGGGAAATTAATTTATTTTCAAACGCCAGTTGGCGTCGTTCAGCCAGCTTTGCTTCAGACTCAACAAATTTTTGTTCTGCAAGTGATTGCTGCTGCGCATAGCGCTGAAGCTCTAATTGGTTTTCAAGGTCATATTGTTGCTGCTGAAATAGAACTTCGTCAGTAATATGCCCTTTTATTTGTGCCAGTCGTTGTTGGTGAGCATTCTCTCTCAGAGCAGCACTAGCTGCATAATTTTGAGCTTCAGTTTCTAATTGGGCAGCTCTCGCAGCGGAAAAATCGACAACCTTTGCCGTTTCTCGATTTCCTTTTTCCAGTTCTTTTAACGCGATTTGTGCTTTTTCTAATTCACCAAGCGCTGACGCAGACTCTCTCGCCTTTGCCGCAAAACGCTCAAACGATAATATCTGTGCTTCCGTTGCCTGAGTTCCTAACTTTGCGCGTTCAGCCAAAATAGCCTGTTCAACATTAAATAATCGCGCTTCTTGTTTTGATTTGCCAAACAGAGCCAGTTGACTATCGAGCGAAGTTGATAGTTTTTCTAACGCTTCAACCGCTTTTTTTGGTGCAGACGCAGCGGCCCCTAAAACGCGTTCTAGTTCGACCAGCTCTGCTTTCAATTTAACCAGCGCTAGTCGAGCTTTTTCTTGTCGACCTAAAGAAGCATTGCGTGCTTCCAACCGAGCAAGCTGAATAGTTACTTTTTCAATTTCGGTGGCAACTTCTGAGTATCGAACTTTTGCGGCATCGAGATCTTGCGCATTAACCGTTGAGCGCGACGCAGCTTTTTGCGTTTCGATGAAACGCTCAAAAATGCTCTGTGTTTTTTCAATTTCCTTTCCCCAATTTCGGGTCGCTTCGATCGCCTCTTCAGATGCGCTTTTATAAGTGAGAATTTCAAATGCGCCGGCAATCAGCAAAGTAGAGACTATGCCCAGCGGACCACCCAGTGCGGCCAGCGCGGTATTAAAGACTCGAGTCGTTACCGTCGCCGTTTTCAGTTTTGCACCATAAATATCTACCCCATGGCCAGCAGCAGTAAAGCCCTTCGCGGCGGCATAGGCGCGGGTTGTCATACTGGTTAACAGAGGCGGAATAAATCGAACGGCTGCATAACTGGTTAGCACGGTTAAAAGCAATTGGGCTTCATCGGCAAATTCCGGCAATGCCCGTAGACCGCTGGCCACTGACTCCAGCACCGGTACCAGGGTTGCGCTTACTGGCGCTTCAAGAAGCCCTGCAATTTCCGTGTAAGCATTGGATATATCGGTTAATGCGCCTGGTATCGTTTGCCCAGCCCGTTCGGCTGCGCCTTCAAATTCTTCAAAGGCCTTAATTAAGGTTTCTTTGAAAAATTCACTGGTGACTTTTTGCTGATTGACTAGCTCCCGGAAACCGCCAGCAGATAAACCCGCTGCTTTATCAATGGCCTGCATTAAACCGGGCAGCGGTTCGACAACCTGGTTAAACTCTTCAGCTCTTAATACACTCTGGCTGAGTCCCTGGCTTAAGCCAAAAAGAGACTGGCCAAGCTGGTTATTGCTCGCACCGAGTGCTGCAGAGGTATCGGTTAGCCCCTCTAAAAGCTGACGGCTTTCTTTTTGTGTAGTCACGCCACCTTTTTGCAATGCCAGTAATTTTGCGTAACCACTGCCCAGGGTAAAATATTCTTTACGAAGTCGACGCGCCGTTTCCTGTAAATACTCCTGGTTTAACGCAAATGCCTGACTCGAGTCGGTGAGTTCCTGCAGTTGAATGTTCAGTGTTTGAGTCTGGCCAATGGTGTCGACCATTTTCATGGCGGCAAAACCAACACCGACACCGGCCAAAATGCCGCGTAACCTCGAGTAAGTACCGGTGAGGCGATGGCCAGAATTGGCCGCGCGGTCCTGCGCTTTTTCTAAGTGGTTTAAACGGCTGGCGGTGCGATCAGATTCATCCCCTACCCTCTCGACACCGTCAGCCGCGTCCTTGCTCGCACCAACAATTTCGGCAGAGTCACCTTTAATTCTGATTTTTAAAATATGCTCTGTGCTTTTACTCACTGCCGAATCCGTTGGTTAAATTGTTTTTTCACTTCCGATTCAATCAATCGCAATTTTTCAAAAAGCGGTTGCTCAACCGTTATACCTGCCATTCTCAAACCACTTTCAACACCCGAATAATCAAACCCCAGAGCGCCGTAAGTACTTGAAAACTTCAACTGCGTTGACACCGTTAAAAATGCAGTCCATGCGTCAACATTTAGCGGATGAATAACAAACTCTTCTTGGTTGTCGTCTAAAATTTCCGCTTTTAACTCATCGGGACATTCAAAGGCGTCTAAATCATCCGCTAATGTATCGTCGGCGATAGGCCCATTCAGCCAATGAGCTACCGCCGCTATCAGTTTTTTTGGTCACCGTGGTTGAATTCGTAATAGGCACTTATGATGGCGCGTTTTACTCGCGCATTTGAGCAAACCAGTTCAATATCTTTAGGTGTACCTTTAATCGGTTTATTCAAATGGTCTTTCAGTTCATGAAAGGCAGCCACCACGGTTTTTAAAAACTTGATATCTCCCTGTAACATGAGCTCCTGGAGCTCTTCATCACTCTTAAAATAAAAGGAGGCGTAAAACTTCTTTTCAACCTCGCCTTTATCGGTTGGAAATTTAATAACCACCGGCCACTTGACCGGTGTTTTAGGATTTGCAAGGACAAACATTGAAGCTCCTATTTAAAAGTAAAGTTAAATTCGCTGACTTGATTGGTACGGTCTGGGATAACGTTCAAGTTAGCAGTTAATGTGGCGCGGTTTTTCTCCTGATCGTAACTTGGCTCCAGGAGTTGCACTTGAGGGTGTCTGACTTCAACAATTCGGCCAGCGCCCTCGTTAACGTCAAAATTCATTTCGCCAATATCGTCAGCGGCAATCGCAGCAAACCAGTCTTTGTCTCCAAAGTCTGGATTTTCCAGCACAATGGATCCGCTGGCCGCGCGCGACGCCAACACTGACTCTCGTTTAGTTAGCAAAATATCCTGCTGGATATCACTGCCACTATTCACTTCAATACTGCGAATGTGGCCGGTCGTCCAGCTATGCAGGCTAAAGTTCTGAATAGTGTTGAGATTAGTTTTAAGCGCTTTTTGATACCCGGTAAAAGTAACCGTAGGAAATACAGCAACCTGAGGCGCGTTATAGTCGCCCACTCCGGAGACTTTAAGGCGAAGCTTTCCTTCGGGTGAAACCGCATAACCGGCGCTCCCTTTAAAGCCGGTAACGCGGTGTAAATGACCGTCCAGGTACCAGTAAATTGAGGCGCTTTCTTCGCTTTCACTGACCAATGAATAGGCTACATCAACACCCGCCGAAATAACCTCAGCAAACCCACAGGCGCGATAGATAGCACTCGCACCCGGTGCATCGCCTGGCGTAGAATTTCCAACCCAGTCGATCTCAAACTCCAAGCCAACGGTTTTATTGATCATATATTTGGGAACGCCACCTAACATGCCATTAGGCAGCAAGTCATCTTCCTGCACATCACCTTGTAAAGGCGTGATTTGCACGTTGTAGGCAATAACACCATCGGCCGCCAATGGCACGGCATCCTGGCCAACAACACTTTCAATTTTTGCCGTAATGGCACGGCGAGACCAATTTAATCCACTCATGAAGATTCTCCTGATTTATCAGTGGGTTTATCTGGCGCCGCCTTTTTGGCTTTTTTAGCCAGCTGTTCTTTCTGCTCTTCGCTCACGGTTTTAGTGCGAGACTGTAATTTAACTTTGCCGTTTTTCTCTTTGGTATAGCTGCCACCTTTCAACATGATCTTTCTCCTAATCGGTAATTTCTAATTCAGTAATTACCCAAGCTAATGGGTTTTCTTGCTGCCCCGACAACCGGGCACTGAGCAAATTAATGTTTTGCAAATCAGCGGGTAGCGATGGCGAATTAATAAATGTTTTAATCGTTTCGAGCATGTCAATTTCGGTATTTTCGATATCGACACCGCTGACAAAATCATCAAACTGCGCCCGGGCAATACAAATAATTCGCTGACTCGAGTTAGCAGCACGCTCATAAAGCGTATTGTCATAATCTCCCTCACTGTCCAGCAAAAAGGTAAAAATGCCCGCGGCCAGGAAATCATCCTCAACTGAAGAGAGATCTTCATAACTTCGTGAGACGGCGTAGTTTGGAAACATGGTTTCAAAAGAACTGACCAACAAATCCATTCGGCTTTTCAAATCGCTCATGCCTTACGCCCCGCTCAACGTTTGCTTAAGGATTAAGCCGAGTAACGGAAAGTTTTTGTCCGCTGCCGGTTTCATATAAGGCTGCGCTTCGACACCCTGCTTTTTGATTTTTTGTTGAATGGCATAAGCCAAATCGGACAAAGTCCACTTATCATTACGCGGAATAATGCGGCGTACTTTCAACCAGTCCACCAAGCTCTGATGCGGTGGAACGCCACCAGGCCCGCTTCCCGCTTCAACATGCCCGCCGTATCCGACACCCGGACCAGATTCATAATCCATTTCGCCACGCCGTTTTACGTTGATACTGTTTTTCAGCGTGCCAGTAGCATCGGCCGCATTAATTTTGGCGTCACGCGTCACACGATGGATCCAGCTCTGCGCCCCTTTGTCGACTTGCTTAACCACTTTATTTGGGTAACCTTTCAGGTTAACCACAATGCGGTCAGCGTTATGTTCAACGGTATAACTCATGCCATTAACCGCCGATTAAATTCATCCATTAGATACTGGTGTAAGTCTTTCGGTGCGCCGGCGCGGTTTTGCCCCTTGGTTTTAGGATCAGCAATCGCCACCTTACCCGTTCGGTTCAGGCTTAACTGCAGCATGGCTTCGGCCTGCATTCTCACAATCAAAATATCTCTGTCTGCCGCTGGTACCGTCGTTGCACCAACGGTTCCAGGGTCAAGGTCAGTGACAAGGTGAACCGCCGTATAAAAATATTGAAAGCTTGAACCACAAATACCAATTTCTTCTGCAGTTGGCGCGTAACTGAGCGCTATCCGATATGGACGCTGGCCATTTTCACCGGGAATAATTTTGACATCCGGAATTTTCACCACGCGCGAATTCCAGGGATCTCTACGGCGACGATTAGCGCGGCCCCAATCGTGATGTTTAATCCCATCTAAATTGGCAGGTGCATCATAAACAGACTTTCCAGCCTCCAGGGTCAGCAAACCAATTTCCTGCAGCGGCTTATTGCGCGAGTAATCCAGCACGGCAGCGTTCAGGATCCCGTCATACTGGCCATCTAAAAAATTACCGGCACTCCCGAGGGACTGAACAAAGGTGGCAACAATGTCGGCTAGCTTCATTGACATAAATTATTTACCGATAAACAGACTGGCTACATAACCCAGCGTTGCCGCGGAACCACCATATAAACCGCGGATAATCCAGGATTGCCATTTATTTTCGTTTTTGTTTATGCCGGTCACTTTTTCAACCTGGTTTAATCGCTCATTGTGCGATTCGATATGATTTTCCTGGGTGTTCAACTTAAGAATGACCCAGCTATAATTGGCATTAGTTTCGGTCGTTTGCTTATCGATGCTGTGAACCGTTTTTAACAGTTCAAGATTATCAGACCGAATTTGTCTGAGTTCCTCTAAAACTTGATCACTCATAACTATCCTTAATAGTTAGGTCGAATGGCTCACCGGCCATTTCTTCCATAAAGCTCTGTAAAGTAAATCGACTATTCCAGACCGCCTGTTGACTGCCCATTTCGCCCTGGGCACTACCTGGTAAAAGACAGCCATCCGATTCGGCCAAAAAGCCAGCAGCTTTATCGCCGACAAAATTGCCCGCATGAAATAATATATGGCTTCGACCAGGTACGTTTTTGACTTCGTAAACCGTGCCAAATTTGGGCGATTCGGTGAGCTCGCAGCGGTAAGTATCTGCAGGAATGCAGCTGACATTACGTTGGTTATCACGCCAGGGTAGTTCCCCGACGTAACAGAAAAATTTGCCGTCAACCAACAGGGCACCAAAGGTACCCTGTTGGGTTGACTCGTAGCGCAACAACTGCGCTTTTCTTACGGTGGAGTTATCCATGCTAGTCGTTAGAATCACCGCTTTGAGCAATGCGAGCATCCAAAACAGATTGAATTAATGCATTGTCTTCTTCGGTGTTGTTGTCATCTAACAACATTTGCTGCAAGTCTTCAGTTGATTCCAACTCAAGCTGCGCAGTCATGACTTTGGTGGCAATGTCCAACTGACGTTGCTCAACTTCCTGATCTAATCGTTCAAGCAGAGACTTTCGGTTTTCACCTTTAATTTCTGCAATAATTGCGTCAGACAATTGCGCATCAGTTAAATCGTTAACGCGCTTTTTGATGTCGTTTACGTTGTCTTCAAGAAAAGCAACAACATCAAACGATGAAGTTTGAATGCCTTCAAGGTAGTGGGCATCAACTGGTCGCGCATCGCCGGGCCGAACCGCAACACTACCAAAATATTGAATCTTGCTAGTGTTGTTTTGGTACATAACTTTTTTACTCATCGGTACTCTCCAGAAAATTTAAAAAAGGCCCCATCAGATAAACAGCACTAATGGGGTATCGCTAACAACCAGGGACTAACGATTAGTGAAGGAGTAATACAGCACCGAAGTGAAACGGTTGTGCAAAGGCTTTGGCGCTTTAATACAGTTGTACTCTTCGCCGTAAGCTTCCTTGGTACCGTTAAGCTGACCATTGGCGTCTCTCCCTTCGACCATTTCACTCATGGTCCAGGGTTTGGCAATCACATAACTCATTGCGTTGCGCACGCCCATCAGGATCCGCTCGTCGCCCAAATCGATTCCTGGTGCATTGGTACCGAACGACGGTAAACCTTTAACCGTCGCCAGATCGCCCTGCATGTTGGTATTGGTACCATCACGCTTGCGCTCAGCGGCAAACTGTTCGGCATTGGTGCACTCATCGTTGAGAGTCGGCGACATTAACAGAAACTCAGGTTTCACAAAGTGAGTTGAATCCAGATAAGCCTTACGTTTACCCACAGCGCGTAACAGGCTGTTCAGGTGAACTTCTGGCGTTGTGCCACCAGGTACATCCGCATCAACTTTAACCACGTTAGTTGCGTAGCTATAGCCAATGGTTGCCGTAGCTTGGGTAGGTGTTACGGCAGCACCGGCCTCATCAACAAATGAGACGTACCCTAGGTTATAGTTTGAAATGACATAGTAGGTACCCGCCGCCTGTTCGCCACTTCCGTCCCAGGGCAGAATTGCAGTACCGTTAAAATCAACGGTAATCAAATTTTCACCAACACCGATTGTGTTACCGGCCATATCATATTGTTGATGTGGCCGAACGATGGGGAACTGAGCTGTTTTAATAGTCGACGTAGCACCATCCAGCTGAGGCGCGATATTTTCTGCAGCGACCACTTGGGCTCCGTAAGCATCAGAAACACGTTGCATTTCGTTGGCAATTCGTCGAGCGACTAATTCACGCATCAGACGCGCAGCGCTTGCAACATTGCGGCCCCAGGCATCCCAGTTAACACCACTGGCACGAGTCAGGTGCATCACTTCATTGGATACATCGATCGCAACTTTCATTGCGTTCATGTAACCCAAATCCATTTTTTGTTTAACTTTGGCTTTTGGAATGCCCTGACGTTCAAACACAATACCGTCATTAACAACGCCAGATACGTCGCGTTCCTCGTAAGGAATTTGAGTCGTCGCTTGGGCGCCAGCGTCGGTGTAGCTTTGAACCAGGTTTAAAATATTAAGGTCGGACAGCGCTTCACGGATAACTTCACGCTGGAATGCAACCGGTAAATCGGTATCGACAATACTGGTTTCACCTGCCAGGGCTAACACGTTCGATTTGATCGCTGCTGCATGCTGCTGGTCAAACAATGCCAGAACGGATTTAACAAAAGGATTAAGTTTATCAGCCTCAGTTAACTTCAACTGGCCAGTTGAAAATGCACTGGTCAACTTAAGGTGACCATGAATTTTGCTTTCCAGCTTCGCCGAATCGCTATCGGGATCATTTGAAAACGCCATTGAACCGACTGGCGTATTCTGGAAGCCCATCTGGCGCATATTTGCAGCCACCTGGAGCTCGTTACCCTGGGCAATTTGATGGCCTGCCAGTCGCTTAATATGATCTTCGGAAATATCTGCAGTAATCAAATCCTTCGCTTCTTTAAGCTTGAGTTTGATTTCATCGTCAATTCCGTCTGCCGCATCAATCGCATCGGTGAATAATTTAATATTTGCAGTTAATTTAGCTTTCTTTTCCGCTGCACTGTCAGCGGCCGATGCCTGTTGTTTGGCAATCAGCTTAATAATGTCATCTTCTGACAATCCTGACGCATTTAATGACAGCTTAATGTCGCCAATCTGATCAGCAGCTTTACCAACGCACTGCTCAGCAGTATTTTCAAGCAGAGAAATAACCGCGTCAGCCACATTCTGGTCGGTGACGGTTTTCAGGCTTTCTTCAGCCGACAAAATCAACTTGGCAATGACACCATCATCTAGCTTAAGCGCCATTAATTTTTCTTTCAGTTGTTTAATTAATTTTTTCCACATTTCTCGATCCTCTTTTTCGAGTCGCTGACGCAGGTTTTCACTCAGCAAAATGTGTGAGTTTTCCCCTTCATCAGATAATTGAACTGGGTCCAACCGTTTAATACACGGACGCACAACAAGACCAGCACCAAGCAAAACTGCTCCGTGTTTTTCCTGGGATTCATTGTCTTGAAAGTCCGGGTGAATTTCGGCGGATAAATAGATATGACCTCTATTTTTTATGGCGTCTATTCCATAGGGAGTGAGTTCGACCTCACCACGCAGTTTGTTCCCATCCAGGAATAACCGCGTAAAAAACCCGGCAGCACCTCTGCTGGGTTCGTGTGCAACGTCCAACGCAATTTTTTGACCAAAAACCCCATTGTTGAAGTTTTCAATCATCGTATTAAACATTTCCAGAGTTAGCGAAAATTCCCCATACCGAGGATCGGTAAAGGTACCCGCTCGAGTGATGGTAACCGTCACATTTTTCCCTGCATCCACAAGAGAAGGATTACGAATATCATCAGATAATAAGCGGTAAGCACCAGAAGGACCGGCCTCAAGAACAAGAGCACCTACAATGGCTGTTAATAGAGTTTTGCGTTTGAACATTGGTAATCTCCAGTTTTTTCATGCGCATCCACGCAACACAATTGCCGCATCCACGGACAATACAAACCGGCACGATCACCTTTGGTTAGGATTAAAAGTTTAGAATTGGGAGAAGTGACAAAACTAGGGGCAGTTTTGTCACTGGATTTGCTAATATTGAACTCTTTCGGGCAAGAGCTCAGATCTCAACGGGCCTATTCGCTCGTAATGTAGGACCAAATCTGGGGAATCTATAGAGGTCAGTCTAAAATCATTTGAATATTGCTTATTAGTTCGGTCTAAGGAAACAAGCAAATAATAATCTTTATATCGTTTTAATACGATTAGCTCGGATGCTGCCCCCTTATTCACTAGATACCAAGTTTCAGTAACGTTTGTAAACGCGCCAGCTACTGCTACAAAAATTGAAAGGAACAAAAAGTTCGCAAAAACTAGGTTCAAACTAACTTTATTCTCAACAAAGAACATAGAAAAAAAGGTTTCTTTGTAAAACTCGCGAAAATGTTTTTTTCGTTCGGGATATTCCCCTTTTGTCCAATAATCCGGATCAGTGGAATAAAAAAGAATCAATAAACAAATCGCAATAAAAATAGAAAACAACAATGGCTGCCAAAATAAACCAGAATACACATAAGCTAACAAAAGAATTATTGATGATAGAATTATAGAAACCGAAAAAATATATCCCCTCTTACCTAATAGAAGAATGCTGATCAAAACCAAACGTTTAATAAGGTACCAAATGGAGGGGATAACAAAAAGGATAGCAGCCATACTCGTAAGAATTTGACTCAACCCAACATCTATAAATTCAGTGGGAATTCGGGCAAGTTTAATAAATCCAAGCTCGAACATGTATGCTAGCCAATAACCAAGTGCAGGTATAAGAGCTAAAAGCACACCTTCAGAATAAAAACTTTTACTTATATTTTTTGTTTCCATGTAAATTTAATCCTTGTTTTTACAACTCAACTTTAACCCAATTCTTACACCGGCAAAGCGCTTTTCTTTCATAGACTTTAACACATCGACTTTTTAAAACCCCCGTCGATGCATCAAAAATAGTGCGATGGCACTGATCGCACTGTATATCTGATTGAACCAGGCTAAGAGTGGCCTTCGTCTTCAAAGATTCGTTGATAACTCTCTGACCTTTCATATTGAATGCCATTGTCCCCATCAATTGGTTTGTCGTGAATGACCCGCCCCAGTAATATTTCTTCGGGAATTATTTTAAAGGCTTTGCAAGTATTGCCAAACTTGTAATGTCTGCAGCTGATGCATTGAATCGATTGCACTTTAGCCTCCGGTTATCCGTTCAATCACTGTATTATAGGCGTTTAAAATGCCTTTGGGTACTTCTGCTTCCCGCCCTTGAGCAAGTAAGCTGGTCACTTCACTGAATAGCTCGCTTTCATTAAACCCGGCATAGTGTGATACCAACGCATGGTCGCCATAATTAACGTTAAATTCTTTCAGCGCAAAATGCCAAGGCATGGCCAGTTTGTGCGTTCTAAAAATGGTATGGCCAGCTTCATGGGCCATCACTGAAAATACCACGTCCTGGACATCATCGGTCACACCGTGGCGAAAAGCCATTAACTCTCTGACCAATTGTTGGCGCAAATAATCCGCGTAGTCACCACTCGCATTTTTCAACTCTTCTTTTATTAGTCGTATGCGTTCTTCTTTTTTCTCAAGAAACGCTTCAATGTACGCACCAGGTGTGGCTTTCGCCCTGATAAAGTTAAGTTTGCCAAGGGCCATTTGCTTGTTCATAGATTCATAATAGCCACCCACGTTTTCCCAGTTCGTCCAGCGTAAGGTGTTAAATTCAAGGTTAAATCGACCTAGCACCACTTCAAAAGCCGCATAGACACTATTGAGCATGTCTACCGGTGCACCTTTTAGACCAACACCAGAAACATATTTACCGATCGCGCGGCGAACCTCACTATTTCGAGCGATATACGCTGGCAGCTCGCGGATCGCAAAAGGATTGATGTGCTTATCTAACCTGGCAATTTCTGGTACCGGTGCTGGTGGTAGTTTTTTCGGATCGATACCTTTTTTTAATAAACGCTCCTTAACCACGGCCCATGGTGCAGTAAAAGCATTTTCTGGAAGCAAGCCCGCGTTAAATGCTTTCATTTTGCCAACACTGTTTAAAACTTTGGCCTGCACGCTCGGCGGCTGACTGGCAAGCCACTCGCTCCTGGTTTGTCGGTTCGCCCGGTGAACGCTGGAAACTTCCTCGTCAAAAACCGCCACTTCATAACTCAAGGTATTAGGATGGGCCGGCAATGGACTTTTCCCCAGCGGATAAACTCCCGGGCCCAAACCATACAGATTTACTCGAGCGTGCATATCACAAATATCTCGCTCGGGATGATTACGGCTTAATAAAAATCGCGTTCCCACAACTCCTTCGACACCGTGCAAACTTTGTTGATAGGCATTTATGTATGCCCGGTTAATTTCGGTGCGGAAAACCCTTAGGGCGTTTCTATAAACACCTGCAGGACTATTCACTAGTTCATGCGCAATCGCATGGTTAACGGCATTAACGCTGGCCGCGCCCATTTTGCTTTGAATATCACCTGGAATCGGTAAACCACGGCCGATAAAGTCCTGTGCAGCCTGACTGGCAGACTGGCCTTGAATAATCGCGGACTGAATCGCCTGGCCTATTTTTTCCCTGGCCTGGGCGTCAATTCGCCATAGGCGGTCGCTTAACTGCAGGCCATCGGCCGCCAAAAACTGGTGTACCGTTCTTACCGCTTCATCGGCGGCATTAAGTATCGCTTGCTCATCAACAATTGAGGAAAAAACCCTGGCGGCAGTTTCAGCGTTTCTTCGCATGCCAGAATTCAATAAACTGCGTTGCTGTTCGCTTAAAGCATCTAGTCGACCATTCACGGCCACCATGAGCTCGCGCAAATTATTTAAACCCAGCACGCTATTAATGCCAGCATGATTATTCACCTGCTGCTGCAGGTCGACTAAAACCGCACGATACAAAGCCTCTAATTCACTGAGTACGTCAGCATCAAGGCGGTTTGCCCGGTCTTGTGACCTCCAGCTTGCTCGGCGGATAATGGCGTTTTGACGCAATGGCATAATTAACCGTTATTAATATTGGTTGCGCTTTCTTGCTTAGGCGCATTGTTGGGTGTAATCGACACTTTATGATTCCCACCACCCTGGCCAGGATAAGGATCAAAAGGACTGCCCTCGTCTTTCAATTTGGTTTTCGCTTCTACCACATCAACACCCGCCTGGTCCCACACCATTGACTGAGGCAATCCCAGCGCCTGGTGTTTCAATGCCAGGTCGGCGCGTTGGTTGGGTGTAGAAGTTTGTCGCTCTGCAAATCCAATTGTGAAATCGTGGGCATCCGGATTAACTCCTTTTAACATCAAGTCCAGGCGAAACAATTCAAAATACCCAAATGCCAGCGTGTCCTGCATGCCGTCAATCTCTTCAAAATAGTCCTTTTTTAAGTCCTCCAGGATATCGCGCGATAGCTCCCCTACGTAACCAAATAATCCTTTCGGCGCTGGGCTACCGGCAAAAAAGGTATCGAGTAAATAATTAACGTCCGCAATCTGATCCAGGTTGGTATCGCCCTGGATGGCGGTCACCGATAATTTCTTGTTAGAAAAATAATCGGTTTGCACATCGCCCTGGGCAGCTTCTGCCGCTTTCTTGTATTCGTCTAGTTCTTCGGGTTTGGCGCCATCCAGACAGTGTGCCAGTTTAAGCGGTGCCCGTTCGCGCCGGCGTACCACCAGATCAGTTTCGGTCATCGCCAGCTTTTTCCATACAGGTCTAGTTGCATCGAGGTAAGGCCTGCCCATGGAACCATGATCATCAAAATTATCAGGTTCCAGGCGTAACAAGGACAATTGCCAATAAGGAAAGCTTGCAAGCACGCGCTGGGTATTGGGATCCACCTGGTGATAAGCCGCGTTTAAATTCGCGATTGTGCCGGCTTCGGTGACATTAGGCACAATGGTTTCACTCGGCATTCTCAGTGCCGCAGAAATTTTACCATCATTGATTACAACCTGGAGCGGCAAACTCCCTTCCATTGCCAGGCCACGCGCATCACTCTCCAGCTTTTCACGCCGGTGCAAATTAAGGCGTTTAACAAATTCCTTAAAAAGCGTTGTTACACGTTTATTCTCTTTGCTTTTCCATGAAATTTTTAAACCGCCTTTAACGGCATCACGCGCGATCTTTTTATGGATTTTTTTGACTCGCCCATCCAGCTTGTCCATCTGACGAATTTCTAAAATTGCCGCCCGCCGCGAAGTATCCACCATTAATTTTCGGTGAATATACTGAATTGAATTTTCCGGTGTCGCTATACTGCCTTTGCCTGGTTTCTCAATAGGCGTCACCTTTTCCTGGCTGGCAATAGGTGAATCCTGGCGATTCATCCAACCAAATAATTTTTCCTTTAAGCTCATTGTATGACTCCCAATAATAAATTATCTTGTCCACCCAACAACTCTGCCCGGCTTTTTGTTTTTACCGTCACGATTGTTGAAACTTGTCCGGCACCGCGCGTCGCGAAACCCCATACCATGGCAATAAAGGCATCAAATAAGTCATCGCCTAATTTTTTATCTGCCATTTCATAACTCGAATAACTGGCACCGGTGGCCACCGGTTTGATGTTCACGAGTTGCCGTTGAAGTAGTCGCATATCTGCCACAGCCGGGTCACTATCATCCAGATCATCCACATAAGGAACTGCAGCGTGTTTCTGGTGAAAAATAGACCGTGCTGCCTGTGCCATTTGATGCTTCACCATGCCTTCGAATCGAATAGGACTAAATGCCCATTCTGGCCAGGTGCTGGCTGTAGAATCGCCATCACCAATGGTTAGTCGGTCGATGGTAGTCAGGTTTTCTTCAAACAGTTTGTCGTTGACTGAGGTTAGCAGTCCAACACCAAATGCATCACCCATGGCATAATCCGGATCAAAGTAACGCCACATCGAAACCAGATCATCGACAACAATTTGATCATCAACTCCGGCGTGCCAGGTTTTACAATAAATTGGTACGACATGGTTACCAAGCATTTCACCGACCACTAACGCAGGTTTCGACGCTGTTTCACTTTCACCATGGCCACTAGCATCCCAACCGAAACTGATTAATCCTTTTTTCTTATACTGTTGCCCTGGCATAGGTTCTTCAATTTGGATTCTTGCCTTAATAGCGGTTTGAATCGCCAACCTTAAATACTTTTCCCAAATCAAGTTTTTTGCCGAAACATTTTTACACAGCAACTGGCGAATATATTCATCGTGAGGTAACTGATCGCGCATATCTAATATGTACTGCTCATTCAATATGCCCATTTCCATGCCCAGATAACAATCGACCACGGGTAACTGGTGATACTTTCCACTCGCCACCATGCCTGCTAAAGTATCGGCACCTTTGAAAACACCGGTTATGCGAATTTGCGGATCGTTTTTGGACTCTTTACTGGCACCCAAGCGGCGAGTGGATCCCATCATTAACAAAAATCGAGAATACAAACGATCGGATGGCATATCATCGACCTCTTCAAGACTGGCCCAAGTCAAATCGCCACCGTCCACCTGACTCATAATGCCATAACTTCTGGCCAAGCTTTTATTGGCAAATTGGTAATAGGTATCGCTTAATTGTTTGCGTCCGCTTTTATAGTTAATATAATTTTCCAGCATCGGGCTGCGCCGAATCGCATCGGTATGATATCCCAGGTTAACCTGGGCCTGCGCTTCTCTCGGTGCAACCACACCCCCTTCTTGATCAGTATTTGTCGCATTAAACTCGAGTAGGTACAGTTCTTTCACCGCAGTTTTACCGGTTCGGCGACTGGAAAAATCAAGCGAGTTGCCATGCTCGTCCATTTCAATCATTTTTAAAACCTGCATGGGATCAAGTTCCACATTGTGAACATGTTTATGCCACAACAAATGATCCCCGGCGAATTCCATCACCGCTTTTTCGGCCACATTATTAATTTCAATGCGTTGTTTTGCTGTTAAGCGTTCAGACATTCAACACCTTGATTTTAAATGGCTGGCATACCAGGCCTTCGGCATTATCGGCATCATCATATAAAATAATATTCGCCTGGTATTTTCCCTC
>Ga0209475_10002922_pt1 | contig 16407 bp, 11 predicted proteins | sample tdDd471_FD_187128 | JGI IMG/M metagenome (GOLD analysis project Ga0209475, IMG submission 187128) | Marine sediment microbial communities from the Atlantic coast under amendment with organic carbon and nitrate - tdDd47.1 (SPAdes)... | ecosystem: Environmental > Aquatic > Marine > Coastal >... | reverse complement strand
CGGCCCCTATCATTCTGGCAATGTTTATGAACACCGCAGTCGACCAGCAGCTCGATAAATTTACCGAGGAAATGGGCCGACAGCCAAACCAGACGGAATCTGAGGAGATCAAGGCAACGGTCCTTGCAAATGTCAGGGGAACAGTCCAGGCCGATATACTCAAAGAAGATCAGGGTCAGAACACCTGTATTTTTTCCATCGAATTCGCCTTGAAGATGATGGGTGATATCCAGGAATACTTTATCGCCCAAAATGTCAGAAACTTCTATTCTGTTTCGGTCTCCGGCTATCATATTGCTGAAGCTGGTGCAAACCCGATTACCCAGCTGGCCCTTACTCTTTCCAATGGTTTCACCTACGTGGAATACTATCTGGCCAGAGGTATGGATATTGACGCCATCGCTGCAAATCTTTCTTTCTTTTTCTCCAACGGCATGGATCCTGAGTATACAGTCATTGGCCGAGTTGCCAGACGTATCTGGGCAATTGCCATGAAGGAAAAATATGGTGCATCAACCACCTCACAACGACTTAAATACCATATCCAGACCTCCGGCAGATCACTGCATAGCCAGGAAATTCAGTTCAACGACATCCGTACCTCCCTGCAGGCTCTTTGTGCCATATACGACAACTGCAACAGTCTGCACACCAATGCCTTTGACGAAGCAATAACCACTCCAAGTGCTGAATCAGTGCGCAGAGCTCTTGCAATCCAACTCATAATCAACCGGGAATGGGGACTCGCCAAGAACGAAAATCCCAACCAGGGCAGTTTTATTGTTGAAGAACTTACTGATCTCGTTGAAGAAGCTGTTATGGTAGAATTCGATAGGATAACTGACCGAGGCGGTGTTCTGGGGGCAATGGAAACTGGCTATCAACGCAGCAAGATCCAGGAAGAATCGATGTACTACGAATACCTCAAACACTCGGGAGAGTATCCTATCATCGGAGTAAATACTTTCCGTAACCCTGATATCGATTACGACCAGCAAACTGCCACCCTGGAACTGGCAAGGTCTACAGATGAAGAAAAAGATGCACAAATTTCCAGGCTGGCAAATTTCCACGAAGCTCATCAGGCAGCATGTTCCACAGCTCTTGAAAAACTCAAAGCGATTGCCCTGAGCGATGGTAATATTTTTGAAGAACTACTGGACACCGTCAAACACTGCAGCCTGGGACAGATCACTAATGCCCTTTATGAGGTGGGCGGCCAGTATCGCAGAAACATGTGATATCTCGAAAAATTGGCTGAGTGCTACCACAGTTGGTGGTGCCAGCCAAGCATGACCTGGCGAGAGAAAACCGCTTATGAGCAGGCGACAGGTCAACTATTACTTGTTGAAACACAGACTCAATCTGACGTATTCCATTACCAAGCTTCAATTCAATCAGACAGCAACAGCTTATACCTGCTTCCAATATTTTTGGAAACATCAACGATCGCCATTTAGATTCACACAGCGTAACTGATCAACAGATGTGAACCAGACAACATATACAAAAAATTGCGCACTTCATTGTCATATGCATGAAAAAATTGTCTACAAAACCATATAAAATCAACATTCCTGTTAAACACCTTTGTCCTTCGACTGCAATATTATTACGATATAATAATGGTTAGTGTCATCGATATTTGATTGGCATTATTCTTGCCATACACTGACGAACTTGAGCGTTTACGTTCTACTGAATCCATAGCTGAATTTACCACAGATTAAATTATTAGAGGTCGCACCACATGGTAACGAGTTTAAGGGACTGTAATGGGATTTTGATAAAAGCAGGTGATATCATTCGTGATCACAACGGATTAACAGGCAAAGTACTGTTTACGAATGGCGCATGGCGTTATGATGTAAACAATGGCACTTACTTGAAATGTAACTCGTCATTGTTGTTTAAGGAAGACACCGGCACCTGTAAACTTGAAATAGTCGCTCAACTCTCATAAGTTTAACCATATAAATATTTCAAGGGTAAGACAGCAGTTCGCCACATCGGATCTAACAACTTTTCATTCAGTTGGAATTGCTAATGTCTAGCAAAAGACACTTCCTGCTAGCTCCCTGCCCCTTGACAAGACCTTTCAAAGCCAACGCTTTGATATGGTCCAAGGCAAGATGCAGGGGGTATCCGGTCTATTTTTTCAAGCCGGTATCTTTCATCGCCTGCTTGCAGCGTGAACTCACCTTGGTTTCATTGTGCTTGATGCAATCGAGCAGTCGGCCCTCACCTGGCTTGATCTCAGCGCAGTATGCCCTTAGATCGTCACGGCACTCGCTGACGGCATAACTCAGATTGGTCAGTGTCCGATCAAGCTGGTTGATAGAATCGTAGACAGCATACTCGCATCTTGGTGAAAGCTTATCGGCAAACGCATAGAGACAAGACAAGATACGGCCCTCGCCTGGCGTGACATCCTTGCAGTAAGTGCTGAGTTCCTTCTGGCATCCCTGGGCCAAAGTGTCGACCGCGCCCTCCAACCCTTCTTGGAGAGGATCCTTAGATGCGCATGCCTGAAGAGCCATGCACAGTATAATTACAACCACCATCGACAACGGTTTTTTCATGTTTAGACCTCCTAGGTTTGGATTTTTTAGCCACATTGGCTCCTGATAAACTTCACCCCACTACTCTATAATGGCTACCCTACCTTACGGTTGCAGCCAAGTCGATAGTTATATGGCCATGACCACTTTTCTGTTAGGAAATCAGATCAGGTAAAAAAAAACCAAGCTACCTTTCCATATGGCTGCCCGGCTATCTGTAAAGACCTGCGACTTTCCGTCCCTGCCTAACGACAGGTTTGGCTTTTTCTCGTATTAGATAAATTGAATCATATCTCTAGATTATATGATAAGTCTGAGAGTAAAGTGCATGGAACAACGTTACACACATTTTTTGTGCAAGGGGAAGAAAATTTTTCCGAATCGTCTTCAGGTACCTACACTGCCCCATCAGCAAAAAAACAGTTTATCTCTTCTTCTGAGTAACCTGTTTCCAGAAGAACAGACCTGGTATCTTCTCCGAACAGGCTTGGGGAAGTTCTTATACTACCAGGAGTTTCATCTAACTTCACAGCAATACCAATGGATGATTTTGTAGCACCGCTTTTATCAGTATAATCGACGACCATATCTCGTTGTTTAAACAAGGGATCATCCATGACCTCTTCCATTTTACGAACGCCACTATAACAAATGTCTAGAGCTCCCAGCTCACTTTCCCAGGTGACAAAGGTCTTTTTCAGGAATACTTGACGCAGATAACTGATAATCTCCTCTCTTTTTTCTTCGTCATACTGTAGGGGGGTAAGATCGGGACGATTGAGGTATTCGCAGAATCTTTGCCAAAACCTGTTCTCCACGGCACCAAGAGCAACATATCTCCCATCACTCGTCTCATAGGTGTTGTAGCAAGCGAACCGGTGGGAGAGAAGGCCATCGGCAGCTTTGGGACACTTTCCGGTTACATTATAAAAATGATTGGGAAGCGACAGCAAGCCAAGAATTCCATCGGTCATTGAGATATCTATGTATTGCCCTTCTCCTGTTTTATCTCTGGCATACAAGGCCAAGAGTATGCCCACGGCAGCGTTCATGGCCCCCCCTGCAATATCAGCAATCTGAACACCGGGGATAACATTTGGCCGCCCTTTTTCACCGATAAGATCAAGAACTCCTGCTGTACTCAGATAATTCACATCATGTCCTGGTCGGTCACGTAGGGGACCTGTTTGTCCATAACCACTGATGGAACAGAAGATGATCCCTGGATTTCTCTTTTTAACGGTTTGATAATCAACCCCAAGCCGTTTAACGACTCCAGGCCTGAAGCCTTCTAATATCACATCCGCCTTATCCGCCAGTTTCAAAAAAATCTCTAACCCTTGCTGATTTTTCAGGTTGAGGGTCATATGTTTTTTGTTGCGGTTCAGATCATTAAAAAAGAGCTCGTCCTCCTGAAACTTCCTAGCCTCAATGGCAATCACTTCTGCCCCATGATCTGCCAGAATCATTGAACAATAAGGTCCAGGTAACATCCGCGAGAGATCAAGAACCCGTATGCCCTTTAAAGCTCCTCTATGCTCCATGATGCCTCCTCTTTTATATCCAGCTGACTATTGGAAAGGGTAAAGGCTGTGAGTGGATTTTACAGTCACTCCACCCACAGCTACTCAAAAGCTATTATTTTTCATGTACATAAAAAGGCCATTTGTGGAAGAACCATTCATTCCATAACAGGGGAATTATCCACCAAAAATTCCACACTAGAGATTCACCGTGGGCAAAGCGGTGAGAAAGTTCAGTCATGTGATGATTTCCCAATGCCCAGTGGCCAAAGTTACCATAGTAAAATATCCAGTAACTTCCAGCGGCCAGAAGAAATACGCCAACTGTTCGAACCAAAAAAGCCGACCATGCATCTTTATCCAAACCAAAAGCGATATCGTCAAAATAATGATGCCAACTCAGAAAAAATATCAGAGTAAAACCTGCAATTTCGGCTGAATGAATCCAGAAAAAACGCTGAACCTCTGCTACTCCTTTCGCGTCTTCAAGCAATTGAAAAGTTTCCGCCGGTACCCACATTGGAATAATTGCCTTACAGATATACGCTAGAATAAAGGCGCCGATCATAGATAAAATTACGGAAATTATTCCTTTCCATGGTTGGGGAAGTGTAATAAGAGTCCAGGGCTTCATCCGCCAAACATTAGGCGTCATAAAAAGGATGACAATAGCCCATTCCCACCAACCAAACACCCAGTGAACGTGTGATGTTCCACCTATGTCTGTCCACCAGGAAGGATTCAGAGCAGGACCAGACAGAAGGCTGCCAAAAAAAGGCACTATCAACGCAGTGTAGCAAAATACAGTTAACAAAGACCCCCAGCCAATCTCAGCAAAACCAGCTGCAGGTTGTTTGATATTGCTTGGCTGCACCGGCCACTTGCCGAAAAATATTGTAGACACCGGATAGGTATAAAAGCCAATCAAAACAAAACACACCACTGCAACTTGAGCAAGTATTACCGGTTTTCCAATGGCATCAAGACCATAGTAGCTTAAAAAATTGAACCCAAGGCCAAGGATACGGTAAAAAATAATGTCTATGACAAACCACACAATGACCAGATTCACCACGGTCATTATGATTCCGCGCTTGGGCTGCTCAATATTTTGAAAAGGCCAATCTCCAAGAAGCATATGCTGCCATATCCCGACCAAAATCATCATAGCGAGGTACATGACAAAAGGATAGGGAAACCAACCTATAGGTCCCCTGTGGTCACTGAAGATAAACCAGGTAACCAAAGCAATTACAAAAAATACACAAAACGAAATAATTCCTGTTAGGGGTTGCCCCCATCGGGGTTTCAACTCTCCTGCAGCCATACACTCCTCCTTGTAAATCTTATTGATTAGTAAGATATAGATTTTCCGGAGAACCGAATATAAGGAACACATCATTCGGTTTTCAGAAGTACCAACAATCCAAGACTTTATTTGGTATAGACGCTATACAGACTGACCGTTCAGTCAGTAATTAAAATATATAATTCCAATAATTTGTTTCCTATTACATTATCTATCTGTTCACGATCTGTTCAAACTGACCAAACGCTCAGTCGGAGCCGTTCGATATTGAATGAATACTACAGTTTTGTCAATCTTTTTCACTTAATCAGTCTAAATTATCGTGTAAATTCAGAGCCATGCCCTAAAACAGTCCAATTATCTATCCTCAATTGAAGTGCATTGTCTACTCAATCCTCTCTTATGCTTGATCAAGTCTCGGTGGCGTTCCTTGATCAAGCAGGGAAAAAATCGTATAATATAGATATGGAATTGCATTCTATACGAGAGGCAAATCAGTCACACTGAATGCCTATAGAGCTTCTTTAACAAGGAGGTAAGACCATGATTAAAAGATGCCAGCTGATAAGCTTCCAAAAGATGTGGACGTGGCTTAGTCGCTACCCTGCCCATGACCGTAAATATTACATGCAGCACGTTCTCACTACAGAGAAAAGATGGAAGAATAATTGCCCACTATGTAACAGTGCACTAGTAAGCAATTGTGATGGATGCAAGCTACTCTGGCCATCCAGCAGGGGGTCATTGTGTACCGACCCGAAAGCACCTCTTTATAAATGGAGAGCATTATCTGTACAGCAACCAGACTACAGATCGTATTATGCACGGAAGGTTGCAGCTCTTGCCTCCGAGACTATCCGGAACCCTGCAGGTAAAATAGCAGACTGTCAAATCAGAACATCACAGACTGCGTAATACTGCAATTGTTAGCACGGCGGCAAACTATACATTTCGAAAGACTTTAAATTTCGAACTTGACGCAGAGTACCATCAACCAGCTGAGCAATATTTCCTTTCCAGGCCTGGGTCAGGATTGAATTCGAATCCACACACTTTTTATCTGTCTGCAAATCCCCCCCCAGGCCGCCCCGGAACCAAAGTTCAAGCACAAATAACTAGGCCCCGACCATACGAAATCATTCTGATGTCCTTAGACAAACCAGGAAATTTTACTACATGACTTCACAAATCGTGTAGTCTGGATTTATTCCCCAGCAGTCTTGTAGTTAACCTACAAACTACTTTTTACCGGAAAATTTTTAAAATTTTGTTATGAGCAATAGCTAAGAAGCACACCCATAAACAACATAATAAATCATGGAAAGTATATATTATTATCTGATATTACGTAGCTTAGAAAGAGGTCTAAAAATATCCAGAGCGTTACGGGCAATAACACATTGACGACGGTACAATTTGTCAAACTATAGCGGAGGCGTTTTATGGCTTTTATAGAACAGGGAAAGATTGAAAAAGAAGAGATAGGACCAGGTAGGGAAAGATATCTTTGCCATACCGATAAGCTGATGATGGTAATCATCGATTTCAACGACGGACCGACATCCGAGCCCGATCCTCCCCATTCTCATCCCCACGAACAAATATCCTACGTTGCTGCAGGCGAATTGATCGTTCATTTAGGCGACGAGACCCAAAGGCTCGGGCCGGGTGATATGTTTACAGTACCCCCGGATGTCCCCCATACGGTCCAGCTATTGACGAAGCATGTCCGGCTGGTTGATACCTTTACCCCTATACGAGACGAATTTATTATATAATTAGCTGTAGTTATAAAATATCAAGGAGGAAGAGATGACTACAAATCCGACAATTGCTCTACTTGGCAGAAGACTCAGGCTTGCTGTCATCGGAGGAGGTCCTGGTTCTTTTATTGGAGGTATGCACCGCCTGGCAGCACGACTCGATGACCAGTACGAACTGGTTTCTGGAGTATTATCTTCAGATCCCAAGCGGGCGATAGCTGCTGCAAAGGAGATCGGGTTTCCTGAAGACCGGCAATATTCAACTGTTTCTGAGATGCTGTTAAACGAGCAACAACGGCAGGATGGCGCCGATGTTATTGCTATCATGACCCCGAATGACACTCATTTTTCCAATGCAATGACGGCACTTGAGCATGGCTTTGATGTCATCTGTGACAAGCCGATGACCAACACTGTCGAGGAGGCTCAAGCGCTCCATCAAAAAGCTATTGAGGCACAAAGGATCTTTTGCCTGACCCATAATTATTCTGGGTACCCTATGACCAGGCAAGCAAGAGGCATGGTTCTGGCAGGAGAAGTCGGAGAAATTCGTCTGGTTCAGGTTGAATATGTGCAGGGTGGCAAAGCCGATGAGAGTAAGCCTGACCCCACATCCGGTCATCGCTCATGGACCTTCGACCCGAAAAGAAACGGCCTGTCGTTGATCCTGGGCGCCATAGGAACACACGCCCACCATCTCGTACGGTTCATTACCAATCTTGAAATAACTGAGGTGTGTGCCGAGGCCGGGGCTATTGTACCTGGCAGAAAGTTTGACGATTACACCGGCGCACTGCTTCGTCTTAACAATGGGGCTAGAGGAGTATTCTGGGTTACACAGGCAGCCGCAGGCGTGGAAAACTGCCTGCAGATCCGAGTCAGCGGCAGCAAGGGAACACTTGAATGGTGTCAGGAAATTCCACAAAGACTCTCCTTTAAACCACTTGGGGCGCCAGCACAGACCAGAACACCGAATGGGCCTGGAACCCTTGATTTGTCCAGAAGGGCAAGCAGGATTGTTGCTGGTCACCCGGAAGGTTTTCCAGCAGGGTTCGCCAATATCTACAAAGACGCCGCAGAGGCGATAGCATCCAGAATCGCAGGTCAGGAACCTGATCCCCTGGCTCTCCATTTCCCGACATCTGCTGACGGTCTGGCGGGCATGCTCTTTATTGATGCAGTGATCCGTTCAAACAACAATAACAGCAGTTGGGAAGTGGTGAAGACAGTGCATTCGGACGAGAACTAAAGAGCCGCCATATCACATATCCTTACCATATTTTCTCATTGTTAGATTTCCCATATGTTGCCCGATCTCAAAATTTCCTGTATTGGACCTAAAAAAAGCACGGCGTTTCAAAATGTATTGAAACGCCGCGCTCATTTGTTCCCAATAGCTTCAATGAGCATTCAGAACATCCAGCAATTGACAGCGGTAATCATTCTTCCCGATCTATCACTTTACAATTAAGAATACGCTTTAGAAGCCCGTAAAAAATAATACCACCCCGATCAAGCGAGATCGAAGCGATCAAGGTTCATCACCTTGTTCCAGGCCGCCACGAAGTCATTGACAAACTTCTCCTGCGCATCTGCACTTCCATAGACTTCAGCCAGGGCACGTAACTCTGAATTTGAACCGAAGACCAGGTCGACACGAGTGCCGGTCCATTTAGATTCACCCGTTACTCGATCGCTGCCTTCAAAGAGGTCTTTGTCTTCAGAGCCCGGCTTCCAGTTCGTGCTCATATCGAGCAGATTCAAAAAGAAGTCATTGGTGAGAGTTTCTGGCCGGTTTGTAAAGATACCGTTTTGGGACTGGTCACAGTTGGTATTCAAAACGCGCATACCGCCAACGAGAACCGTCATCTCAGACGGGGTCAATGTCAGCAATTGTGCCCGATCAACCAGCATCTCCTCTGCCGATACAGAATATTTTGTCTTTTGGTAGTTGCGAAAACCATCAGCTTCAGGCTTCAGAGCAGAGAAAGACACAACATCGGTTTGCTCCTGTGAGGCATCCATGCGTCCAGGCGTGAAGGGGACCGTCACATCTTGACCAGCATTCTTCGCCGCTTTTTCAACAGCCGCACAACCTGCCAACACAATCAGGTCAGCCATTGAGACAGTTTTGTTGAATTCACTTTGGATACTTTCCAGTGTCTTCAAAACTTTCGCCAATTGATCCGGCTGGTTAACTACCCAATCCTTCTGAGGTGTCAGACGAATGCGGGCACCGTTCGCTCCGCCGCGCATGTCGGAGCCTCGAAAAGTCGAAGCTGAGGCCCAGGCGGTTGAAACCAGCTCGGAGATGGACAGGCCTGAATCGAGAATCTTGCCCTTGAGTGTGGCGATGTCACTCTCACCTATCAGTTCATGATCGACTTTCGGGATCGGATCTTGCCAAATCAGCTCTTCTTCTGGAACTTCCGGCCCGAGATAACGGGCGCGAGGTCCCATGTCCCGATGCGTCAACTTGAACCATGCGCGGGCGAAGGCATCTGCAAACTCTTCCGGGTTTTTATGGAAACGCCTCGCAATCGGTTCATAGATCGGGTCCATACGCATCGCCATGTCGGCGGTGGTCATTATGATCGGAACCCGCTTTGATGAATCGTGAGCGGCCGGAGCAAGGTTACTGTCATTCGCCTCCTTCGGCGTCCATTGCTGTGCTCCCGCAGGGCTTTTTGTCAATACCCACTCGTTGCCGAACAGCACGTTAAAATAGTTCATATCCCACTTCGTCGGGGTTGGGTTCCATGCGCCTTCCAAACCACTGCCAATCTGATCACCACCTTTACCGCTGCCATGACGAGACTTCCAGCCGAGTCCCTGCTCTTCGAGACCCGCAGCCTCAGGTTCAGGACCGACCAGCGCAGCATCGCCTGCACCGTGGCATTTACCAAAAGTGTGTCCGCCAGCAGTGAGCGCGACTGTCTCCTCGTCGTTCATTGCCATGCGCCCGAACGTCTCCCGAACGTCCCGTCCAGACGCAATTGGATCCGGGTTGCCGTCCGGCCCTTCCGGGTTCACGTAAATCAGTCCCATCTGCACCGCTGCCAGGGGGTTTTCGAGGTTTCGCTCACCACTGTAACGACTCCCGGGCGTGTCGCTTGTAGCCAGCCATTCATCTTCAGCACCCCAATAGATATCTTTCTCTGGCTCCCAAATATCCTCACGTCCGCCGGCGAAACCGAAGGTTTTGAATCCCATCGATTCCATAGCGACATTGCCTGTGAGAATCATCAGGTCGGCCCAGGATAATTTCCGGCCATACTTCTGCTTGATCGGCCAAAGCAGCCTGCGCGCCTTATCGAGGTTTACGTTGTCAGGCCAACTGTTGACAGGCGCAAAGCGCTGGTTGCCCGTCCCTGCACCACCGCGGCCATCACCGGTTCGGTAGGTACCGGCACTGTGCCATGCCATCCGAATGAAAAAAGGTCCGTAGTGACCGTAATCCGCCGGCCACCAGTCCTGCGAATCGGTCATCAAAGCATGTAAATCTTTTTTTACAGCTGCGAGGTCCAGGCTTTTGAATTCTTCAGCGTAGTTAAAATCCTCGCCCATTGGATTAAACTTGGAGGAATGCTGGCGCAAAACATCCAGACTCAACTGGTTCGGCCACCATTCGCGGTTCGACCTGCCTCCCACTACGTGTTTTCTAGCTGCTCCCGTTACCGGGCACTTGCCTTCTCCACTCATAACGTTACCTCCCAATGTTGGATGAATTAATTTACAGTGCTGCCGTGAACACAGTGTATCGGTATCAAGATTTTTTTGTGATTAGGTATCCAATCGACACAGGGATTCCAAATTTAATTGATTCCCAATCAATACAGCCGCCCTCATGGAGAGCACCGACATAGTTTGTTAATACAGGAGCCATGACAATTTCTATGGCCTTTCGGAAAGGATTCTTTATCTCACTTTCAGAACACATTCCCGGCAGACGCCTCGCACCTCAACGTGAGTTGCTTCAATCTCACCAAAAGTATCAACCGAATCAGGCAGGTTGATGTTATCAAGATCAGCACTGTAGAAGTCTCGAGTGAAACCGCATTGCCCACAAACAAAATGATGGTGGCTATTCAGGTTTGCGTCAAAACGGGTCCGTTCACGACTCGAACCAAGCATTACCACCAAGCCAAGATCTTTAAGCAGCCAGAGTGTCCGATAAACTGTATCGAGAGAAACTGTCGGCATCCGCCCCCTGACACGCTGAAAAACCTGATCAGCATCTGGATGATCACCTGCTTGAGCCACTTCACGGAAAATTTCTATGCGCTGGTGCGTCAACTTGATTCCTTCGGCACGGCAAACCGTCTCGAAGCGTTTCATTCGTTGTTCAACTTCTTTCTTCTTAATTTTCATACTCCCCGACTTGTTAAGAATCGATTCCTACTTGAATAATATTCACCATCAAGAAGACAGTCAACACCTATTTAACTATTTAATTAAGCAGCTTAAATTCCGTTAACATATTGATATTATGAATTATTAAAACATATTGAAATTTCGAAATGATAATATAAATTATCGTAACCTGAGGATATAATTACGCTATTAAGAAACAAAACAATATGACAGGAGTATGGTCAAACCTACATTGGTAGCAAGAAATGAGGAAAGCCTGGACCGAGGTCAAAGGTTAAATCCTTTGCCTCGTTTTTTTGATTCTCACTTAGTGTTTTCTCAGCAGGTTGAAATCATCGAAGATGGCATAAAGAGCCGGAATTACCAGCAGCACCAGAATGGTTGTCATCAACAGACCGAAGACAATGGAACAGGCGAGCGGAATCAGGATTTGGGCCTGCATGGAACGCTCCGCCATCAGAGGAAGCAAGCCCATAATGGTGGTAAGCGAAGTGAGTAGCACCGCTCGGAATCTCTCGCGGCTCGCTTGCCTGGCCGCGTCAATGGCGGATTCACCTTTTTCCATATGATTACGTATGAATGTCACCAGCAGAATTGAATCGTTTACCACAATACCAGCCAGGGAAATAAATCCCATGATACTCGGCATACTTAAGTCAAGGCCAAGAAGAATGTGGCCCCAGATGACGCCAATCAGCGCAAACGGGATCAAGATCATGACAATGACCGGTTCCAGGTAGCTTTTAAACTGGAGGCTGAGGATAATAAACACCCCGAAGATTCCGATCAAGAAGGCCTTTGCCATACCCACCATGGCAGTTTTTCCCTCTTTTGCCTGTCCTTCAAGCAAAACAGAAATATCCGGAAATTGTTTGGAGAGTTCCGGCAGGAAATTATCACGAGTATGCTTGATAACTTCGTTGGCATTACCCTTTGCGGTATCGATATCACCGGTAACGGTAACAGTCCTGAGGGAATTTATGCGGTTGATACTGGCGAAACCCCGGCCTTGTGTCACGGTCGCCACAGACTGCAGTGGAACCCGCTTGCCTTTTGGACTCATCACATAGAACTGAGAGAGGTCGGTAACATAGTGCCGGTCTTCATCTGCGATTTTAAACACGATCTCGTAGGATTCTCCACCATATTGGACTTCGCTTGCAACACTGCCGTAAAAGGCTGCGCGCAGCTGGCTGGCGATATTTCTGGCGGTAAAGCCCATGGCCAGGGCACCCTTATTCATCTTGATTCGAAACTCCGGCTTTCCGGGCCTCAGATTATCATTGAGATCAACCACCCCACTATAGCGGCTCAACCAGTCCATCAGCCTAACAGAAGCCATTTTCAGCCGATCAAGGTCATGCCCCTGCAGTTGTAATTCTATAGCCAGCCCACCAGGACCGATACTCGGTTCCTTAAAAGCAATGCTGATTAAGTCAGGAATGGTGCCAACATACTTCCGCCAGGAATTGGTGATATCGACTATGGAGCTGTTGCGATCCTCTGCACTCAGCAGATCAAGAGACACCGTTGCCACATGGGGGCCCGATTCGCCTGCGTCTGCGTTGGTGTTAAACAAAACGCTGTAATTTTCAACCAGGGGCCGCTGCTCTGGTTGCTCCGGTGTCAACTCCTTATTGATCTGCAAGATCGCAGTTACCACCTTGTCAACCACATCTTCTGTGCGCTTCAGTGAGGTACCCTGGGGCATGAGAATCCTTGCCTGCAGCACATCTCCTTCTGTCTCAGGAAATGCTCTCACCTTCAGTACCCCTCCAGCTATCATTGAGATGGAGGAAAGAAACAGGAAGATTACCAAACCGAGCAGGAGGTAACGCCAGTTGACAACGAAATCTACAGCCCTGCCGAGCACCTTCTCCCTGATGGTATCAACAATTCCATCAAATTTTTTCCGAAACCCCTGGGACAAATTACGGTTATAACCATTCAACGAATGGGAAAGGTGATTGGGAAGAATGGCGAAGGCCTCAACGATACTTACGGTGATGGTCATTATCAGCATTACCGGGATGGCATAGAGCACCTTGCCTATATCTCCTTGCATACTGAGTGCGAGGGCACCAAATACAAAGATTGTGGTGAGAAAAGATGAGAATACCCCTGAAGCCACTTCAGCAACCCCATCTATTGTAGCCTGCAGGGGTTTTTTTCCTTTCTCCAGATGAGCCACCACATTTTCTGCTATAACAATGGCATCATCCATAAGGATACCAATTGCAATCAGCAGACCAACCATGGTCAGCATATTGAACGAGAAACCGATTTGCTTCATAAAGAAAAAGGTCATACAGAAGGACACGGGCAGCCCCATGGCGACCCAAAATGACATCCTGAAGTTAAAGAACAGCCACAGTGTAAGGAAGACCAGAAATAGCCCCTCAAGCCCGTTGATAGTCAGCATATCAAGTCTGTCCCGTACGATCTTCGAGACGTTCTGGGTGATAGCAAATTCAACATCCGGAGCAGCCAACTTTTTTTCAGTTTCCAGAAACGCAGTAATCTCATCCATGATATCAAGTGCATCTTCAGACTTATTTTTACTTATTTGCAGTAACCCGGCCCGTTTGCCGTTAAAACGAATGCTGTTTTCTTTATCCTCGAATTTATCGGTAATGGTTGCTATGTCCCGGAGTTTGATCTCGCCTCCCATCGAGTTTGAAGCAACCACCAGCTCTCCTAATTCATATGGGGTGCGCCGCTCTTCTGTAAAGCGGATCAGGTAATCAGTCTGATCCGTTTCGATGGTACCAGCCGGCATATCGATGGACTGATTCTGAAACACTGACTGAATATCGTTTACTGACAGACCTAAGTGCATGAGCTTATGCAACGGGATCTCTATCTGCAGTTGATGTTCTGAGAACCCAAGAATATCGACCTGGGAGACCAGCGGCAGCTGCTTGATCTTTTCTTTGAGCTGTTCACAATAGAGTTTTAAATGCGGCTCACTCATGGGGCCTGTGACGGCAACTGAGAGCACCTGATCAGTCCGGTTTAAGCGTTTGACGATAACGTCTTTGACTTCCTCTGGGAAATTGGAGATGGCCTCAATTTCTGTTTTTATATCGTTTAAAAACTCGGTGGCGTTGGCGCCATCCTGCATTTCGAGGGTGACAGTTGCTCTGCCTTCTTCCGCCTTTGAGGTGACCTTGATCAAATTGGAAACACCTTCCACCGCTTCTTCAATACGTTCACATACTGCAGCCTCCACATCTTCAGCCGTAGCACCCGGATACACTGCGGTAACCGAGATCTCGGTAGAGGTAAAGTCCGGAAAGGTTTCCCGACGGATATCACCCATATTCATCAAACCAAGCAGTAAAAAAAGGATCATCAGCAAGTTGGCAGCAGTCGGGTGGGCAGCAAGTGGTCCAATCCAGGATCTCATAAATTTCATTGACAGCTCCCCTCTACTTACCGATACCCATACCGGCTATTCTTTCGGTAAGTTCCTCATTTTCCACAGGCTCAAGGAGCATACCTTCGATGGCGGGAACCAGGTCGGTTGTCACAACTTTGCTCCTCACCGGCAGGCCGCTATGTATAACCGCCAGGTCCCCCATAACCATCTCCACTGTCACTTCCAGTTTCTTTAACCTGTTTTCAGCATTCACTAAATAAACTGACCCGTTATGGATTGCCTGAAAAGGGATGACAAAGCGATTGTCTCGAGGGCTGCCGTGCAGCTCCACCTCGGCGTAAAGATTTGGGACAAGCGGAGGTCGTTCGGAAGGACTAATTTTTTCATAGGGTTGATCAACAGCCACAAATACAGTTATAGCCCCGGTATCGAGATCTATGGCATCACTGGTGCGCCTGAAAGTGCCTTCCCATTTCGCCTCTTTGTTAAAGAGCGGAACACGTACTGTGGCCGATATGCCTATCAATTTCCGTATGGCGTCCATATCAAAATTTGTGGTAGAAAGAGGCGACTGCTCGCCAATTTCTGGGGACAGTAAATTGGAAAATTCGGTTGGGGAGAGCTGCACCGGTATTTCAATTTTTGAGATGTTCACCGCTTTAATAAGTAAGGTACCAGCAGGAGCGAACTGGTTGAGTTCAATATTTACCTCGGAAATTCGACAATTAAAAGGTGCCCTGATGATGGTTTTTTCAATATCGAGACGGCGCTCACTCAAGCTGGATACATCGGATTGCTTCTGGGCCTGCAATGCTGTTTCCTGGGAGGGAATGAGCCGAAGGGTGTTAATCAGATTATTGACACCTGTCTGCTGAGCCAATAAATTCTTTTCTTCCCGTTCCAGATCCGAAGCTGAAATAACACCTTTTTCAAACAGCTTCTTGCTTCGCCCAAACTCTTGTTCTGTTAATTTTAGCTTCTGTCGCTCAATATCGAGCAATTTCTGGGTGTTTGTTTTCTGCTGGGCGAGTTCTCTGAGCTGGGCATCAATACTCATGACACTGGCTAGCCCCCTACTTTCTGCAAGGCCATAACTCTGTGGATCAATCCGTACCAGGATATCGCCTTTGGCTATAAATGCACCTTTCTCCAGTTCTGGATGAACCTCCAGAATCTTTCCGCTGACCTCCGTCAATGCTTCCCAGGTTTCGGTGGGCCTGACATAACCATAACCGATGACCTGGGGGATGATCGTCATCGGTTGAGCTGTAACCACATAGACAGTGCGCGGTTGTTCGGCAAGCTCTGGCCGAGAGGGCTCTTTTTTATTACTCACCATGGTAAAGAGCAGCAGAATGCCTGCTGCAACCGGAATAAAGAAGAGCAATTTCTTGGTTATTTTCATTAGCGTGCCTCATCCAGTGTGATGTAGTTTCATTTGTTTTTGCAAGGTAACAAGAGGAAATGTAAACAGTTATGGAACAATTGTTTAGAC
>Ga0209475_10002915_pt1 | contig 16427 bp, 8 predicted proteins | sample tdDd471_FD_187128 | JGI IMG/M metagenome (GOLD analysis project Ga0209475, IMG submission 187128) | Marine sediment microbial communities from the Atlantic coast under amendment with organic carbon and nitrate - tdDd47.1 (SPAdes)... | ecosystem: Environmental > Aquatic > Marine > Coastal >... | reverse complement strand
GCTGTGAAACAGACAGCGATCCCTGTACCGCGGATGTCTGCAACGGCGAAGGTGTTTGCACCCACCCATATAATACCGCAAGTTGTAACGACGATAACGACTGCACCGATAACGACATCTGCGATAACGGAACCTGCCTGGGTACAACATATTCCTGTAACGATCAGGGCACTTGCAATAGTTACAACGATGCCTGCTCATGTACCACCGGATACGCTGGCGATTACTGCGATGAGTGTGCCTACGGATACATCAACTACCCTAATTGCATCAAACAATATGTAACCATACCGTCTGGTACCTTTGAAATGGGTTGTATGCCCAACGATACCAGATGTTTTGACAATGAGAAACCGCAGCATACAGTTACGGTTTCTTCTTTCCAAATGATGACCACAGAAGTTACCAACGAACAGTACGCCCGATTCATGAACTACAATGGCGATGTAAAATGTGGCCCCTATTACTGCATTACGCTATATAGTAGCGAGCGTCAAATAACGAAAATAGACGATGTATGGTACGCCAAAACAGGTTATGAAAACAGGCCAATGATGAGTGTTACCTCCCATGGAGCAAAGGCATATTGCAATTGGGTGGGCGCGCGTCTTCCAAATGAGGCCGAGTTTGAATATGCTGCACGTGGCGGAACCACAACAATCTTTTACTGTGGCGATGATGTAGAATGTCTGGATGATATCGCCTGGCACAAAAACAACAGCTACAACCACTCGCATCCCATAGCTACAAAAGAACCTAACGCCTTTGGCTTGTATGATATCTTAGGCAATGTTAGTGAGTGGACAAGTGAACGATGGCATGACAACTATGACGATTATCCCACCAGCGGTACAGACTGGGAAGGTGGATCAGACTATTACTTTGCAATTCGTGGTGGCAACTGGGAAGCACTATACTACTTGCGTCCATCCTTCAGATATGATGTGCATCATGCAGAATATGGGGACCTATTAGGTTTTCGCTGTGTAAGATAGCATTCCAGCGCATCAGCTAGATTTTTTCCTTATAAATTTTACCCACCCAGATTTGCTAATTCATTCTGCAAACCTGGGTGTTTTTACATTAGAAATATATAGCTAGTGTTTTCCACAATCAAAACAGTCATTGCCTTTATTGCTACTGTAATTTTCGTGCACAGTTAATAAAAGTTTGTAATCCTGATTTAAGGCAGGAAGTTCTGCTCGAAAATGCGCCCCACTCCAACCAGTACGCCTTAGGCCACGGTCTACAAGGGGTGCACTGATATTTTCTACAACGCCATTCTTTGCAATCAGGCGAATATCCACATGTGTATCAAGACAAATGTTTTCATTACTATGCTTCATTTTTCCGTAGATCAATATATTATTCCCTTCCTGATACAGTCGCACATATTTAAACTGATGCGTCTCACCATCTTTTATTTCGATGTTATTGTTAGAGGTTTCGTTGTTAAGGTAATACTTATTACTGGCACATGCGCCAATTAATATAGTCAAAACGAAAATCAGTAAGATTCTAGTTAGATTATTTTTCATGCTGTTCTCTCCATTTGTTAATGATTATGGTTTGCCCAGACATATAATGTGGGCAAAACGAATAGTGTTAATATAGTAGCAGTTATCAAACCACCAATGACCACTACGGCCAAGGGTCGTTGAATCTCCGCGCCCGGCCCACTTGCGTAAATCATTGGCATAAGGCCTAAAACCGTTGTAGCAGCGGTCATAAGTAAAGCACGTAATCTTAAAGAACAAGCCTCGACAACCGACTCCTTGACGTTCATTCCCCGCTCTCTCAGTTGTTTGATGAAACTAAGCAACATTGTGCCGTTTTGTACAGCTACGCCAAACAAAGCAATAAATCCCACAACAGATGGAACATTCAAGGTAATACCAAACAGCACCATGGCCAACACTCCACCCACTAAAGCAAAAGGTAGATTAAGCAACACCAAAAATGCAGACTTGATATCGCCAAGAGCAGATATAAGCATCAGCAAAATCAGCAATATTGAAACAGGCACTACAATACCAAGTTTTTTCATTGCTCGCTGCTGGCTTTCAAATGTGCCACCATACTCAAACCAGTACCCGGCAGGAAGATCATCTGCCAAACCATCAAGTTTACTTTGTGCCTCCAGCACAAAACCACCTAGATCTCTCTCACGAATATTTGCTTCAACCACAACTCTTCGCATGTTGTTTTCGCGACTTATCTGTGCCGGACCTTCGATCCTTTTAATGTTTACAACTCTTCCCAAAGGTACACGCACACCAGAAGAGGAATTAATTAATAACGATTTTATCACCTCTAAACTATTTCTTCGATTTTCTGGATAACGTACTTTGATACCGAATCTCATTTGGCCAACAACAAGCTCGCTTACTACTTTGCCACCAATAGCCATCTCGACAAGATCATTGATATCGCTCATATTGAGATTATACCGTGCCATTTCATCGCGTTCAGGAATTATCTCTAGCTGACTAAAACCTGCAACCTGTTCAACACTTACATCTTCCGCCCCATCGATTTGTCTTAATATTGACGCTACCGCATCGGCTTTTTCTTTCAAGATATCAATGTCATGTCCGAATATTTTTATTGCCAAATCACTTTTAACACCTGAAATCAATTCATTAACACGCAAGGCAATAGGCTGACTAAAAGCAAGCCTGACACCGGGAATTCGCCCAAGTCGGTTCTGAATATCGCTAATAAGCTGATTTTTATCTCTGCCACTATTCCAATCATCTTCAGGATGCAGCATTATCAACAAGTCTGTTTGTTCAGGCCCCATGGGATCTTCAGAGATTTCTGCGCGTCCCGTTTTAGAAACGACTGTTCTAACTTCAGCAAATTTCAACAATTCTTTTTCCATAAATTCCGATGTTTTAATAGAGCCATTTATCGAAGCGTTAGGCAAACGAACAACATTAATTGCAATCGCTCCTTCATCCAGTTCAGGTAAAAATTCCATTCCTAGCAATGGAATCATGAATAGTGATAACAGCAATAAGACAATGGAAATAGTTAGTGTAGTTTTTTTTCGCTCCAGAACTCTTAACAAGAGTCTTTTATAGCCATCACGTATTTTTTTAAAATATGACAACTTTGATTTCCCATTTTTTTTAGACGTCAGATAAGACAGAAAAACTGGAACGATAGTTAAAGCAATTATCAAGGAGGCAATCATGGCGAATATCATCGTGGTTGCCAAAGGTTTAAACATCTTGCCTTCCATTCCTTCAAGTGTAAATAAAGGAAAAAATACCACAACAATTATCAGGACAGAAAACACAATCGGTCTTGCAACTTCCCTTACCGCAAGGACGATATTGATTAAGCTGTCTTTTTTTCTTTTCTTTTTCATGTGTCTGGCAACATTTTCAGTTACCACAATAGATCCATCAACAACCATGCCAATTGCAATTGCCAAACCTCCCAAAGTCATAAGATTGGCTGTAAGTTGAGCAAGATCCATAAATATAAAAACGAACAATGCAGTCATTGGCAAACTGAATGCAGCAGTAAGGGCGGATCGCAGATTACCAATCAACAGAAATAGTATTAACACTACGAAAACTCCACCCTGCATCAAAGCCCAGGAAACAGTTTGCATAACTGCTGTTACCAAATCTGTACGATCATAAAACATTTCTATGCTCACACCATCTGGTAAGGCTCTTTCGATTGACGGTATTGCTGCTTTTACTCGTTCAACCACATTTTTTGAGTTCTCGCCCTTCAGCATAATCACCATGCCCGCAACAACTTCGCCTTTACCATCCTGCGAAACACCCCCGAGCCTCGTCATATGGCTCTCTACCACATCGGCAATATCTTTAATGGTAACAGGGGTTCCATCCTTAGCCTGCAAAACCACCTTGTTAATATCTTCCGGTGAAACAAACAGACCGACATTACGAATATTCTCCTGTTCCCATCCTTTCACAATAAAAGACCCACCAGCATTGAATCCATTATTAGCCAATGCATCAGCAACTTCATTCAATGACAGTTGATATTTTAGCAGCCGATCAGGGTCAACCCGAACTTCGATCTGTCGTACCATACCACCAAAGCTGTTTACTTCATTTACCCCGGGAATCGTTCTGAGTCTCGGGGCAATTAACCAGTCCTGCATTGTTCGAAGTTCGGTCAGACTATGCTTATCACTTTTCAAAGTGTATTGATAGACCTCACCAAGACCGGTACTAATTGGTCCCATTTCGGGCTCAACCCCTGCTGGCAGTTGTTCTTTCGCCAATTGCAATCTTTCAAAAACCAATTGTCTGGCAAAGTATGTATCAACCCAATCCTCAAATATTACCACCACCTGCGAAAAAGCGGTTTTCGACATAGAGCGCACCATTTTTACATGAGGCAGTCCACCCATTACGGTTTCAATCGGAAAAGTAATTTGCTGTTCCACATCCAGTGGGCCATAACCGTCAGCCTGGGTCATAATCATAACCTGCTGATTTGATGCATCGGGAAAGGCATCTATGGGGAGCCTTTGCCAGGAAATTATACCTACCAGAACAACCAAGAGAGTCAGCAGCAACACCATCTGGCGGTGCTTCATTATAAATTCAATCATAGTCATCCCCCTTAATGTGAACAGCCCGCGCCCATCTTAGAGCGCAAAACATCAGATTTAAGAAGGAATGAACCGGCCACCGCAATAGTCTGATTCAACTCAAGTCCACCCACTATTTCAATGAAACCATTGTTTTGACGATTGGTTTCAACTTTCCGCCTGACAAAATAGTCATCCAGATGATGCACAAAAACAAATTTCTCATCTTCATCCTGCAATATAGAACTTTCAGGAACAGCAATTCTCATTGCCGATTCCTCCAATTGCAAACGAACTTTGGTAAACATTCCAGGTTTCAGGTTTCCATCATAATTATCAACGGTCACTCTTGCCTTCACTGTGCGTGTTTTCTGATCCATCACCTTGCCTACAAAATCAAGCTGACCTTTAAACATTTCTCTCGGATAAGCTTTGACACTAAGGTTTACCGGAATTTTTCCGGCCTTGCTTGCACGGTTTACAACCGCCAATTGGTCTTCATACAGGTCGATCCAAACCCACAAGGATTTTGTATCCCCTAACATAATTATTTCAGCCCCGGTGTCAATGCGTTCACCCCGCACTGCATGTAGCTGAATTATTTCACCTGCAAAGGGCGCACGCACCGCAAGCTTTCCTGTAGCTACTTGCTGTCCTTTTTTTGCAAGCTTTGATATAGCAACATCTGAAACACCTAATCTCAGAAGTTTTTGTCGAGCCGAATTGTTACGAATTTGCATTGCTTCATAATTTTGCTGTGACTCTAAATATTCTCTTTCACTTGTAATCTGCTTTTCTCTAAGTGATTTTTGGCGATTCAAGGTTTTTTTCGACAATGCTTTCTCTGCCAGAGTTTCAAGATATTTTGCCTGGGCTTCTGCAAGCTCTGCACTTTCAAGCTCTACCAATATTTCTCCAGCCTTGACGGAGTCACCCAAATCAATCATTACGCGACTAACTACACCGGATACTCGCGGGGATATGTGTATTGTTTTTCGCTCATTAAAACCAATTTCGCCAGTAAGTGGAGAATCGGAACTAAAATTCATTCTTTCCACTTTTGAAATTTCTATCAAGCCTTGTTCTATCATATCCTTTGGTAATTTCACCACACCGACTTCATAGCGACATTCATCACAGGTGTAGGTTTTGATATTATGTTCACAACTGTCAGCAAACAATTCCTCTACACTCTTTTCCATATCTTTAGCTGCATGTGTGGCATGGTCGTGACCTTCATGGCCTTCTTCTTCATGTTCCTCATGCTCAGGTTCATCGTATTGCTTGTTTTGATTCGCGTCCTTTTTAGTATTCTCAGCAGTTCCGTGACCTTCGTGACCATCTTCTTCATGCTCTTCATGCTCAGGCTCTGTGTGCTGCTCTTTTTTGTGGTAATCTTTTGTTTTGTGTAAATCATGATTATGGCCATCGTGATTTTCTTCTTTACCCAGGCTTATTTTTTCGCATGAATTCAACACAAACAAAACAGTAACTAATACTAAAAGCAAGAAAATCTTTTTGCATATATTTCTATTCATTTTCTTCTCCCATAAGCATCATCAAATCTAGGTATGAAAGCCAACCCTGGTAAAATGCCGCAAGCATATTTGTTTCCGTTTCTATCAAGTTTCGACGAGCATCAAGTACATCGATTAAATCCATTTCACCGATAGAATACATTGCCTCTATATCTTCAACGTTCTTTTTAGCTATCGGCAAAATACGTTCCGAATATCTTTTTGCTCTACCTATCGACTGACTTGCCTCAGCATGTACAGTTTGAATATCTTCAACCAACTCACGCTCAAGCAATGTTTTCCGATATCTTGCTGCAAGCTCCTCAGCTTGAGCCTTGGCAATACTTCCGCTTTGCCAATTCCATACCGGCAATTCGACACTCAACATTCCGCCGTAGTTATGAGCATCGAGCTCCCTGCCGTAAAAGGCTCCCAGTTTCATTTCAGGCATCAATAAATGCTTTTCTGCTTTTGTATTTTTTATGGCAGCATTTATTTTTAATTTTGACGCCTTAATTGAAGGGTGTTGATCTTTAGCAAGCTGCACAGCATCCTCAACTGAAATCAATGACGGAAAGTCCTTCCAGTTTGCTTCAACTTCAAATGTGGTCGGAAATTTACCACCAAACCAAAGGTTCAAATTAGATTTCATTGCAAGCAAATTCTTTTCAAAGGCAACAACCTCTGCCAACATTTTTTCTTTTTCTATTTCAAGTCTGGCAACTTCTACGGCCCTAGCTTCACCATGCTGCACTCTTAGTTTTGCAATTTCTACCAATTTTAGAATCTGCTCCATGCTGTCTTTTTTTACTCGCAGCATTTCCTGTCCAATCGCAACTTTAAATCCTATACCCTTTATCTGGCGTAGTATTTCAATTCTTTTGGCAAGCACTAAATATTTTTCAGCCCGAAATTTTTCTTTGGCAGCGGCAGTCTGCTTAACGTAGGCACCCGGTGCATCAATGGGAATTTCCAGTTCTACTCCCCAAATCAGGGCCGAATCGGAACTATCAATTGCTCTTCCTACGCCAATGCTAGCACTGATTTCCGGGTTTGGATATTGCCTGGTAATTCCTATTTCTGCTTCGGCAATTTTTGTATTGGTATTTGCAATTTTCAATGCCGGGTGTTGATCGACAACCTTTACCAAATCTTCCAATTTCAAAACCACACTTTCTTCCGCTAAAACTATGTTAGCCTTTAGAATCAAAACAATCGTAAACACTGCCAGCATCCTTAATTTTGATGACATAAATGTTCCCTCTGTATATGGTCTGCACAAAATACTACGTGTAGCAAACCCCTGATTTTAGACAAATTTGTACTCTTTGAATATTTCTTAGGACTGTTGTGGTGGTCTTTCCAGACGACTTGAGGGCCCGGGGGCATAGACATTATTCAATTTATCGACAACAGTTTCGGCACTACAGAATGCAGCAGCAACTGTTGTAGAAACCATATTTACTGGGGTATGACAAAGGCAAGGGCAAAAATGATCATCATTCTCGTCATGGTGACCATCGCAATCATCGCATGGCTCATCTATACTAGAACATTCAGGGTTATTATTTTCGCCAGTAGCAGAAGATATATCTCCGTCGCCACAATGCCCGTGTGAGCAAATACTGGTCGAGCCAAACGTAAAAGCAGCCAATGTTATGATTATGATAATTTTAAAGTATTTCGAACACTTCAAATATTCACCTTACCTTTTCTAAACAATACTACAAGCTGTGCAAAGTTTATTAGCATGGTGCAAGCATGTCAATGATTTAATTTAAGGTTTAATGTAATTTTCTATTTCACATAACACACTAATTATCTTCTAATTGTTCTTTTTCCTCTTTTCTGCTTTCATGTGACCATCTTTTGTCCCGGCACCAAAACCGGAAACTATTTCTCCACAGCGTAGCATTTTTTTACCATAGTATGGATTGGCAATTGTAGTATTATCCTTCTGCAGCCAAGATCCCGGCGCCATGGAACAGTAAATCACACTTACACCTTTTGGTTTGCTCATGCTGGCCCACATTGCCATTGGCTTGGACAATTCCTTCAGGGCATTTCTCATAGCTGCAATGTCCTTTGCCTTAGCCAGTTCATCTGCTGCTTTTTGCAGCTTTACAGGAATGTTTTTATAATGCTCAGCATGTTTCCCTGTCACTGTTGATGAGTCCAATTTTTTAGCCAGACTTGATATTTTTTTTGCAGACTCTTTAACGCCATCGGTCTTGTCTGCAGCGAGAGATTTAGGAATTATCAAATACGCTTTCAGTATTTCTTTCATTTCCTCATCAAATTTGGGGGTGCTTGCAAAACCGAAGTTATTAATCATGCTAAACAGAACAATTGCCAGTATCATCAAAATAGTTTTTTTCATTAGATGCTCCTTCTCGTTATCTTCTAAAAGTCACGTCGATGTTGCAAGCTTTTCCAGATCAGATAGATTGCAGGCAATATCACAAGTGTCAGTATCATTGAGGAAATCAAGCCACCCACCATCGGTGCAGCTATTCGCTTCATTATTCTTACACCGGTTTCATTACCAATCATCACAGGCAGCAAACCCAGGGTCGTTGTCGCCACTGTCATAATTTTTGGTCGCAGCCTTTCTACTGCACCTTCCATTACCACCTCTTTCAAATCTGATATCGAAAGTTTTTTTAGTATCTTCAATCGTCGTTGATATGCTTCATCCAAATATACCAGCATCACAACACCTGTTTCGGCAGCCAGTCCCGCAAGCGCAATGAATCCAATTGCAACCGCAACAGATAAATTATATCCGGCAAAATATATCAACCAGACCCCACCTACAAGCGCAAAGGGCAAGGTCAGCATTACCACAAGACTCTCTGTGATATTTTTGAAATGCAGGTACAGCAAGAGAAATATAATTGCCAAAATTAATGGGACAACAATTTTCAAACGCTTGCTAGCTCGCTCCATATATTCATATTGACCCGACCAGACAATAGAAACACCAGCAGGTAAATCAACCTGTTCAGCAACAATTTTTTTTGCCTGCTCCACAAAGCCACCCACATCGGAAGTCTTGAGATCAACAAATATCCACGCTGTACGACGAGCGTTTTCACTTTTTATTGCAGGAGCACCTTTACTAATCGAAATATCTGCCACTTGCGCCAAAGGCACCGCATGACCCATAGGGGTTGGTACGGAAACTCTTTTTAGCTTTTCCACATCAGAGCGCAATTCGCGGGGATAGCGCACATTGATTGGGTACCTCTCCAGCCCTTCAACCGTATAACTTATGTTCATACCCCCAATGGCACTTTTAACAACATCATTCACCGCACCAACAGTTAAACCATATCTCGCAGCCGATTCTCTGCGTATCTTGATATCAACATAATTACCCCCTGTTACCCGCTCTGCATATGCCGAAAGCGTATCAGGCATCTGGCGAACAATGGCCTCTATTCTTTCTCCAATTTCAGATAATTGTGACAGATCCGACCCCAGAAGTTTGATACCAACCGGAGTTTTTATTCCTGTGGCCAACATATCTATGCGTGTTTTTATAGGCATAGTCCAGGCGTTGGTCAGTCCTGGAAACTGAATCATTTGATCTAATTCCGAAATAACATCTTCGATAGTTTTTCCTGGTGGCCAGTCATTCTTATCGTGCAGTATGATAGTAGTTTCAATCATGGAAAGTGGGGCGGGGTCGGTTGCTGTCTCTGCCCGCCCTATCTTACCCAGCACATGTTTTACCTGCGGATGTCTGGCAATGATTTTATCAGTTTGCTGCAATAGTTCTTTTGCCTTGGTAATCGAGATCCCCGGTGGCGTAGTAGGCATGTATAATATATCGCCCTCATTGAGGGGTGGCATAAACTCAGTACCGAGCCTGCTGAAGGGAATCCAGCTTGCTAGCAGAATCACCAAAGCGAGCAGTATGGTAATTTTCGGAAATCGCAATACCAGACGAATAAACGGCTTATAAAGCCAGACAAACAAGCGACTCAAGGGGTTTTTCTTTTCACTGACAATATTTCCGCGCACAAAGTAATACATCAAAACAGGAATTATGGTTATAGCCAAAACAGCCGAGGCAGCCATGGCGAAGGTTTTTGTATAGGCCAATGGCGAGAACATTCGCCCTTCTTGCTGCTCTAAAGTAAAAACAGGTAAAAAACTTATTGTAATGATCAAAAGTGAAAAGAATAAAGCCGGGCCAACTTCTTTTGATGATTTTATCACCAGTTCCAGTTGATTCAGATTATCGTTGCGTTCTTTGTGTTTGTGTAAATTCTCCACCATTACCACAGAGGCATCCACCATCACTCCAATGGCAATTGCGATCCCGCCAAGACTCATAATATTGGCATTGATCCCCATCAATTTCATCATCGCAAAACTTATCAGAATTCCCACCGGGAGCGTAAACAACACCACGAAACTTGATCGAATATGTAGTAGAAATATAATTATGATCAGCGCAACAACAATCATTTCTTCAGTCAATTTTTTTTTCAACACATCAATGGCACGCAGAATCAGATTCGATCTGTCATAACTGGTATGCAGTTCAACCCCTTCAGGCAAACCAGATTCAAGTTCTGCCAGTCTGGCTTTGACACGCTCAATTACTTTCAAGGCATTCTCACCAAAACGCATAACCACAATGCCGGCAACAGCCTCACCCTCGCCATTCATCTCGATCACACCCCGACGTATCTCCGGCCCAAGCTGTATATTTGCAACCTGCCTCAACAGTATCGGCGTGTGCGACTCTGTCTCTACCCCAAGCGGAATGTTCTGTAAGTCTTCGATAGATTGAACATAGCCCTTGCCCCGCACCATATATTCAGTTTCGCCCATCTCCAGAAGACGTCCACCAACATCTATATTTGAATCCTTCACTGCCATGTTAACGTGTTTAAGCGTCAAGCCGTAAGCACGCAACTTTTCAGGATCGACTTCAATCTGGTATTGCTTGACATATCCACCAGCAGAGGCAACTTCCGAAACCCCTTTGAGGCTCATTAATTCGTAGCGCAAATACCAATCTTGCATGGAACGCAACTGCTGCAGGTCATGCTTTTCGGATGTTAGTGAATACATATACACCCATCCTACACCTGTAGCATCTGGCCCCAGTTGTGGCGTCACCCCTTCAGGCAAGCGACTTTGCACAAAATTCAGATACTCCAGTACACGAGAACGCGCCCAGTAAAGGTCGGTACCATCCTCGAATATAAGGTAGACCATTGAAAACCCAAAAAAGGAATAGCCACGCACCGTCTGGGCATATGGCACAGAGAGCATTGCAGTAGTCAGCGGATACGTCACCTGATTTTCCACTACACCTGGAGACTGCCCTGGATACTCTGTGTAAATGATAACCTGCACGTCAGACAAATCTGGAATAGCATCCACCGGCGTATTGAGCATGGCCCAAACGCCTGCTATGATTACAATACCTGTAACAATCATCACAAGTATTCTGTTTCTTACGCTGGCTTCAATGACCCAGTTAATCATTTCAGGATCCTTTCACCCTAACGTTTCTTCTCGACCAGATCCATCCCGCAAATGGGACAGTCACCAGCCTCATCCTGCACTATCTGAGGATGCATGGGGCAAGTCATATAGCTTGTTGTTCCGCTGCCATCTTTATTGTGTTTATGTCCATCATCACGACTGCCCGGGTCTGCATCACGTCTATGTTTACCAATATTTTTCGCCTGTAATCGTTCTGCCAAAAGCTTCTGCACCGCCTCCTGCAACTGCGATTCCGAATCAAGTAAAAACTGTCCGGAAGTCACTACCGTTTCCGACTCCTCTAAACCGGAAAGAACTTCAGTCAAATGATTATCCCCTACCAGCCCGGTTACTATTTCCCGTGGCTGATATTTTCCAATTTCAGAGCTAACAAAAACAAGGTTGCGCTGGCCCGAATGTATTATCGCCTCCGTCGGAATGGCTAATACATTATCCTTGCGTTGGGCTTCGATTCTTATTGTGGCGAACATTCCGGGCTTCAACAACACCGCAGGGTTTTCGAATTCGAGACGCACCTTTAGGGTACGGCTTTTTCGGTTGAGCGTGGGATATATGTATGCAACCTGTCCGTCATATTGTCGCCCCTGTTGAAAGGAAAGCTCCATCTTGGCTGGCTGTTTTAATTTGATCCATGGTGCATCATACTCATAAACTTCCGCTGTTACCCAGATCCGATCCAGATTACCAATACGGTACAAATCCGCACCAGCCTTGACTCGCGCTCCTGCTACAACATTTTTTCGCAGAACATAGCCCGATTCCGGTGCAGTGATAATATGATTGCGCGAAACATTTTGCTGGCTGATTATCTTGTTCAATACCGAGTCACTTATGTTCCAAAGATGCAATCGTTCTGCAGCCGATTTGGTTAATTCGCTTGTGGCACCTGTGGTGTTATAGGACAGCAGATATTCCTTTTGCGCGCTTACCAGCTCTGGCGAATATATTGAAAATAGCCATTGTCCTTTTTTAATTTTTTCTCCAGTCGAATCGACCCAGATCTTTTCAACCCAGCCTGAAAATCGTAGATTGACCACGCTTATTTCATTTTCTGCCACATCAACCTCGCCAATGGTGCGGACGTGTCTGAAAATTGGCACTCTTTTAACTTCAGCCACCCGCACCCCCATATTCTGCACCATAACGGGATCTACAAGCACAACACCTTTGGCCGTTTTATTCTTACCTTCACTAGCTGCTGGTTTCTCCATAGCCGTCAGATCCATCCCGCAGATGGGGCAGGTGCCGGGTTCTTCCTGAATAACATTCGGATGCATGCCACAGGTAAAAAGAGTCTGTCCTGCAATTTCCTCAGCACTCGCATGTGTATGTCCATCATGGTCACTACCTGCAGCTTTCTCCTTTACCAAATCCATTCCACAGATGGGGCAACTGCCGGGATTCTCTTGCACGATAGTTGGATGCATGGGACAGGTATAATATATTTCCTCAGCAGCATCTGCATTGCTTAAGACAAAATTACCATGATGCAAATTTGATACATTTTGCAACTGCCAAAAAACAGAAACACCCGCCACCAAAACAGCTATGATCAACATTACAGCAAAAGAAAATATAACTCGCCTAAATTTATTTTGCGCCATTCGCATCTTGCCCTCCTAAGTTGCCTTTTTTGATAGCATCGCTACCAGTCAGAGCCTGCAAGGCTGCATCCTGAATCAGTATTTGCGACTCGGCTATCTTCAAGCTGCGTTCAAACTCAAGCAACTGCAATTCAACCTGATAAACCGTGGCAAAATCTGCACGATCACTTTGGTATGCAGACAAGGTCGAATCCCGCAGACGCTGTGCATCCGGAATCAATTTATCTCGGTAGGTCACAACTTTCTCAACTGCACGCTGCCTTTTTAACCTCGTCCTTTCCAATTCCATCCCAATCCTGTCAAGCAGCAATTCTGTTTCCTGCTCATAAGCCAACTCTTCTGAAATGTTCATGGAATATTTCGCCTTGGCATTTCCCGTGTAGTCAAACGGCAGAGGCAGAGCCATACCAAAAGTCATCTGATCCGTTCCGTTGTCCATACCAGCCTGCCGACGTATGCGGTATCCCAGCCAAAATGTAATGTCGGGCCAGCGTTCATACTGGGCCTGTTTCGCTGCCAGTCGTAAAGCCTGCGTCTTAACCTGCAGAGCTTTTAACATGGGTCTTTTTTCTATTGCGATTTGCAAAAGCTCATCAGTGGTTTTTAACAATGCCATTCGGGATTCAAAACTTTCAGATGTCTCAATTTTAATCCTAACTTTTCTGTGCAAAGCAGCATTGATTATCGCTGAAACTTCTTGATCCTGACGATTAAAATCAGCCAGATCATCTTTCAGTTTTTCCTGCAAAAGTTGAAGGCGCATTAAATCATGCTGCCCTACTTTTCCAACCTGATATTTGGCCCTGACAACCTCCACCAGCTGCTCAATCAGGCCTATGTGACGCTCAGTAATAGCTGCCAACTGTCGCACCAGAGTAAGGTTCCAATAACTCCGCCTGATCAGTGCTGCAAGCTGCAGACGTTTTTCTTCAAGCATAAAACTCATGGCATAAGCTTCTGCTTTAATAACTTTTTCTCTGCGTGCATTTTTTCCTGGAAGACTGAAAGTCTGTTGCAGTTTGAATTGAATTCCACTCATTGGAGATTCTCCCATACTCCAGCTATCCCATGGAAAATTACTGTATTCCACCGCCAAAGTAGGATCCATCCACTTTTGCACAGCCTTTGATTTATGCTGCAATGACTGGATATGAAAACTTATCGACTTCAATTCCGGGTTTTCATCGAGAGCTTCTTTGACCAATGGTTCTGGAGAGAAATCCTCTGCATGTATTCTATTTATCCCAAACAAAAACACTAGTGCAAAAAATATCGAGGCAAGAATTACTTGTGTTTTTTTCTTCACTGTTACTCCTCATTTGTCGTGTTACAAGACACGGCAACTTTACAGATTGCATCACATATAGAGAGATGGAAGAAGCTCTGAGAATTCCCACAAGCATATATTTCCCATTGGTATTATTTTGCCAAAATTGTGATTTATCTGGTTTCGTCCAAGTTTCAAAATTGGCTCATAATTTTTTATTGCAAATGATATATAGTGATATTTTCAACTGTTTGGACCAGTATCAACAGTGTAACATGCTGTTTTTATTCATATTATATTTATGATTTTCCAAATCCTGTTGTTTTCGGCCATATTATTTTCTATTATTTCTAATTGGGCCACAATTCCCATTTAATTCCTATCTATCTGTTTTCCAAGTAGCTTAATTTACTTCACTATTTTTTCTGCAAACTTTTAGCGGGCGCCTTATTTTCCATGTAGATTCATACACTTATCGTTTTTTTCATATTTGCTTAGGACGGAAAATGTAGCTTCATGTACTCTCATGTCGCTTCATGTTTGCTGACGCGCTCTCATGTGGTTTCATTTACTCTGATGTTAGTCTATGTAACTAAATGTCCGTGGATTTATGCTCATGTAACCCGATGTGTCCCAATGTATCTTGCATTATAAAGTTAAGTTGTGTTTTGTTTGTGGGTTAATTTTGCCTGGTAAAATCCTGCTTTTGGTGAATCCCAATTTTAATTTTTACTATTTGGTAAAATACACTTGACAAAACCATCCTATATCGGTATTCAGATAATGCTTTCTGATTTAGAGTTTTTTGGTTAAAGATAATTTTTTTAAGTTCTCTTTAAAGATAAATACTAAACGTCCGATTAGATCCCAGAAGTCTAACATAGATCTTGGGGAAGTTTTTAGTAAGCAGTTTCTTGCAATTCAATACGGGTATTAGGACTCTTATTTCTACTAAAGAATTATAACATAAGTCAGCTATGATTATTTTGCAGATAAGTTATATATATTCAACAAGATAGAAGAGTTTTTATTTCTAACCACAAACAAGGAGAATAAATATGTTTTGCTACCAATGCGAACAAACAGCCAAGGGTACAGGATGCGAGAAAATCGGTGTTTGCGGCAAACAGCCTGATGTTGCGGCACTTCAGGATTTGTTACTTGCTGCTTCCAAAAGTATTTCCATGTATGCTCACCGGGCAAATGTAAGAAACGAAAAAGTGGATAGGTTTGTCACCGAGGCATTTTTCACCACTATTACCAACGTAAATTTCGACCCGGCACGACTGCAGAAACTAATCCAGCAGGCAGCCGAAGTACGTGAAATTGCAAAAGGTTTATACAGTGGCAAAGAACTTGACGGCCTGGCCAAACTTGATCTTGGTGGCAACCTTGAAGAGCTGATTAAAAAAGGAGAAGCCCAGTCCATCGCACTCAGAAAAAACGATGAAGGCGAAGACGTAACCAGCCTCAAAGAGCTTATCACCTACGGATTGAAGGGAATGGCCGCCTATCTGGATCATGCTAGAATTCTTGGTCAAACAGACGAATCAGTTTTTGCCTTTTTCCATGAAGCATCCAACTTTTTAACCGAGACCCATTCTGCCGAGGAACTAACCGGAATGGCATTGAAAGTCGGTGAAGTCAACATCAAGGCCATGGAACTTTTAGACCATGGCAACACCGGCACATACGGACACCCAGAACCAACTCAGGTTCGTATAACTACCTTAAAAGGCAAGTGTATTTTAGTTTCCGGCCACGATCTGAAAGACCTTGAAGAGCTCTTGAAACAGACCGAAGGCAAAGGTATAAATGTCTATACCCACGGCGAAATGCTGCCCTGCAATGCCTACCCGGAACTCAAAAAATACAAGCATCTGGTCGGGAACTATGGTAGCGCATGGCAAAACCAGCGCAAA
>Ga0209475_10002913_pt1 | contig 16431 bp, 13 predicted proteins | sample tdDd471_FD_187128 | JGI IMG/M metagenome (GOLD analysis project Ga0209475, IMG submission 187128) | Marine sediment microbial communities from the Atlantic coast under amendment with organic carbon and nitrate - tdDd47.1 (SPAdes)... | ecosystem: Environmental > Aquatic > Marine > Coastal >... | reverse complement strand
GAAGCCAAAAAAATGCTAAAATTGTGTTAGATGAAATTCTTAGTCGTACTGACTATGAATATTAAATGAGATTATACAAATTAAAAAAATTTAACAACCCGTAACCCAACATCACCAGAAATGCGGGAGCTTTGGCGGTTTGACAAAGTTTTGCTATCTTCGTTTTCGTTCAACGGTCTGACAAAGTAGAGCAATGGAAACCCGCACTAATGGTATGTTTAAATCGTTATGCATAATAGGTTTTCAGAAAAACGAACAAAGTAAATGAAATATTATAGACTCTTATTTTACAACTTAAAACAACTTATAATATGAATCTATTAGAAACTAACAATACTGAACAACTTGAAAAAATTGGTAAGATTGCAATTAAGTTACTTAATCGCTTTGAAATAAGCTTAGCAATCGCAGCAATACTAAGTTTTACGGCAATGACACAACATATTGAAGTTGGGAATGTACTTTTTATAATTGTTTTAAGTTTATTATCAATTTTATACTTTTTTAAAGCATTTCCTGCACTTGACGACCCTATTGCTACAGGAATTGAAAACTTTTTAAATAAATTGTATTGTTGGTCTATGAGTATAATAATGTTGGGAATTAATTTTGTAATGAATCGTTGGCCAATGTGGGATACTCAATTGATAGTTGGAGTATTTACTTTATTTATTGTAACAATATTTATAATCTTTATAAAGGCTAAAAAACCCGAACTGAAAGTTTTTAATAACAAAACAATTTTTAGAGCGATAATCGCATTGATAATTGGTGCATTTTTACTTTTTACACCAGCTGATAAATTATCTGAAATTGGAATTATCTCTCATCCTGTCCAAGTTGAACAAGTTGATTAAGTTGACAATAATTAAAAAGAAAACCTACAATGCATAACACAACATCACCAGAAATGCGGGGGTTTTGGCGGTCTGACAAAGTTTTGCTATCTTCGTTTTCGTTCAACGGTCTGACAAAGTAGAGCAGTGGAAACCCGCACTACTGGTATGTTTAAATCGTTAGCAGCAACCGAGAGACACAACTCAAAGTATGAATTATTAACGAAAAATATTATAATGAAAAAAAAGCTTTCTAGATTTGATAATAATAAGCTAATTGACATCGCAAAAAATTATAAACGATACAATTATGAAATTGAAATAAAAGAAATAGCTATAGATATATTAGGTGAAAGAGGAATTTGTGAAAATGAAATTAAGCTGTTGTCAAGTGAAAAGGATAACAATATTAATCAACTTGAAACCATTCTTAAAGATTACAAAAGATCTGGATTTATTACACTTTTATTTTATTTCATTGCTATAGTCATAGAGGTTTTATTTTCTGATAATGGATTAATATTATTGACGATTTTGTATATATTAAGTATTCTAACTTATTTGATTTATTATGTCAAGACATATATAAAATATTATGATTTTTTCAAAAAGGTTGATGGAGAAGCTTTTGGACCGTTTCAACAGATTGGATTTTTTATACTTGGTTTACCTTTTTGCATCTTTACTTTTCCATATTCATTAAAAGTGATGAAAGATAAAATAAAAAATAGATATTAGTAACGGCAGCTGCTAACCCAACATCACCAGAAATGCGGGGTTTTTGGCGGTCTGACAAAGTTTTGCTATCTTCGTTTTCGTTCAACGGTCTGACAAAGTGGAGCAGTGGAAACCCGCACTACTGGTATGTTTAAATCGTTATAGAGCATTTTCACAATTGCGTTAAAAGTGGATTGAATAGTTTTGTAAAAAAATGAAGAACAAGAAGTTTATAAGTAAACGAAAAAAAATCTAAATTTGAAATTACTTAAGATTTATTTACACATAACATAATAATTATGACAAGAAAAGAACACTTAGAATTTTGTAATAAATGTTTAAATCGAAAATTTGATTCCAAACATGGAATGATATGCAATGTGACAGGAAAGATTGCTGATTTTGAAGAAAGTTGTGTAAATTTCAAATTAGATGAAGCAGTTAAAGAAAGTGTAAATGAAACCACAGAAATAAATAACGAAGAGGTAATAATCCAACTGGATGATATAGCTATAAATAAACTAAAATTTCATCAAGATTTTTACTATGCTATAGTTGGAGGTTTATTAGCTACCATAATAAGCGCTATTATATGGGCGGTTGTTACAGTTGCTACTGAGTATCAAATTGGATATATGGCTCTAGGTGTTGGGCTTTTAGTAGGTTTCTCAGTTCGATTCTTTGGTGCAGGAATTGATAAGAAGTTTGGATATTTAGGAGCATTTTTATCATTATTGGGATGTTTATTAGGGAACTTATTTAGTCAAGTAGGTTTTATTGCACAAGAACAATATTTGGGATATCTAGAAACATTATCATATTTGAACCTAGAATTAATTATTAGCATTTTAGCTGAATCTTTTAATCCTATGGATTTATTATTTTATGGTATAGCAGTTTATGAAGGTTATAAATTTGCGTTTAGAAAAGTTACTGCCAGTGAGATTGAAAAGTTACAAAAAGGTGACTATGAAGGAAATCCATCAAACTATAAAATTAGAATGCCTTTAGTTATAGTGTCGATTGTTCTAATTGTTTTTTTTATTTTTAAAATTAACAAAGGTGTAAGTGGAATCAAAACCTTTCAATATGATTCGGGTGAGAAGATGTCCGAAGGAGAATTGGTAAATAGTAAAGAACAGGGAAAATGGACTTACTGGTATGAGAATGGTAATGTTCAATTAATTGGTTATTATTCGGACGGTATTCCAGATAGTTTATGGCAGTGGTATGACGAATCAGGAAATATAATAAAATCAGGAAATTATAAAAAAGGCCTTGAACATGGAATTTGGGTGAATTATTATGGAAAGAATTCTGTAAGTGATTCCGGTAGTTATATGGAAGGTCGTATGCAAGGAGCATGGAAATATTGGTTTGAAAATGGAGATTTATACCAAACGGGTTATTTTAATAGAAATTTACCTGACAGTATTTGGAAAACTTATTATGAGAATGGACTACTAAATAATGAAGGATATATGGAAGAGGGAAATCTTACAGGATTATGGACTAATTATTATACTGACGGTCAAATAGCTAGCAACATTAAGTATATGCCAAACAATAATGTTTTTATTGAAAATGTATGGGATACGGAAGGGAATCAAATTGTAATTGATGGTAATGGTTTGTTTAAATCATTTTCAATCGATAATAAACTCACATTACAAGGTAAAGTTGAGAATGGATTGAAAGTTGGGAAATGGATTAGTTATTTTGAAAATGGAGAAGTAAATGAAGAGGGAATATACGAGAATGAAATTTACAAGATTATTAATTCATGGGATCCAAAGGGAGTACAACATGTAAAAGATGGGCACGGTTTATACAAAACATATTATGCTGACAAAAAATCAATCTTTGAGACAGGAAAAGTTGAAAGTGGGTTAAGAGAAGGCGTATGGAAAATTTACTTTGAATCATCAGAAATTGTATATCAGCAACAGAATTATTTGAAAGGAAAACTTAATGGGTTACAAATAATTTATTATGAATCAGGACAACTTTATTCTTCCGGCGAAATGAAAGATGGTTTAAGAGAAGGTGAATGGAACTGGTTTTATGTAAATGGGAATGTTTCATCTACTGTCAATTTTATTGAGGATAAAAAAGAGGGGAAACAAATTATGTGGAGTGAAACCGGTGATAAAACTAAGGAAGAGTTTTATAAAAATGGTGATATAATAGAAGAAAAAATATTATTTGGTAATTAATTAACGCTCTATAACCTAACATCACCAGATAATGCGGGGGTTTTGGCGGTCTGACAAAGTTTTGTTATCTTCGTTTTCGTTCAACGGTCTGACAAAGTAGAGCAGTGGAAACCCGCACTACTGGTATGTTTAAATCGTTATGCAACATATATTTTTTGAAAAATGGACACAGAGAAGAAGCAGTTTTTTAATTCATTAATTGGAGTTTTTATCTATAGTTTGATAGTATTATCTATTCTAACATTTTTTGGACTAAAACCAGAAAAACTTATTGATAGAGTTATCATTGTGATAATTGGTTCAATAATTTTCTCAATTATATTTTGTATTTTATGGATAATAAGTACAAAGTTGATAAAGCCAAAAGCACTTAGATACTTTGTAAATCACAAGAATTTAAAACAATTAGAAGAATTAGGTTTGAAATTTAATGAGAAAATAAATGGATATTCAGGGACTATTGAAGACTATGAGTTGACAATTTGTTGCAATTTTGGAGAATTTGGTTTGTTTACAACAGAATATGTAATTAATATATTTTTTGAGCCTGAGAATGTTGAAACTATTAGGAAAATTAGAAAAAAAGAGCTGCACGGAAGAACAGTGATTGCTGAATGTGTAATTCAAGAACACTTTAGTTTTAAATTCTTTCCACCTTCGTACATTAACATTAAGCGGAAAATTGAAATGTTAATAGAACCATTAAAGAGAAACAACCTGAAACCGATATCAACAGAAGAATTGGAGAAAAAAATAAACGTTGCATAACCCAACATCACCAGAAATGCGGGGGTTTTGGAGGTCTGACAAAGTTTTGCTATCTTCGTTTTCGTTCAACGGTCTGACAAAGTAGAGTAGAGGAAACCCGCACTACTGGTATGTTTAAATCGTTATAGGAAATGCCGGTTGCAAAAAAAATCCACCCAAGCTTCGTTTTTTTACTTTTCTAAATTTTATCACAATCTGATAATTTCAACTAAGAGTTTTGGAGACTTTTAATTGAGCTGTTAAGCAAATAAATCTCGGTGATAATTTTAACGAAATGATAATTCTTGCATCAATGAATTTTTTATCGGTTTGATAAAATATTTGCTTCACGGTTTGATAATTATTTTCAGTTTGACAATTTCAGCTAAATTGTAAGAATCAGTATTTGAATTGGTAAAAAAACTACGCTTTTCCTAACGCACATTTTTGCGAACTTTCGAGTTTGCAAATCGAGCAACAATAATTATTATTCTGTTGTTTATTTTGGAACTATCTGATAAGCTATTATTTCTATTTTCCAATTTTACAGGTTGATAATTAATCGTGTCAGCTTTTTGATAAGTAAAGTAAATCTGTTTGATAATTAGTAATTTAAAGCGAAAGTTGTACTTCGGCACATCCTATAACCCAACATCACCAGAAATGCGGGGTTTTGGCGGTTTGACAAAGTTTTGCTATCTTCGTTTTCGTTCAACGGTCTGACAAAGTAGAGCAATGGAAACCCGCACTACTGGTATGTTTAAATCGTTATGCTGCATTTACTCAAACAACATTATGAATGAATAAAAGGTTGACATTAATTCTGATTCTCTTGACAAGTTATTTTATTAGTTTTTGTCAGGTAAATATCACTGGGATAGTTATTAGCAAAGAAGACAATGTAGAAATACCTGGAGTAAGAGTTATTGAAAAAGAAACAGAAAATGAAACTGTAACAGATATTAATGGAAAGTTTTCTTTGGTAGTATCTAATCCTGATGCAGTTTTAGTGTTTTCTTTTGTCGGAATGGTTGAGAAAGAATTTAAATTGAATGGACAGAATGAAATTAGAGTTGTAATGAAAGTGGACACGGACTGTTTAATAGACTCTTTTGACCACCAATATATAGGTTTTTTAGCAAATAGTGGAATTATTAATACTCCGATTGGTGGACAGTTTGAATTTTCTTTTCCTGCTTTTTTTAAATCTACAACTTTGAAATCTGCGATAAGTTATCAAACCAATTTAAAAGAAAATGAATTTCTAAATTCTGAAATTGAATTTGACCATGTAATATTCGAATGTAATTTTAAAATGGATTTAAAATGGTATTACAGAAAGATATCATATAATAATAGTTTTAATTCGACAGCGCATTCACTTGAGACTAATTTATTGTTTGATTTCTTAAATCCTATTTATATATATGACATTGGGCTTATAGCTGGTTATAGTGAGCTTTCTTTTACAAAAGAAGGAATTAATAATAATCAAATTTCTTATGGACCAGTAATAGGTTTAAGAGCAAATTTAGGAAGACTTTTTAATTCAAAAATATATGGGAAAGTATCAATTTACGATGATATGATTGAATTCCAAAGTCAAATTCGTTTTGACTATAGAAAAGTTGCAGCTTTCGTGAAATTTTACAAATTGGATATTTATACAGAATTAAGTTTAGGCGTTGGATTGAATATAAGTTATTGGTTAAAAAAACAAAGAAGGTAAACGCAGCATAACCCAACATCACCAGAAATGCGGGGGTTTTGGCGGTTTGACAAAGTTTTGCTATCTTCGTTTTCGTTCAACGGTCTGACAAAGTGGAGCAAAGGAAACCCGCACTACTGGTATGTTTAAATCGTTAGCGGTAATTTATCAAGCTGCGTCGAGTGAAATTATTGGATTATGAAAATTAAAAAGGAAAATAAGTTTTTAATATTTTTGTTTTCAATTATAGTATTGAGTGTATATTTCTCAATTGATTTTCAATCATTAAGAAGCAAAATTAATTTCATCCCAGATAAAATTTTATCAAACCATAAAGTTATTCACTTTCGAGACAGGGTTACTTATAAAACATTACAAATTGAAGATTGTGTTGTAGAATATCAACAATCTAAAACCAATTTCAAACACTTAAATTATTGGACTGGACAACATGGTGGCTCAAATGAATATTATCTTAAAGATGCTTCTCTTGAAATTTGTGATTGTATTTGTGAGAAAAACTTATTGAGTGACAAAGAAGCTTTTAATTTTGTGTTAAACATTTTAAAGAATGACACTTTAAGATTAGGATGGTATTATGATGGTTATTTACAAGAAAATTTCTTTTTGTCAATAGATTCTATTGTAAAATACAAAGAAATGATATTTGAGAATGACACTTTTACTTTATCGTTAATTGGAAAGTATGAAATTACACATGACTCTATTTTGAAAAAACAAATACTTAAACCTTTTTTAATTGATAAACCATGTTCATATTATGAGGGAAGTATTTTGGTTGACTCAGAATTTATTGAAATTAAAAACTTATTGAACTTAATTGAAGAAATTAATCTACTTGGTATTTGCAGTGTAAGTGACAAAGTATTCTTTAGTTTTCCTATTATTTAGCAATAAACAACCGCTAACCCAACATCACCAGAAATGCGGGGGTTTTGGCGGTCTGACAAAGTTTTGCTATCTTCGTTTTCGTTCAACGGTCTGACAAGGTGGAGCATTGGAAACCCGCACTACTGGTATGTTTAAATCGTTAGCCTCAATAAAATATTTTTTGCCATGAGACAATTGTTACTAATTATTATTTGCATTATTCCATTTCAATTATTCTCTCAAGAGAATGAATCTCGAAGAATGAATAAAAGAGATTTTTTGTTAAACATAACTCCAACAAGCATAGTAGATCCTGTATTACCCAGAATTGAATTTGGAGCATTATATTTAATAGAAGATTATTTTGGCATTCAGTTAAAATTTGGTGGAAAAATAGATGTTTACAATATTGATGATGAATATTATGCTGACGGTTATTCATTCTCTGTTGAGTACAAGTTTTTCTCTAAAAGAAAAGCTTATTTTTCTATTGAAAATGGAATAACTTCAAATAGATACACAGATCAAATGACATATCAATTGTCTGAAACTGATAACACTGAAATAGAGGACATATATACCGTTTTTGAAGAAGCAATGTATTTAGGACCTAAATTTGGATTTATTATACTTTCATCAAACCATTTTGTCATTGATATTTATGCAGGAATCAGTATTCAGAAGAGAGTAAGGACTGTAAGTGATTTGGAATTTGATGAATCTTTGGGACATGTTGATCCTGCTTTTTATGAGTGGGGTATAGGTCCAAGTTATAGAGTAAAAAATGATCTTGGGCCAAAATTATTATTGGGTCTAAATATTAATTACAGGTTTTAAAATATTTTACAAAGGCTAACCCAACATCACCAGAAATGCGGGGGTTTTGGCGGTCTGACAAAGTTTTGCTATCTTCGTTTTCGTTCAACGGTCTGACAAAGTAGAGCAGTGGAAACCCGCACTACTGGTATGTTTAAATCGTTAGCGGTAATAAAATTATTTTTCGTATGAAATATAGAATCTTAGCAATAGTTTTTATTGCATTTATTGGAAAAGCTTATTCTCAGGAAATCGTGCAAAAGGATACAGTTAAAGCTACATCTTATTCTTTCCTATTTATGGATAGTCCACAACAACTTTACACTATGAGACAATTTAATGAGAATTATTTAAGCGCTTATAGGTTGGTTGTTAGGGGGCTTGATAAAAACATTAATCCCTTTTATAGTAGTTTAATACAAGTTGCTGCAGGAATAATAACTATGCCTTTAACGCATGAAGAAGGTCACCGTTCAATTTTAACTGCAGAAAATATTGGTTCAATTTCTCAACCTTATTTTAATAGCAAGGGAGCTGCATATGTAAAAGGAGTGCGAGATACAACCTTAATAATACTAAGAGATACAAAATTACCAACTTATATTCGACTTCATACTGCTGGATTGGAATCTGATTATATGCTTATTGGAAGAATGGAAAATTATTCTGCTTTTGAAACAGATGAATCCAAAAGATATATTATTGAATATGCATATAGAAAATTAAATCATTTCTTTTATTATTTTTCAAGTCTATTTCCGAGTTTAGGTTATGACGGAGATGAAGAATCAGATGAGCTTGAAAGAGATATAGTTGGTCATGATGTTTATGGAGCTATTCGACATCTACATAGACCTAACATGGAATTCTATAGATATTCCAAATATGATGATTTTACAAACGAAGAAAAGGACTTTGTAAAAAGAGTCGGTTATAGGTCTTTGTTAAATTTACTTACACCTTTTGTGATAGGAAAGAATAATTTTGAAATTACATCGAATTTAAAAGCAAACTTTGGTTTTGGATACACAATGAGTCCATTTGGAGACTTCATAGATGAAAACGTATGGTTATCCTTTAACGAGAAGTTGAACATACATACTTATTTTAGACAATTTCAAAATCGAGACACATGGTTTTATGGTGGTGGAGTTAATTTGGTGGATTATCCGGTTCATGATAAAGTAGTATTAAATATGTCAGGACACTTTTGGCAACAACCTAAAGATTTAGACTTTAATACAAGTTCCTCATTTTGGGGTGGCTCAGGAGACTTAATGTTAAGGTATAAGCTTTTTAATAAAAGCAAAAAAGACAGTTTTGCTTACTTATCTTTTGATATTGGGATTAGCTATAAAACCTATGGATATTTACCTGAAGAACACTATTTTGATGAGACATTTAGTTTTAGGTTTGGTACAACTTTGAGTTTAAAATAATTTTTCAACCGCTAACACAACATCACCAGAAATGCGGGCGTTTTGGCGGTCTGACAAAGTTTTGCTATCTTCGTTTTCGTTCAACGGTCTGACAAAGTAGAGTAATGGAAACCCGCACTACTGGTATGTTTAAATCGTTACAAATAATGCGATTTTCGAAAATTCTGAAAGCTTCTTTTCATTTTGACAAGTTTGTAAATCAAGAATCTTTATTATCCATCTGACTATTTATTCCTTATTGAAAATGTATTTCGGTTTGATAGTTTTATTAAACCAATTCGTAGCACTTTGATAGTATATTTTTAAGATAGGTTCAGTTATAATGATAAAAAAACAAATTTGTTTTCCCACGCACTTTTGCGCTTTGCGCAAATTAGGATGAGTTACATTAACACATTTGCTTTGCAAATAAGTTAATGATAAGAAAGTTATTAGATGATACGACTATTCATAAAAAATAAAGTTTTTTGGAATAAACTTTGCTATATTTGTTATACGAACAGAGAAAGAAACAATAAGAATGTCAAGAGAGTTTTTAAACCGTAATCATCAACAAAATTCAGATAACGACAATAGTGCAGAGAATCAAAGAAAGATTGATCCTGAAGCTCAATTAAACTGGTTAAACAACCAACAGGTTGATCAAGGTTGGGGATTACCTGCTCAAATGTTGGCAAGAGAAGAAGAACAGCAAACTGAGCCCGAGATTCAGATGAAACAGAGTAGTTCGCTTTCTAATGATATACAAAGTGTGATGCAAGCACGTTTTGGGACTCCTGTAATTCAAAGAGAAACTGAAGAAGATATAAATGAGAATGAACCTGAATCTGAGACAGAAGTTTATATAGTTACTAACTCAGATGCTATAATAAGAAGTGATACTGAACCTCATGAAGCGAATTTAGGAAATAAAATTCCATTAAGCACAAAAGTTATTGTTATTGATACATTTAATAATAGATCAAGAGTTCAGTATGTAAATGATACCAATGCAAAGCATTGGACAACAACTTCAAATTTTGATAAGATAGAATCAGTAAACGATAATACTTTGTATACTGCATTTTATAATGATATTGCTATTTATTCAGTTCCGAAGGGAGATGCAACAGAAAATGTATTAGAAGTTGATAAGAAGTACTCTATTTTAAATAAACGCAAAGCAGACAAAAATACATTTTACGAGGTAAAAAAAGAAGGTGAAGAAAATGCTATTGGTTGGATAAAAGATTACGAATACGTGTTGTATGGTGAAGATAAAACTGACCGAGAAGATAAGTTAAAAGAGTTTAAAGATTGGCTTGTTAAAAAATTAACAGAAGCTGAGGCGAAAACGGGAGATGAAAAAATAAAGTTTGTACAAGATATTTTAGGATTAATTGAAAAAGAAAGTGAAAACATTGCAAAAGATGATCCTGTATATCCTGATATCGATAATTTAGATAAATTAGATGAAATTCCTTCATATAGCGAAACAAACAATCCAGATCTAAATGTTGCAGTACCACATGAGTTAATTTCAATAACAAGAAAATTTATAAATATTACAGAGCTAACTCCAGTAGCAGAAGTTACAGAAACTGAGGCTGCAGCAACAGAAACTCCTGACACTGATAGTGAAACTGTAGCTACAGAAACCTCAACTTCTTCTGCAGAAACGACCACAGCTGCAAGTACAAATGAAACAATAGAAACCGTAACTGGAGGTTCGCGGCATAGCAGTAATGATTGGAATTCAAGACTTGGAGTACCACAGTATAGAACGCAAAGCGACAACATGTCGATTCCAGAAGCAACCTGTAATGTAACATCTATGTCAATGACATTAGAACGTTTGGGGAATAGTAGAAGTGATGTTGTTGCAGCAATTGACACAAAGTTGAAAAATGGAGAAGAAAAAACAGATGCACAACTTAAAACTCTTTGGGAGGAAAAATCAAAAGCATATTTAGAAAAAATTACAAATGTCGCTGGAAGTGGATATCAAAAATTAAGAGGTAATCAAGGAGGACTTGTAGGTAAAGAAGGTGATCTTTCTAAAAAATTCAAAGAAATAGCTCAAATGGAAGATTTATTGGATTTCTATATGTATTTAAAAACTTCTGATTTAGGTAAACGGTATAGTATCTTTAGTGATACTTACAATGATGATATTGTAGAAAAGATAAATCCATCGGAACAGGATGAATTTGAAACTGAAAGAGAAAATCTTTATGAAACAAATTCAGACGGATCAATAAAAAAATATTATGAATTTAAGAGTAAACATAGAAATATGATTAAAACCACCTTAGATAAAGGAGGAAGTGTAGTAATTAGTGTAAACCACAAGGGAAGTTCTGGTAGTCACATTATGTTGGTTCAATCTATTTCTTCAGAAGGATTATATGTTGACGATCCATATGGAGGACATGCAGATGACTATAGATTTGGTGAAACAGGTGATTTATTTAAAGGAAAAAATAAAACTGGCTCAAGGTCAAGTTATGGTTTAAAAAATGTTTCACATTATGATTCAAATGAAAATGAATATGAAGAAAGAGACTTTACAGCAGAAGCTGCTCAGAATTTAGAAAACGATGAGTATAGAGGTGAGTCTGAGTTGTTGAAGTGGGAAATGATTAATGAAAGTAATAAAGGTTTAATCAAGTACATTTTATTTTATGAAAAGAATTAATTTGTTGTTTTGGCTTTTAATAAGTTTAAACTTATATAGTCAAAATGAAAAGAATACTATTACGCTAATAGAAGTGTTCAAGGAACTCCCTGATGAATTTTTTACTCATCAATATGGGAAATTAACTACAGAAAAAAGAAATTCTGTTATAAATAACTATATGCAAAATAAAAGTTCAGATACTCTTATAAATTTTATAAGGTTTGATAGTTTTTATGGAGATATCGGCTTGGAATATGAAATAAAGTTATTTCAAAATGTTGTTGCTTTTAGGGTTCAGTATTCAACTCACTTAACCACAGAGCCCGGTAGAATAGAATTCTTTTTATATAAAAACAAGAAATTAAAAAACATAACACATAAAGTCTTGAATAGTTTTAATTATAGGAAGGATAACTATAATAAATCAATAATTGAGTCATTAGTAAAGATTTACCCACATTCTATAAAAAAAGAAGAGGCTAATAAAATGTTGCTTTATTATTTTTCGGGAAATGATACGGTGGAGATAATAGATAACTTTGAACTTCATTATGAAAATTGTAATGTTGAAACAGGATTGGATGAAAAGTTTTCCACATTAGGTCTCTTCTCCAAAAAGTACATCATGAAAAATGGGAAGCTTAAACTTGTAAAGTAGTATCTTTATTAAATCCAAACCCTAATTACAAACACATTGGCAAGTCTGCGTAAATCCAATACTCTGTCAAAGGCTTACCAATAAGTTTGTAATCCAACCTAATTTTGCTGTAACCAGCAATAATGTTTGCCTCTTTAAAACAAATTTGTTTTAGTATTTCATGGGAAGTAATCTGCCAAATTGAAAAGTATATCTCAAGCGCACAATTTGTAACCCAACATCACCAGAAATGCGGGGTTTTTGGTGGTTTGACAAAGTTTTGCTATCTTCGTTTTCGTTCAACGGTCTGACAAAGTGGAGCAGTGGAAACCCGCACTACTGGTATGTTTTAATCGTTATAAGTAAGGCGATGAAAAAAATCGGACAACTTCATTTCATTTTGACAAGTCGTTAAATCAATTATCTTTCTTATTGGTTTGATACTTAATACAGGTTGGAAACTGTATTGTATTCTGACAATTCAGGTATTATTTATATTTGTAGCAGTTTGATAGTGTGTTTTTTTGAGATTGCTTTGGTTGTAATGACAATTAAAAATTAGTATTCCAACGCGCTTTGCAGCCAGATGGCTGCATTTGTGATTTACTAAAGCAAATTTGCTTCGCTACTCTGCGCAAAATAGCTTTAGTTTTAAAAATAAAAACGTCCAGAAACTGCATCAAAGTAGAAAACAGAATCTGGACAATTCATATTAGATGTTAGAATTTAATTCATGTATTGAATTATCTATATCAGTTATGATTCCAGAAAACCTTTTTCTAAACATAAACTTACTTAACCATGGTAATGAAATTAAGTATACAACTGAAAATATCATAATAAAACCTGTCAAACTATAAAAGGTAAATTCTGATAAATCTGTATTATCAATAAGTAATACATTTGCGAAACTTGTTAATGCCCCAATCACTATACAACTAATAGTTGCTTCCTTTTTATATTCCTTTATAAATTTATTCTTCACTTCTTTGAAAGACTCTAAGATAGTTGATGAATTATATGATGAATTAATCAAGTTTATCTGAGATTTAATATTTAAAGTTTTATAAATAAAATAACTAGAAGTTAATATAAGAAAGATGATTCCTTGTATCGGAACTGTTTGATACCTATGGTTCATGAAAAAAGCATAAAATACAATTATAACAATCAGCAGAAATACAGATGATACATTAAAAGTATAGTCTAATTTTAGCTTTTTAGATAATTTAATCATAAGATTACTACTTTTTTTAGTAATTATTCGTTCAATATTTTCTTTAGCAATACTTTTATCAATAAGGTTTTCATTAGATAATGTTTGCCATATTTTTTTTATTTCATTTGTTTCCATTTTCGATTAATTTTAAAATTAAAGATTTAATTCTATTTATTTTAACACCAGTGTTGCTTTCTGAAATACCTATAATGTCGGCAATTTCTTTATAGCTGAATTCATCGAGATACAGAGTTATTATAGCTTTATCAATATCAGACAAGGTATTTATTGCTTGATAAAGCTTTTCTTGATTTTCGCTTAATTCACTTTTAGAGTCAGAGATTGTAATCGAATCCTGATATTCGTATTTTACTAAATCAGGTTGTGTCTTTTCTTTTCTAATTATATCAATAGCGGCATTTAAACAAACTCGATACATCCATGTTGAAAATTTCGATTGATTTTTATAGCTTGGAAATGCTTTCCATAATTGTATAATCAGTTCTTGTTTATAATCTTCTTTGTCTGTCCGATTATTAAAATACAAATTGCAAATTTTATGAACTATACCTTGATTCTGATATAATAAGTCTGTAAATTCTTTTTCCATAATAAATTGATTCAATTTTGCCCCATAAGACGAAATTAAAAAAGGATTTCTTACAAGATACTCAAGTTTTTTATTTCACAATACATCTAGTCACTATTTGAACTAAACCCAAAGCTATTACAAACACATTGTCAAACCTTTTAGGATTTGCCAATAAGTTTATAATCCAGCCCAATTTTACCGTTCCGGCAATCAGTAATCCTAAATACTAATTTTTTGTCTTTCATAGAAAGGTTTTTGCCAATTTGAAAAGCATGGTGGCATGTCGCCCAACTTATAACACGGCTTCAGAAAAAATGCGGGAGTTATTGCGGTCTGACAAAGTTTTGTTACCTTCGTTTTGGTTCAACGGTTTGACAAAGTGGAGTAATGGAAACCCGCACTCTTCCTAAGCCGGGACCGTTATAGGAAATGCCGGTTGCAAAAAAAATCCACCCAAGCTTCGTTTTTTTACTTTTCTAAATTTTATCACAATCTGATAATTTCAACTAAGAGTTTTGGAAACTTTTAATTGAGCTGTTAAGCAAATAAATCTCGGTGATAATTATAACGAAATGATAATTCTTGCATCAATCATTTTTTCATCGGTTTGATAATTTCAGCTAAATTGAAAGAATCAGTATTTGAATTGGTAAAAAAACTACGCTTTTCCCAACGCACATTTTTGCGAACTTTCGAGTTTGCAAATCGAGCAACAATAATTATTATTCTGTTGTTTTTTTTGGAACTATTTGATAAGCTATTATTTCTATTTTCCAATTTCACGGGTTGATAATTATTCGTGTCAGCTTTTTGATAAGTAAAGTAAATCTGTTTGATAATTAGTAATTTAAAGCGAAAGTTGTACTTCGGCACATCCTATAACCCAACATCACCAGAAATGCGGGCGTTTTGGCGGTCTGACAAAGTTTTGCTATCTTCGTTTTCGTTCAACGGTCTGACAAAGTAGAGCAATGGAAACCCGCACTACTGGTATGTTTAAATCGTTAGCAGTAATACTATGTGCGAACATACTAAACCGAAAAATATGAATAATGAAAAAAAGAATCTATCAGAATTAACTAATGAACAACTAATTGTCGAAAAAAAGAAATTGAAAACATCTAAAATAATAAGTGCCACAGTGATTGGATTTCTTTCTGGTATTGTTATTGTAGGCATTGTTTCATCGATTATTGGAAAAAATTTCGTGGTACTTATACCGTTACTTTTTGCTCTTCATTTTATTTACAAAGCGATTACTAATTCAAAAAAAAATAAAGAACTGGAGACACTCTTGAAAGAAAGAAATCTAAATTAATCAAGAAGAGTGAATTCCTATTGCCTGAATGAAAAAACGCACTCAAAAATATGAAACAACAAAAATTGAATGAGTTAAGTACTAACCTAATTTTCCATATTTTGAGTTATGTGTAATACCCATTTTTAATACTTGCTATATATTTTTCAATTAAGCCCTATTTCAATTGAATGTAATACTTAATTGATAATATTAGTATTCTATTTGAGAACTATAATTATGGTTTAATTTTTTTGGGTTAGGAATTAGCTTTCGGAATCTTTGAGTACTTTATTACAAGTAACGAAAATATTAAGGAGCTATCTTTTGTAGCAATAGTTTTAGGAATTGGACTTATTAAATTTTTAAAATTTGGTATTGAAGTGTTTGAAAGCTATAGAGAAAATAAACAATATAAAAAATAACGTACTACTGCTAACCCAACATCACCAGATAATACGGGGGTTTTGGCGGTCTGACAAAGTTTTGCTATCTTCGTTTTCGTTCAACGGTCTGACAAAGTAGAGCAATGGAAACCCGCACTACTGGTATGTTTAAATCGTTATAGGAAATGCCGGTTGCAAAAAAATCCACCCAAGCTTCGTTTTTTTATTTTACTAAAATTTATAATAATCTGACAATTTCAACTAAGAGTTT
>Ga0209475_10002912_pt1 | contig 16440 bp, 12 predicted proteins | sample tdDd471_FD_187128 | JGI IMG/M metagenome (GOLD analysis project Ga0209475, IMG submission 187128) | Marine sediment microbial communities from the Atlantic coast under amendment with organic carbon and nitrate - tdDd47.1 (SPAdes)... | ecosystem: Environmental > Aquatic > Marine > Coastal >... | reverse complement strand
AACCGACCGATACCTCCTTCAAGGCGGCGACGGAATTCGCCATAAAGGGCGGTTTCGACGGCTATATCTCGCTCGGCGGCGGATCGACGATGGACACCTGCAAGGCGGCGAACCTCTACGCCACCTATCCGGACGATTTCCTGGCCTATGTGAACGCGCCGGTGGGGCAGGCGAAGCAGCCGCCCGGCCCGCTGAAGCCGCATATCGCCTGCCCGACGACCTTCGGCACGGCGTCGGAATGCACCGGGATCGCGATCTTCGACTTCGTCGAGATGGAATTGAAGACCGGCATCGCCAGTGCGCGGCTGCGCCCGGCGCTCGGTGTGCTCGACCCCCAGGTGTTGAAGACCCTGCCGCCCATGGTGGTCGCCGCGAACGGGTTCGACGTCTTCTCCCATGCCTTCGAAAGCCTGACGGCGCGGCCCTATACCCACCGTCAGGCGCCGGAGGACCCGTCCAAGCGGCCGCTCAGCCAGGGCGCGAACCCCTATAGCGACCTTGCCTGTCTGCAGGCGATCAAGCTTGTCGGGGGCAATCTGGTCCAGGCGGTGAACGACCCGACGGACGAGAATTTCGAGGCGCTGATGTTCGCCGGCATGCTGGCCGGCATCGGCTTCGGCAATGCCGGCTGCCATCTGCCGCACGGCATGTCCTATGCGGTGGCCGGACTGGTGCGGGATTACACCGCCAAAGGCTGGCCGTCGAACCATCCTCTCGTGCCGCACGGGATTTCGGTCATCGTCAATGCGCCGGCGGTCTTCCGCTTCACGGGCGATGCCTGCCCGGAGCGCCACCTGCAGGGCGCGGAGGCCATGGGCGCGGACATTTCCGGCGCGAAGCCGGAGGACGCCGGCAATCTGCTGGCGGACCGGATCATCGACATGATGAAGGCGACCGGCATTCCCAACGGCCTGAACGGCGTCGGCTATTCCGAGGAGGATCTGGACAAGCTGGTCGACAAGGCCTGGCCGCAGCAACGCCTGCTGGTCAACGCGCCCAAGAAGGTCACGAAGGAAGATCTGCGCGGCATTTTCGTGGATGCGATGCGGTATTGGTAGGTCACGCTGCGCCCGGTAAAGCCGCGATAGGCGCTTCGCCTGCGAACGTCGTTCGCCACAGCAGGCGTCGGTATCCGTCATAGTCGTTGACGGCGAAATGCATCGTCGCGCGGTTGTCCCAGATGACGAGGTCGCCGGGGCGCCAGCGGTGGCGGCATTGGAATTCCGGCCGGGTCATATGGGCGTAGGTCCGCGCCAGGATCGGCGCGCTTTCCTCCTCGTTCATCCCCTCCAGCCGCGTCGTATAGGTCGGGTTGACGAACAGCGCCGCCTTGCCGCTGACCGGGTGGCGGCGCACCGCGGGAAGGGCGCGTTCCTTGTCCGCTTCCGGGTCGCCGCGGGTCATCTTCACGGATGTGCTGCCGGTATGCTTGGGGCGGTGCTTCACGCCGTAGGGTTTGCCGGTCTGGATCGCGTTGCGGCCCTCCAGCACGGCGCGCAGGTCGTCGGGCAGGCTGGCCCAGGCGGTGACGCCATCGGCCCAGATCGTGTCGCCGCCCACGGGCGGCAGGTCTACCGCCTGCAGCAGCGACCCGCCCGGCGGGCGTTCCAGATAGGAAAAGTCGGAATGCCAGTTGCCGCCGAAGACGTGGATGTTGCGTTCCTCCGCCTCCTTGAGGACCGCGATGACATCCTGGTCTTCCGCCATCGGCTCGACATAGGGCAGGCGCATCAAAGGGCCGAAGACTTCCGTCGTTCGTTTCAGCGCCGGTATGTCCAGATGCTGGTCGGGCAGTACCAGCACCAGCCGGTCGGCGAGAAGCTCCACCAGCGCCGCCGCGAGATCCGTGGAGATCGGCTGTTTCAGATCCAACCCGGTCAGGCGTGTCCCCATGCGCGGGGTGAGATGGTCTTGAACGAGGGACATCGAGAAACCCCTATTTCCAAGGCAACTGTCCGTCGCCATACAGCTTGTAGAGCGCCGTCACATCCTCCTCCCCATGGCCGCGCGAGGCCATCATGCGGTGAAGCTGCAGGGCCGTCGCGGTCATGGGCATCGGCGTATGCGTGGATTTCGCCAGCGCCAGGACGGCGTCCAGATCCTTCTCGATCACGCTCACGGTGCTGGCCAGCGGGAATTTCCCATCCAGCATCACGTTGAACCATTCCTGCAGCAGGCGGGAATCCGCACGGCCGCCCTGCAGGGCAGCGGGAATGCGGTGCGCCTCGATGCCGGCATCGGTCGCCAGTTTCGCGGCCTCCGCCAGGACCGCGAGCAGGTTGCCCACGAAGGTCTGGTTGATGAGCTTCGTCGCCTGGCCGGCGCCGCTCGGGCCCATCAGGGTCAGGCGGCCGGCGAGGTTTTCCTCGATCACCGGGCGGACCTTTTCGAAATCCTCCTCGGCGCCGCCCGCCATGACGACGAGCGTGCCGGTTTCCGCGCTGGGCGGACCGCCGGAAACCGGCGCGTCGATCATACCGGTGCCGTGGTCGGTCTTCAAACGGGCCGCGATGCGCCGGGAGATTTCCGGATCGGCGGTGGAGAAATCGACGAGCATTTTCCCTTCGGACAGGCCGTCGACCAACCGGCCTTCTCCGAACAGAAGGTCCTCCAGCGCGTCGGTGTTGTAGACGCAGGTGAAGACGATATCGCTGTTTCGGGCAAGATCGGCCGGTGTTTCCGCCACCGCGGCGCCCGCCGCGGCGAAGGCGGGCAACCGGTCCTTGTTGCGCGCCCAGACCGTCAGCGGCAGGCCTTGCCTCAACAACCGGTGCGCCATCGGACCGCCCATAAGGCCGAGACCGATGAAGCCCAAACGCGGCGCCGTCATGATCATTTCCCCTGTTTCCTCCCCAAGCGATCCTTCCTGAAACCCTAGCCGTTATTCAACGTTCGTAAAAGGAAAGGGCGGCGCCTTTCGGTGCCGCCCTTCCGGGGAAACGCAGTGCTGTAAGCGCTGTGCTTACATCATGCCGCCCATGCCGCCCATGTCGGGCATCGCCGGCATGGAAGACTTGTCTTCCGGCTTGTCGGCGATCATGGCTTCGGTCGTGATCAGCAGGCCGGCGATGGAAGCCGCATCCTGCAGAGCGGAACGGACGACCTTGACCGGGTCGATGATGCCGGCCTTGACCAGGTCGGTGTAGACGCCGTTCTGGGCGTCGAAGCCGAAATCCGGGTCCTTGCTTTCCAGCAGCTTGCCGGCAACGACAGCACCATCGGTGCCCGCGTTTTCGGCGATCTGGCGAACCGGGGCTTCCAGCGCGCGGCGGATGATGGAAATGCCGACGTTCTGGTCGTTGTTCGCGCCTTCGAGCTTGGCAAGCGCCTTGATCGAACCGAGAAGAGCGGAGCCGCCACCGGCGACGATCCCTTCTTCGACGGCCGCACGGGTCGCGTGCATGGCGTCGTCAACGCGGTCCTTGCGTTCCTTCACCTCGACTTCGGTCGCACCGCCGACGCGGATGACCGCAACACCGCCGGCGAGCTTCGCCAGACGTTCCTGCAGCTTTTCACGGTCGTAGTCGGAGGAGGTGGATTCGGCCTGAGCGCGGATCTGCTCGCAACGGGCTTCGATGTCCTTCTTCTTGCCGGCGCCGTCGACGATGATCGTCTCATCTTTCGTGATGTCGACCTTCTTGGCGGTGCCGAGCATGTCCATCGTGACGTTTTCGAGCTTGATGCCGAGGTCTTCGCTGATGACCTGACCGTTGGTCAGGATCGCGATGTCTTCCAGCATGGCCTTGCGGCGATCGCCGAAGCCCGGGGCCTTCACGGCCGCCAGCTTCAAGCCGCCGCGCAGCTTGTTGACGACGAGTGTCGCCAGCGCTTCGCCTTCGACGTCTTCCGCGATGATCAGCAGCGGACGGCTGCTCTGCACGACCTGTTCCAGGATCGGCAGCATGGCCTGCAAGTTGCTGAGCTTCTTCTCGTGGATCAGGATATACGGGTTTTCCAGTTCCGCCCGCATCTTCTCACTGTTCGTGACGAAGTAGGGGGAAAGGTAGCCGCGGTCGAACTGCATGCCTTCGACGACTTCCAGTTCGGTGTGAAGGGACTTGGCTTCCTCGACGGTGATGACGCCTTCGTTGCCGACCTTCTGCATGGCTTCGGCGATCATGTCGCCGACTTCCTTGTCGCCGTTCGCGGAGATCGTGCCGACCTGGGCGACTTCTTCCGAGGTCTTGATCTTCTTCGCGCGCTTGCCGAGGTCCTTGACCACCGCTTCGACCGCCAGGTCGATGCCGCGCTTCAGGTCCATCGGGTTCATGCCGGCGGCAACCGCCTTGGAGCCTTCGCGGACGATCGCCTGGGCCAGGACCGTCGCGGTCGTGGTGCCGTCACCGGCGATGTCGTTGGTCTTGCTCGCCACTTCGCGGACCATCTGGGCGCCCATGTTCTCGAACTTGTCCTTCAGTTCGATTTCCTTGGCGACGGTCACGCCGTCCTTCGTGATGCGCGGCGCGCCGAAGGACTTGTCGATCACGACGTTGCGGCCTTTCGGGCCCAGGGTGACTTTCACGGCGTTTGCCAGGATGTCGACGCCTTTCAGCATCTTCGCGCGGGCGTCGGCCGAGAATCTTACGTCTTTAGCAGCCATTTCTGCTCTCTCCTCGAAATATACGTTTCTCTAGGTGGTCAGCTGACCTGTCGGTGCCGAAGCGGCCCTTAGGCGGCCTTCTTCGCCTTCGCCGTCACGTCGAGAATGCCCATGATGTCGGACTCTTTCATGATCAGCAGGTCTTCACCGTCGATCTTCACTTCGGTGCCGGACCATTTGCCGAACAGAACCAAGTCGCCCGCTTTGACGTCGAGCGGAGTGATGTCGCCCTTTTCGTTCCGGGAACCGGAACCGACGGCGACCACTTCACCCTGCATGGGCTTTTCCTTTGCGGTGTCGGGAATGATAATTCCACCCGCCGTCTTCTCGTCCTCAGTTGTGCGACGAACCAGAACACGATCGTGCAAAGGTCTGAATTTCATTGAGATCCTCCTCAGTGAGACACTAATTGGTCTGTCTATCGGGAAACGAGCCGCGATTAGCACTCTCTTTCGACGAGTGCCAAACACTCTCGGAGGGGATGTAGGGAACGGTGGGATTTTGTTCAAGGGGAAAGTGACGGTTTTCACAGGCAAATATTTTTTTGCCGGTTGCGGGGCATCCCCCGCCCTTGACCGCCAAGGGTGCGGGACCTCAGATAAGGAAGGCGGCTGACTAGGACAAGACTGAATTGCTCCAGGTTTCGATACCCGATGACGACGATGCGCTCGAGCTCTATTCCGAGAAGCTCGTGGCGCTTTGCGCCGATGTGTCGAAACCGCATCGGCTGGCAAAGCCGGACGGTTCTGCGCAATTGCGAAGCAGGCTGTGCGGCAGCACGGTGACCATCGACGTCGTGTTGGACCGTGAAAAGCGCGTCGCCGATCTGGGCTTCGACGTGCGGGCCTGTTCGCTGGGCTCCGCCGCGACGGCGATCCTCGCCCGGCATGCGCGCGGCGCCGATCACGCGGCCCTGGAGACAGTGCGCGATGCGGTCCAGGCGATGCTGGCGGGATCCGAAACGATCGAGGTCCCCGACGGATGGGAGGATGTCGCCATCCTGGCCCCCGCCCGCGATGTCCGGTCGCGCCATTCGGCCATCATGATCGTCTTCGATGCCGCCGCCAAAGCCGTGGCGGACGCCCTGGAGCATCGCGCGGCCTAGCCAACGGTCGTCCGGCGACAGGAACCCTCGTCAGGCCTTGCCGGCCATCCGCTTCAGCTTTTTGACGATGCGTTTGCCGTAATTGACCAGGACCCAGTGGATCGGCGCCTTGTACCCCTTGCTCCAGGCGAGTTTTCCGGCGTCGATGTCGTTGGGGTGTTTGCTGGTCTTGACGAAGCCGAGATATCTGGGTCTCTCGGCCCGGTAAGCCTCCAGATCGAAGACATCGCCGAATTCTTCGAGTTTGTCCGCGACCTCCAGGGTCAACTGGGTGCGGCAACACTTCCAGCATGTCGAGCAATTGATCTTCGGTCCCGTATGCGTGTGGTCGACGCAAACATCCAAGAAACGTTTGGCGAGGTCCAGGTCCCGGATGCCCAGGGTTTTCTCCGCCCGGGAGGACGCCGATCCCGCGCTGATCATGTCCATGTTCGGGGTTGCGGTCAGGTGCAGCAGGATCGGCTCCGCATAGGCCGAGTCGTATGTCTTGCGGACCCCGATCTCCGTATAGGCATAGGCGGAGGAGTGATAGAAGCAGGAGGCGACAGTCCCCAGCAGATACGAAACGGAGAGATTCCTGGCCGTATGGGTGGCCTGAAAATCGAGGTCAAGCACCTCATGCATGTTGGAATTCACGGAGATCAGGTCGATGCCCAGTTCCTCGGCGACGGCCTTGGCGTTGCGCAGCGTCTGCTCATGCTTATGCGGCGTTGTGTTGGCGCCGACTTGGTTGTGAAGGAAATGGGTGATCTTCCGGCTTCGATACCGTTCGTTGAAGTAGTATTCCTGCAGCGTGAAGAAGGAATCGACACCGCAGGACATGCCGGTCACGGCGCCGGGCGCCGGTGGCGTTCGATCGGAGGGCACCGTTTCCCCATGGGTGACCTTGGGGCGGTATTTCCCAAGTTGGGTCGCGAGAACCAAGGCGATGTCGGGCAGATTGGAGGCGAGGCGGTCCGAGATCGGCAAGGCGATGTGCAGATCCAGGCCGTGCCTGATCGCCAGGAATAAGCCCGGCAGGACGAAGGCGTCCGCCCTGTCACGGGTGATGTCCGGCAGGTTGCCCTTGACCTCGTACCAGATCGAATGACTGGCGTCGTCGGGCCCGATGAACTCACATGTCAGCCGATGTGTCCCGCCTTCCAGCGCATGGACCATCCCACCCGTCCGCAATGTCTTGCGCGCGTTTCCCCCAGACAAATCGAAGGCTCCATCGTGTCTTTCTGCACAAGGCGGAGTTTTTCAATTCACGCCCGAGAGTAACGGCGTTGCATGTCGCGCCGCAAGGGGGCGACCCGCCGTTCCCCGCACCAAGCGTGGTGCCTTTCGACGTCTTGACGGGGCGGGTCAGTCCGCCGCCGGCGGCGAGATGATCAGCCGTCTTTGTCCGACAGCCTCCCGGTCCTGGACCACAAGGCGGCTCTCGGCCAATTCGCCGGCCCGTTCCAGAATGGGATAGGCGACCGATGTCAGGTGGCTGTTGATCCGCTTCAGGTCGCGCAGGACGTCCAGATGCAGGGAGCTCGAGGCGATGCTGTCGGGGCGCCCTGCGCCGATCCGCGCGAAGTGGCTGTCGGTATAGCGCCTTTCCTCATGGCGGACCTCCGCCTTTTCCTGGATCAGCTTGCGGGCAAGATTGATGTCGCCGGACATGAAGACGGACATGGCCAAGTCCAAATTGGCGATGATCCGCTGATGGAAGTCGTCGATTTCACGCGCGCCTTCCGCCGAGAACATGGTCTGGCCCTTGATCTTCTTGGCGGCCAGTTCCATCAGGTTCTTGTCGATGATGTCGCCGACATGTTCCAGATTCGTGGTGAAGCTCAGGATCTCGACGCAGCGCTTGCTCTCCGGATCGTCCAGTTCCTGGCGCGACAGACGGGTCAGGTAGAGTTTGATCGCTTCGTGCAGCCGGTCGATCCGGTCGTCCGACCGTTCGACCTGCTTGCGCAGCGTGTCGTCGTTGGACGCGAAGACCTTCAAGGTCTGCTCGAGCATTTCGCGGACTTCGTCGCCCATGCGCAGGGTTTCGCGCGCGGCGCAGCTTAACGCGACGGCCGGCGATTCAAGAGCGCCGGAATCCAGGTAACGCGGCGCCTCGGTATCCTCCGCGGCGGACCGGTCCGGCACCAGCCGGCATGTCAGCATATGGACGAGCGAGAGAAGCGGCAGGAAAGCGACGGCGAGCGCGAGGTTGAACAGTAGATGGAAATTCGCGACGGCCCGGATGTGGTCCCCGCCCATCATCGCGAGATAGGGCATCGCATAAGGAACCAACGGCACGGCGATCAAGACGCCGCAGGCGCGCATCACCAGATTGCCGACGGTGACGCGGCGGCTTTCGACCGGGCTCTGCAGCGTCATCACCACGGCGGTGAAGGCGGCGCCCAGATTGGCGCCCAGGACCATCACGAGAGCCGCTTGGGTGCCGATCACCTGCGTGGCGGCGAAAGAGGCGATCAACAGGACGATGGCGACACTGGAATGCGAGAACCAAGTCAGCGCGGCGACGACGAGGATCGCCAGCAGCGGCTCGGAGCTGAGGGGTTGCAGAAGAAGGGAAACGGTCTCGGTCTCCCGCAGCGGGGCGGAAGACAGGACGATCTGCTTCAGGGCCAGCAGAACCAGCCCGAAACCAATCGCGATCCGGCCCAGGTTTTTCTGCTTCGTCTTCTCGCTCGCGAAGAAGGTGAACACGCCGAGTGCCAGGAAAAGAGGCGATATCCATTTGATGTCGAAGGATAAAATTTGGACGACCACCGTCGTCCCGACATCGGCGCCCAAGACGATGGCCAAGGCGGCGACGCCGGCGATCAGACCTTGTCCGGCGAAGGATGAAACGATCATGGCGGTCGCGGTGGAGCTCTGAACAGCGGCGGCGGCGCCCAATCCGGTCAGAAAACCAAGCATCCTGTTCTTGGCGGACAGCGACAGAACCCGCCGCAATTCGCCGCCGAAGGAGCGGGTGACACCCGTCCGCATCATTCTGATGCCCCACAGCAGCAGGGCTACGCTACCGACAATATTTACAATCGTTTCCATCTAATCACCGAGAATACGTCAAACAGACAGAATAATATCCCTGACTCGGTGAGTTGTCATTGTTTTGTAACAAAAATGTCATGAAGAGGGGCGCGGAACCCTTCCGCGGCCGCGAAAAGCCTGTCATCCGTACGGCGAACCCCGCTTCGTGCCTGACTTTGTGCCGGCTATTGGCGCGGATTCGGTCTAGTCGGGTGTGGGGGAGGGCGCCGGCGGCCCGCAGATCCCGCCGATCGCGGTCCAGCCGGCCTCGGTGACCGCAGTCGTGCCGCCGGCCTTTTCCGCGGCGGCGATCGTGCGCCGACGGTCTTCCGAAGCCGGATGGGTGCTCAACATCGCCATGACGCCGCCGCTCTCGGGATTCTCCTTGGCGAGCCGTTCGAAGAACGCGCCGAAGGGGCCGATCGTCCACCCCTGCCGGTTCATGGCGGCGACGGCGTAGTCGTCGGCCTGCACCTCCATTTCCCGCGAATAGGCGGCGCTGGTGGCGTATTCGACCCCGGCGGCGATGATCGCCCCGCCGGCAATATCGCCCAACAGCAAGCCGATCAGCGCACCGGCGGCGCCCTTTTCCAAGGTGCCCCGCAGCGGATGGCGCTCGGCGATGTGGCCCAGTTCATGCGCTAGAACGCCTGCGAGCGCGTTGGGGTGTCCGGCGAAATCCACCAGCCCGTTGAAAACCAGAATCCGGCCGCCCGGCAGGGCCAGGGCGTTCACCTGCTCCACATTCAGCACCGTTATGGTGACCGGCACATGGACCGGGGCTTCGGCCGTGAACCGGGCCATCAAGGCGTCGAGCGCTTCCTGGCCGCCGCCCTGCCGGCAGATCAGGGTATCCCGCGACTGCCCCGTGCTGCGCGCGAAAAGCTCGATGATCTGATTTTCGACGATTTCCCCCAAGGCGATCTGGGCCCGGTCGGGGATGACCTGAACCAGGAAACCGGCAAGCATCGGAATGCCGAACCAGAACAGGAAAGCAAGCGACGCCGCGGCGGCGCCGGACCAAAGAAGGTAGGGCCGCGCCGCGCGCCAACCGAATGCCGGTTTCTTGTCCAGTTCGGGACATCGGTCGCGGACCCGGCGCGCCGTTGCCGGATCCTCGACGGTCAGGCGGGCGTCCGAATAGGTGTCGGGATCGTGGACGCTGTCCTGCAGGACCAGGGTCAATCGGCCGCCGGCGCCGGGTTGCGGCAGCGCACGCATGCGGTATATCGGCCAGAGCGCCACTTCGGCGCCCGTGCTCGTCTCCACGATCGCGAATGCATTGCCCCTGTCGATCAGGGTGACATCACGGGATTTCGCCGAAACGCCGTCGAAGAACCGTCCCCGATACGCTGCGTCGCCGGATAATGAGCTCATGCGTTACAAGGCGCCGACATCCAGGGCGTCCGCAAGCCCTTCGCCGGTCATCGAACGGTCCCGGCCCGATGTCTGCACCACCTCCTCCAGGCTGTCCGTGTTCGTGGCCGCCATGCCGTCGCAGACTTTCCGCAGCACCGGTATGGTGAAAAGTGTCGTCCAAATCGCGTTGTAGATCACGACCAGGGTCACGATCAGGGCGAAATAGGCCCCCGCGAAGGCGGCGAACATGGTTCCGACGAACTCGCCCGGATTGCCGGACATGCCGAAACCGGCCATGCCCGCCATCGCGCCGAAAATGATCGCGCCGATCCCGAACACGATGACGCCGCCCACAACCCCGATCAGGAGAGAGACGAGGAAGCCGCGCAGGATGACCCTGAAGGACGACAGCTTTGAGGTCAGGGACACGTGGGCCAGATGTAGGTTGGAGAGCAGGAACCGGAATTCCCGAACCCGATACCAGCTCATGCCCAGCACACCGCCGACCAGCGCCAGGCCAAGCCAAATGTTTCCTTCCACGATGGCGCCGGCGGCATCGGCGTCCGACCGGACCGTATCGCCGGCCAACATCGCCAGTACCGCCGGACCCAGGGTAATCCCCATGCTGACGATTCCGCCGACGATCGGCAGGTAAATCAGCAGCGCAGGCGCCCAGGCCTGCCGGAACAGTCCCGCCCCCGTTCCCGTGTATCGGAACCTGGCGTCGCCGAAGCGGCTGTTTTCGACGCGGTATTCAAGCAGCGCGTTGCGCATCCAGGGATAGGCCAGGCCGATTGTCAGGACCGTTGCGAGCATCCACATCAACGCCTTGCCGAGATAGGCCCAGGTGCTGCCGTCCAGGCCGAACCGCACGCCGCGCCAGGATGTCCGGCTCAGCCGGTAGCGCTGCATCCGATAGACCGCGACATGGGTGAGGACGATAATGGCGGCGAAATAGAATACCTGGATGCCGAACAGGGCCGGCGCGCCATAGGCCGACAGCAGCGTCTCCGACAGGCTGATCAGGACGAAGAGGGGGGACAGGATCAGCACCACCAGAACGAATCCGATGAACAGTTCCTTCGGCGTGCCGTGATATTCGAACCGGTCGCCGCAGAACCGTATCGAGTTCCAGAAGTACCGGCGGATATGGGTTTTCGCCCAGAACCGATAGATGCCCAGGGTCAGGATCGTCAGGACGCCGTATTTGACCAGCATGCCGAAGACGGTGCCGCCTTCCGCGGAACATTCCGGTGTTTCGTGCCCCGCCGCCGCGGCACTGCCGGCCTGCGGGATGATGCCGGTTCCCTGAACCCCGCCGTGATCGTCCGATGCCATGCGTGTTCCCCCGCCCCTCACACCCCGAAGAAAAGCAACTCAGGGTTATAGTATTGGCCGGGCGGTTCGAAGCGCCAGCACTTTTTGAACTGTTCATGGAGAGAGTTTGGAGCGGGTGAAGGGAATCGAACCCTCGTATGCAGCTTGGGAAGCTGCCGTTCTACCATTGAACTACACCCGCGCCGTGGACGGCGGTGTTGCGTCGACACCCGCTCTATACAGAAATGTCTTCCGCTGATCAAACGGGTTCAGCGTCCACCCGGTGGTAATGCCTCAAGAGTCCGGCGCGACGATCTTGGGCGCGACGGACTGGTCGCAGATGGATTTGAGGTCCGCCCATTCCTGATCGGTCAGGGCCAGGTTCTCGCCGGTCTTGCGGGCGTTCAGGACATAATCCATCCGGTCCTTCGTGGCGGGGTGGGTCGCGAACAGGGCCGGCCGGTCGGCGTCGTTGCCGTTTTTCTGGAGAAGCGTCGCGAAGAACCCGGCAAATGCCGTGCTGTCCCAGCCCGCCCGCTCCATCAGGTCGAGCGCGATCACGTCGGCGCGGTGCTCCATGTCCCGCGTATTGGCGGCGATCAGAAGTTTCTGACTGACCAGTTCGTCCATCCGCCCGCCGATCTTTTCCCCCACCAGCAGGCGCAGAAGAACGGTGCCGCTGCCGCGTTCGACGAGGGCGCGGATGGGATCGCGCGCGATCACATGGCCCAACTCATGGGCGATGACGCCGGCAAAGGCGTTCGGGTGGTCGGTCAGGTCGAACAGTTTGGAAAAAATCAGAATACGGTCGCCCGGCATCGCCATGGCGTTCGCGAAGTCGGCCTCCATGACCGTGACGCGCAGGTTGATGTCGTCCGGCAGGCCCTGGTTCAACCCCGCGAACAGCTTGCCGAGAGCGGCGAGTCCGGGCGGGTAATTGCAGATGCGGATCCCGTTCGGCATCTTCCCCGTATCCAACAGCCGCTTGACGGTATCGCCTTCCACCTTGCGACCGAGCGGTATTTCCGCCGACCGGGGAAGCCAGCGAACGGTCGCTTCCGCCGCCAAGGGCAGGATAACGGCGGTGATCAGCGCGATGAAACCGCCCAACAGCACAAGCCACAGGACAAGCCGCTTCAGGACTTGCCCGGTGGACCCTGTCGGAGCCGCCGGACCGGGTGACGGGGCATCCGCCGCCCGGCTGCCGGATGAATGGGGACCTGTTGAACCAGTAGGGGTCACGAACCCTCCTAAACCGCCTGTTAGGCCTCTTCACGGAAAGGCGTCACCATTCCCTGCACGCGGGACAGGCTGCCTTCTTCGAATTCCAACCCCATGAAGGTGAGCGGGGCGACCGGCCCGGGGAGTTCGAGATGGGATACCTTCTCCTCCCGGAAACCGAATGGCGCATAATACCCGGGATCCCCGACGATGAGTACTCCCCCGAACCCGGCGGCGCGGGTTCCGGCTATGCCATGCGCGATCAGCGCCTTGCCGATGCCCTGGCCGCGCAAATGCGGCATTACGGCCAGGGGGCCGAGCATGACCTCGCGGCTGCCGTCGGGCATCCGGACGGGCCAGAACCGGATCGATCCCAGCATCTCGCCGTCGTTTGAAAGCGCGACGAAGCACAGATTGAGGACGGGCGCTATGCCGTCCCGGAACTGATAGACGGTCCGGGTCTTCCGCGCCGGCCCGAAAGCCGTATCGACCAGGGCTTCGATTTCAGCCGCATGCGATGCGGCTTCGTCACAAAGGGTGAAATTCATGTCTGGAACTCCGGGTGCGGCAATGCGGCCGCGATTTGAAACGCTGTGGGATCGAAATGTCGTTCAGTCCCATGGGTGGGCACCGCATCGACGCAAGGCTTCGCAACCGGCTCCATCGAACCGGGTTCGGCCTATCGTCGTCGTCGCAGGCACACCTGCATGCGCGTTTCTCCCGTTGTTTCCCCGCCCGCGTTTCCCCGCCCGTGATTCTGGGCAGTTTTTGCGGGGCACCGGTTGCCATTAAGGCAAAACGATCACGAGGTCAAAACTTGATGTAAAAAAAATGTGTCCCGATTCAAGGGGCTTTGCCCCTCGCGTCGGGCTGACAGGCGGGGGCCTAGCCGGTATCGTCGCGGCGGATTTCCAAGCATCCGGAGCTGCGGAAGCCGATTTGACTCTGACCCGAGGTGAAAGACCATGCGACGCCTGCTTGCCGTCTTAGGAACCGTATTCGCGCTCGTCGGCACGCCGGCCGCCGCCCAGGATGCCGACCCGCAATGGCAGGCGGTATTGGAAAAGGCGCGGGGCCAGGAAGTCTTCTGGAACGCCTGGGGCGGCGGCGATGTCTACAACAATTACATCGCCTGGGTCGGCGACCGCGTCGCCGAGGAATACGGCATCACATTGCGCCACGTAAAACTGGGCGATACCGCGGAGGCCGTGCGGAAGGTCCTGGCCGAACGGTCGGCGGGACGGTCCACCGGCGGGTCGGTGGACCTGATCTGGGTAAACGGCGAAAACTTCAAGACCATGAAGGACAACGCCCTGCTCTACGGCCCGTTCACGGACAGGCTGCCCAACTTCAAGCTCGTGGACACGGATGAAAAGCCGACGACCGTGCTGGACTTCACCGTTCCCACCGACGGGCTGGAATCCCCCTGGGGCATGGCCAAGCTGGTTTTCGTGCACGATACCGCCGTGGTGCCCGAGCCGCCGAAATCGATCGCCGCGATCCTGGAGCACGCCAAGGCGAATCCGGGCCGCGTCACCTATCCCGCGCCGCCGGACTTCACGGGAACGACCTTCCTGAAACAGGCTTTGTACGAACTGGTCGAAAATCCGGTCGATCTGTTGAGCCCCGCCGGCGAGAATTTCGACGCGGTCACGGCCCCGCTATGGGCCTATCTGGATGAATTGACGCCGCATCTGTGGCGCGAGGGACAGGATTTTCCCAAGACCGGAACGGCGCAGCGCCAATTGCTGAACGACGGGGCGGTCGACCTGACCTATTCCTTCAATATCGGCGAGGCGTCGTCCGCGATCGCCGAAGGTCTGCTGCCCGATACGGCGCGCACCTATGTGCTTGACCAGGGCACCATCGGGAACACGCATTTCGTCGCGATCCCGTTCAACGCGGCCCACAAGGAAGGGGCCATGGCGGTGGCGAATTTCCTGCTGTCGCCGGAAGCCCAGGCCCGGAAGGCGCATCCGGAAATCTGGGGCGAGCAGACCGTGCTGTCGATGAACCGCCTGTCCGATGCCGAGCGAGCGCTGTTCGAGGCATTGCCCCGCGGCGTGGCCACCTTGAGCGACGCGGAACTGGGCAAGACCTTGCCGGAACCGCATCCGAGCTGGATGGTGATGATCGAAGAGGCCTGGCTGAAGCGGTACGGCAGTTGACGTCCCCCTGCCGGAGAATTGCGGTCACCGCGGCGCCATTCCCCGTTTCGCCAGCCCGTGAAGGAGCGACTGGGTGAAACTGCTGCCTGCTGCGCCCTGGCTGACATTGGCCGTCTTCCTCGTGCCCGTGCTGGCCGGGCTGGCGGGGGCCTTGTTGCCGGCCTTCGGGTATTTGCCGGCGCTCGGCGGCATGGAAGCCTCGCTCGATCCGTGGCGGCATCTGCTCGACTATCCCGGTTTCGCGAAATCCGTCTGGGTCAGCCTTTGGACCGGCGTGACGGCCACGCTGCTATCCTTTGCGCTTGCCATCGGATTCGCGGCGGCTTGGCGCGGCAGCCGGGTGTTCACGGCTTTGCAGCGCCTCGTATCCCCGCTCTTGTCCGTTCCGCATGCGGCGGTCGCATTGGGCATGCTGTTCCTGCTGGCGCCGAGCGGCTGGGCGGTGCGCCTCGCCTCGCCCTGGGCCACGGGAGTCACGCGGCCCCCCGACTGGGCGACGGCGCCGGATCCGCTGGGCCTCGTCTTCGTCCTGGCACTCGTGGTGAAGGAAACGCCGTTTCTCTTCCTGATGACGATCGCCGCCCTCAACCAGGTGCGGGAGAGGGAGATCGTGACCACCGCGCGGACGCTGGGCTACGGACCGGCGACGGCCTGGCTGAAATGCGTGCTGCCGCTGGTCTATCCGCAGTTGCGCCTGCCGGTCTTCGCGGTTCTGGCCTATTCCCTGTCGGTCATCGACGTCGCCCTGGTTCTGGCGCCAGCGACGAATCCGCCGCTCGGCGTGCTGATCCTGCGCTGGTTCAACGATCCGGACCTGGCCTATCAGTTCGTGGCCGCCGCCGGGGCCATGGCGCAACTGGCCGTCGTGGTGGCCGGGATCGCGGTCTGGCGCGGTCTCGAAATCGCCGTTGCGGGGTTCGGGCGGCGCTGGAGTGCCGCCGGGGACAGGGGGGCGGTCGACGGGCCGGTGGCCGCCGTCTCGCTCGCCGGTGTCGGATTGCTGTGGATTCTCGGCGCGGCAGGTCTTCTGGGCATGGCGCTTTGGTCCGTCGCCCGGCAATGGCGGTTTCCCGATGCTCTTCCCAGCGACTGGTCCCTGATGAATTGGATGCGGCGGTCCGAGGCCCTGACCGATCTGGGCGGCGTGACCGTGACGGTCGCCTTGGTGAGCGCCGGGATCGCCCTCGTTCTGGCCGTCGCCTGCCTCGAGCATGAGAAGCGCGACGGGTTCAAGCCGACGGCGCGGGCGCTTTGGTTGCTGTATATCCCCCTGCTGGTGCCGCAGGTCGCCTTTCTTTTCGGCGCGCAGGTCCTGTTGGTGGCGGCGGGGATCGACGGCGGCTGGCTCGCGCTGATCTGGGCGCATCTGCTTTTCGTCCTGCCCTATGTGTTCCTGTCGCTGTCCGACCCGTTCCGCGCGATGGATGAACGATATCGGACGACGGCGCTGTGCCTCGGCCTGCGCCCATCCGCGGTGTTTTGGCGGGTGACGGTGCCGATGCTGCTGAAGCCGCTCCTGGTCGCCTTCGCGGTCGGTTTCGCGGTCAGCGTCAGCCAATATCTGCCGACGGTTTTCGCGAGCGGCGGCCGTCTGGAAACGCTTACCACCGAAGCGGTCTCGCTCGCGGGCGGAGGGGACAGGCGCC
>Ga0209475_10002911_pt1 | contig 16445 bp, 14 predicted proteins | sample tdDd471_FD_187128 | JGI IMG/M metagenome (GOLD analysis project Ga0209475, IMG submission 187128) | Marine sediment microbial communities from the Atlantic coast under amendment with organic carbon and nitrate - tdDd47.1 (SPAdes)... | ecosystem: Environmental > Aquatic > Marine > Coastal >... | reverse complement strand
AGGAACGTGTGCAGTGGAGGAACTACCAGTCCCGCTACGAGGCGCAGCAGGACATTTTGGAATACATTTCCATGTTCTATAACAGTCGCCGTCTGCACTCATATCTGAATTACATGAGTCCCAATGATTATGAACGGCAATTTAATGGAGCGGAAGGAAGCGGCTTAACTGGGGTGTAACAAAACCCTTGACCACGTCAGCTTGACCGTCAACTAAGATAACTTCTGATAATAGTGAGTTAAATTTAAGTTGTGATGTATCATACGCGAACACACCAATCCTGTGAGAATGTATACTATTAATGAACAAAGACGCATTTAAGTTAGGATACCCTGTACCTGCTGTTACTGTCTTGGAAGCAGGTACACCATTTATATCTATTCCCCATCTATTACTTGCAGTAGCTTGAGTAGAATCTGCATAAAATACGATATGATACCAATCTGCTGTATCTCGAAGTGCTATATCTGCTTCAAAGCCAGCCTCTGCAGATCCTGCTGCAGCACTGGCAAAATAAACCCGTAGTTTATTAGTAGGTGCGTTGTAAACAAGTTGGATTCTTTCATTAAGTGCATAGCCAGCAGATATGAATGTTTGATTATTAGATAAGTCGGTTAGTTTGACCCACATACTAACCGACCACGTTTTCGTGTTGCTAGCTGAATGTGCTTGGGCTGTCAGATAACTACTATCAGCACTGTCAAAGATGGCTGACTGCTCGATCTGGTGTCCTCGTTGTCTACCTCCAAATACCATAGGGATCATAGTTTAATCTCCACGATCTCTACAGATACAACGAGTGAATAATGCTTTACTATTTTACATTCATAAGTCTTACTGGCTTCTAGATCTGGAATATAACCAATCGGATATAAATTCGAACCTAAACTGACAGCATATGGTCCTGACGCATCTACTACTAGTCTGATTAAGCAAGCACCTGCTTCTTGACTTGGTGCATTTATTGTTAAGTTGCCCGTAACTGTTGCGTACTGTAGGAATGGCTTAGTTAAATCAGGTTGCAATGTAGTAACAGAACCGTAATTGTGGGTGTCAGTTGTAAATCCTGTTGTTAAATTAGCCGTTATGTCTGCACGTAAAATATCAGCATCTACTGGCTCGTAAACTCCTGTGTGTAAATGATCACCTTGTGCTACTTGATCACTAGCAGTACCTACGTCACCATTAAGATCTAAGTTTTCAAACGTTGTTGCTGAAGCAGCATTGGTTTCTGAAACTAAAGCAGCAGCAGCAGAACTAGCAGCATTGCTTTCAGAAACCAGAGCGGCGGCTGCCGAATTAGCAGCATTGGTCTCTGATAAACTTGCGTTCGTCTCAGATGTTAAAGCATTAGTCTCTGCTAGTTCTGCTGCTGTTTGTGCTTGCTGTGCTGCTAGGACTTTAGGGTCAATCTGAACATCTACGTATGTTTTGGTAACAGCATCTTGAGGATCTACAGGATCTTTCAAATCCTTGATTATCTTATTTTGTGCATTCCATTTTGCATCTGGTGATTCTTTGAAGGTAGCAGTATTGATATCCTGACTAAGCATGACTAAGCGGTCAAAGTCATCGTCAAGTGTTTGAGTAGGGATCAGACCGCCTTCTACATAGTCTGTTTCTCGATTAAGTTCTACTTCACGCTGGATTCGGACTATTACTTCATCAGCAGGACTTACGTCTAGGACAACAGATCCGCCTTCATCCTCACCGACACCTGTTATGCTGAATCCTGATAGTTGTTCAACACCATCGTAGTAAAGCTTCAAGTCTGCTTCAGCAAGGATTTTAAAATTAAAAGGGTACTCCACTGTTGATCCATTACTAATATATGAATCAACCGGAGTCTGATTACTGACCGGCATTTATACCTCCGCTAAGGATCTTATTGTCCCTTGGCCTTTGACCATATAATCGTATGGTCTTTATTGTTATATTTATTAGGATCTTGCTTTATTAGGATCTTGCTTTTCGAAGGTCTTTGACCTTAAGGTCAATGACCTTAAGGTCTTTGACCTTAAGGTCATTGACCTTAAGGTCTTAGAGATTACCACTCTACTTGTGCTTCATCATAAGTAAGTTGTGTACTTATACCTGACCAGTTGTTAAGTCTTTCTCCTGCGAATCCCTTTGCTATACGTACAGGTTCATTCAGGATTGCAGAAGCTACAGAGTCGATATAGTCATCTTTTACCCTGCCGACTGTTCTAGGATTAAAGTCTCTTAACTGAGTCATAAACGGACCTTGCATGACTTGTTCATGAGCATTCAAATATCCTGCTGCTAACCTGACTTCAAAAGCTTGGATTATTTTTTCCTTTTTAGACTGAGTAGTATGTTTTCCTAAGACTGCCGTCCCTGTTCCTGACATATGCTTACGTAACAGACCCGGCAGAAATCCGCCAACACCATTGGTTTCTACTATTACTCGTGGCAGACTGTATTTTTGTGCTATTTCTTTGACCTTATTACATTGCTGATCTGCATCACCTTTAAGTTCAGTACAGCTATGGATATAGTAAATACCGTTCTCATCTGTAAACACGACAGCTAATATTGAATCATCTGATGTTTCTTTTGATAAAGATGGGTCCCAGAAAGCTGAGACAGATACCATCCTGCTGTTACCAATCGTCAATAAAGTCGATTTATTAGCTTGTAAGATATTTGCTTCGTTGCGGTAGACCTTGATCAAAGTAAGATCAAAGATTTCATTTTCAGGACTATATGGAATCAGCAAGTACTGAGAATAGAAGTTACCCTTACTGACTGAGTCCTTTTGACGTTTTAGTATTTCTTCTACTGAGAATCTTTCCGGCCAAACAGGATCACCTTTCATGAAAGGGAAATCACCTTCGACATTACTCATGACCGGGATAGTCAACGAACTAGCACCAGCATCAATCATTTCTGGATAAATGGAATCGTGAGCGTGTGGTGTACCAATTAAAAGACGTTTACCACCGGGTACCAAGATATGAACGGTATCACCGATAGCTTTTCTTAATTTAAGCCTTAAGCCGTCTGTCTCGCAGTTCTTTGGTACTTCTACGTCATCGAAGATAGCAAAGTCAGCACGACCACCCGTTACATTAGATATAATGCCCTTGGTTCTAATAGAAGCATTCTTAGCATCATTAGATCCTTCGACCCAAAATGTATCTCGTCTCCATATATTCGAAACTGACGCTAAATGTTTAGCTAAAGGATGTAGTCTAACAATCATATCTGCATCTTGTGAGATATTGGATGCAGTAACACCGTCAGCAGACAACACAAGGAATCTTGTTGTAGGATCTTTTACTAATCGGTAAACAATGAACAAAGCCAAAATAGTAGACTTAGCAGCACCACGAAAGATCTGTAAAACAGCAGTATTGTTTTTCCAATCATCGTAGTTTTCTAAGAACTCTATTACTCTGTAATGAAGTTCAGGTACTTCCCACTTTTGTATGTTTGCCCATATAATAAAGAAAGTCAGAAAGTCTATGTCGTCGTACTTACTCATGACTAAATACTCTGCTTACTTCTCTGGTTATTTCTTCAGGCGATAAACTTTGCTCTGTTTCGGGTTCTGGTTCATCAAGATCGGGTTCTGGTTCTGGTTCAAGATCATTGTTATTAGAATTCATTTTTGCTAAGTTCTTTTGAACTTGCTTTCTTGCCATCTTAATGAATTCGTCTGCTTCAGATCCTTCTTGTTTATCATTTATAATATCGGTGTCTCTGACCTCAATAGTTTTGAACTTGTCAGCCATCGTATTGAACAGATTTGTTACGCCGTTATATTCTTTGATGATCTTTAACTGATCAGTCCGTTCCTTTAGTGTTTGCTTTACATTTAATTTTTTCTGTCTTTGCATTTCTTCAGCCACAGATGCAGCTTCGGATGCCATGAAAAGAGCAGCCTTTCTTAGTCGAACGGATATAGCGGAAGGTTTTGTTTTAGCGAGGTCTGACGTTTGTTTTTTTGTCATAGAGGCTCCTGTAGGAACCTCTGAGGTTCCTATAAATGTTATTGTTATTTATAGGAACCTCGACTATTTACTGATCTTGGTAAATGGTATTTAAGTTATTTACCAAATTATTTACCAAATTATTTACCGAACTCTGTTTCTAAAGCTTTATTGACCCGATCAAAGTATTCTCTTGTATCAAATATCATTTGATACGGTCTTAAACCGTATAAGTTATTACCGGGTAAAAGGCTATGTACTTTCTTCCAGTCTTTCTTTTTAAAGCCGCCGTTTTTAGTACCGGCTATTTCTTCTGTTCCTTTCTTAAGAAGTTCCAGACCAGTTTGCACAGTACCACCAGATGGTCCGCCTAATATGTCGCCAAAAGTTCTATCTCTGTATCTGCTACCAGACTCAATGCCTAGTAATCCATTAATAGGAGACTTCATACCTACACCTGTTAAAGTATTATTGATTTCCATAGGAATACTTAAAACACCTGACTGATCTATCGCATCATATAAGATCTGACCCGGATCTCTTGTTGGCTCTCTGCCTGCAAGAATAGCTTTTATTTGGCTAACTAAACCGCCCATAGCTACCATGCCTAACATACCAAGATAGAAGTTACTATCGGCCATTTGTAATCCGGCTATTATAGTCTGTTCATGACTCGCAAAAAGAAACGACTTGAACTGCATAATTGTTTTACCTATTTGGTTATTCATGATCTTAGGCAAAGTACCGTTTTTCGGGGTATTAATCGTAAACTCTGTAGTCTTGATAATAGATAATTCAAAATTATATTTTGCATCTAAGTCTGTCCATTTATCTAAGTTAGCAATTTTTAGTCCTTTTATTTCGCCGCCGTGCTGGGCGTATTGCTGCGTAATTCTTTCTGCCATTTGTTCATCAATACCGATTTTGGCTAAGAAAGCTTTATCTTTTTTGGCTAATGAACTCCATTTTGGAGCATGTTCTAAGATACGATCTACAGTCATGATTCCACTTAAATCTTTCCAGCTTGTATTCCAGTGCTGCATCAACGTTAATCTGCTGAATAACCTCGATCCTTCATCTAAACCTCGTTCTAATTTAGTATTGCGGCCAAAATCATCGCCAATTGATGCAATAGCATTCATACGACTATTAAGAACAAGATCCAGACCTACACCTAGCTTATTCATTTCTTCGGTGCTCATTTTTTGTAGACTTTTGTCAGTCAACAGCGTCGCTAAACTTTTACCGAATCTTTTAAATCCATGAACCATGACGGGACGGAATATGTCTGATGCACTACTAATTGTCATTGCTCCCAATCTATCAATAACATTATATTGACGAATGCTTTTAAGAGGTCTGGCCCAGAACATATGGCGTTGTTCTGGAATATCTGCCGTCCCAAGAAACTTGTCTCTTAAAAAAGTAACGTCGTCAATATCTCTTGTTCTTAAATTTTCTAATTTTGTTGAGTTGCCGCCAGCAGCATTAATTAGGTCATCGTATTCTGATTTGATATCCTCGATTATATTTACCAAGTCTTTAGAACCGAATCTTCTTGCAAGTATTGATTCACTGCCTACTGAATGAATATATCTGTCTATTATGGAAATAATATCGTGCTCTAAGAATTCTTTGATCTCGTCGTCTGGAATTAGTAAAGTACGGGCCTTTAAAGGACCGGCTTTAGCAACAATATCTGTATAAGAACTAAGATTGATGCCGGTTTTATTCCCAAGAATACTGTTGATAGCTGCGTCTGCTATATTCTGCGCTTCATCTGCTAATTCTGGTTGTGTTCTTACAACCCATGATTCTAGTTTGCCTTTAAGCAAAGTACGGTTAGTCATTACTTTATTTGTATTCCATACTCTTGTGAGATATGTTTCTGATGTTGCTACCTTTAAATCTTCAGGGGATATAAGTCTGGCGTTTACGGCTTGCTTAATCATATTGTTGAAAATAGAACGAGCTGTTTGAGCAACAGCTTGAACCTGCGGTATAGCAGACCTATCACCATTCCTTAATGCATTAGCAACAAGTTTATTAAAGCTTTCGTTATTGATATATTTGTTTGGATTTTGTACAACTTTCTGTCTTTCTATACTTAAGCCAGCCTTTTCAAGCTCGTCTGCTAAGTCATCTCCATGAATAGTTCCTTTCTTTAATGCCTTGAAATTATCTTTGAACGAAACCCTTATATCTACACGCATAGTATCTAAGCGTTGAAGTTCGATTTCAGCAGAATGCGGAGTACTGATACCTTCTACGTTTTTGTTTCTGTATAAAGCATCCGTTGCTAGTTCTTGTCCGGCTATACGGGCTTGCTTTGATGGTGAATTAGCAAGCCTCATCGTAGGAGTAAACGCTATTTTCTCAGCACCTTTACCAGCACTTAGTAATTGCTCTTGTTCTAATGTTGTTGTCTTTACAGCTTGGGCACCTGCTGATTGATGAACAGGTGGGACAGCAGGGACAGAAGGCTGTGTTATGTTTTGTCCTGTCTGATTTGCTAATTGATTGAATTGTTGTTTAGTAAGACTACCGACTGCACCGCCTAATAAACCACTTAATACTGTAGCACCGACCGTATTAGTTATGCTTTCGTCTAAGGTTCTTGTCTTTTGTGTCTGATGTAATGCGAACTCTCTTGTTACCTGATCGGCAGCACCAAAGGCCGCCATCTTCCCAGCCGACGCCAAGAATTTACCGGGTACTGTTATCTCTGGAGCAAGCAAAGTACCAGCTAAAGTAATAGGGTCTGCTATATTAGCAACTATGTCTGCTGTTATTCCCCAGCCTCCGGACTTTGCTCTTATCTCGTCATTATATTTTTCACGGTCTATCTGACGTTTAATATGATCTGCTACAGATTTGTTTTCTGCTTGAATAAACTGGTCTGAGTACTGCTCGTATCCTTTAAGATAATCAGGATCAAATGGGTCAAACTGATTATCCCAGTTTTTATCACCATCGTAACCATTCGTAATAGAATCATAAGCACTACTGATTGAGTTCCATTTCTTAAAGGAACTAGCAAAGGTATCTAAAATATCTGGTGACTGTTCTATTTCTTGCTTTTTTAATTGCTTGTGCTGTACAGGGTCGTAATATGTACTGACTTCATCGTCATTAATAATTGGCATTATCGGTATCCTATCGTTTCCTTAGGGACTTATGGTCCCTTAGGGACTTATGGTCCCTTAGGGACTTATGGTCCCTTAGGGACTTAGTATTGCTTGATCTGCTTGTCTAAATTGATCTCTTTCATTTCTGTATTTATTTATCTTTTCTCCGTATTCTGTTACTACTTTTTGATATTCTTCTGTTTTTTCAGGATCATAAACAAACTTTACAGGTAAATTATCTTCGCCACGGATTAGCTCTGGCAAACCTGTTACTTGATCTGGTTTAGTAAACGTAAAGAAAGGAATACCTTGCTTTGTATAACCACCAAAATGCGGATTAAAGTTATCGTCATCATTAAGTCCGTGCGGCTTAAGATCTGATCTGATTTGCTTTTCTAGAACTTCTGGTTTAGCACCGTAAACTAGCTCTGGTGAGTTATACATGATCTTTGCTATTCCACCGACAGTAGATCTGCCTACCTTCTGCTTTAAATCCTGCTGTGCTAGTTTATGAGCTATCTTTTCATCGGGTTCTAACAAGTAATATCTTTTAAATGATTCTCTGTAGTCGCCACGGACTTTATCTGGTACCTGTGGTTCAGAGTCGGTCCAGAATTTGTACCAAGGAGTATCTTCATAATCTTCGTAGTTATCACTGACGTACTCATCGAACATAGTATCTAGACGTGATACACCATCTTCTTTCTTTACTAAATCGTTGTATTTTTCTTTACGGACTGTAAGTTCTGCTTCCGATAAGTTGTTCATAACATCCCGCTTTTTCATGAATCGTTCAGTACTGACACCAGTATTTGCTTGCTCTGCTACGATTCGTTCACGGTCTGAAAAGCTTGCCATCAATCTAGGATCTTGCTGTTGTATAGTCCTTAGTCTTTGAACAGCGACTTGTACAATTTCCGGCTTATCTGAATTCAGCATACCGATAGTAAGATCTTTATAGTCAGTGGGGATTTTGCCGACTTTAGAGAACTGATCAATCATGTATTGTTCTTTGTTTTCTTGCGGAATCTGATCTGCAGTTTTCTGTAATCCTTTATACCAAGCATCTACATCTGACTGTTTTCCGACTTTTATCCCTAGTTCTATTTTTGTTTGAACAGTATTAAAAGTTAAATCTTCTTTAGTTATGTTCTTATGTAAACCGTCTAAATCGTTCAATAGATCAAGATGCTGACGTTCTGTAATCGCGTTCTTCTGTCTTAATATCAACAGATCTTTTTCACTGACTTGATTACTCCTGATTCCCATCTTTGACTGATACCAATTGGTTTCTTGGAAGTCTTGGAGCTTTCTTTCTGCTTCTAGTTGTTGTTTATTAAAATCACGTTCTCTTTTTGTTTGTTCAGCTTCAATGAGTCTTTCACCGTAATTAAGTAACTTTAACCGTTGAGTAGCATCAATCATGTTTAAAGGTGAATTTTCACCGACCATAAAATGTAGTTGTGCTTGAGCATCTGTTAGATCTTCAGGTAAGTTTTCTACGAACTTAGTAGCATAAGCATTCTGAATCTTTCCTAACGTAGCAGTTCTTAGTTGCTTTAATTCTTCAGGTGTATAAAGCATTTGGACATAAGGCGCATTAAATGACTCTAAAGCAGAGTTCTGAATCTGCTGGAGTTCGTTCAAGTCCTCTGCATAAATGGCTTGTTGTTCTAGCTTAGCAACATTGTCTGTTATCGTATTTTTTACATTTTGAATACGTCTTGGTTCAATGACTTTCTGAACGTAATTGTTACTAACATCAATTCCAGTTTCTTTAAAATAAAGATCACTTTTCTGAATAATATCCTTATCAGTTAATTTAAGTCCTGTTGTTATCTCAGACTGCAAAGCTTCGTACTTCTGATTGAATAATTCCTTTTGCTCGTCAGGTGTTAACTTGTTCAGATTAGAATGTGTTTCTACTTCTTTATAAAGATCTGGTAATCTTTTCTTTAGTTCCAACGATCCGTTCAGAAGCCTTGAATCTTCTTCTGCTGCTGTTAATGCCTTGTCTCGTTTCTCAAGATTAGTAGCAATATCCTGTAAGGTATTACCCATGTTCTGGAGCGAGTTCCTGACAACAGTATTATCTACACCAATACCACCATAGCCTTGTGGCACGTTTGGTTGGTTGCTGATCTGCTGGATTTCGTTACCAAATGCTCTATTAGGATCTGGTGTTTCGAATGCCGGTGAACCTGGCTTTCCTTTTTCTGAATTAGGTATCTTTAACATTTATTAGCCTTATCTTTCTCTTTATCTTTATCTTTCACTTTATCTTTACTAGTTTTAATCTTTAGTTTTGAAATATCCTGATTCATGGACTTTGCCGCCGAATGAAAGCAGACTAGTACCGGCATCTATAAATGCTGCTGTCTGTCTGTTATTGGCATCTTCATAATAAGCTGCTGCTCTGTTCATACCTGCTTGTGCATCCATTCTGCCGCCTAATTTGATAGAACTAGCCTTATTAACTCCAGAATAAAGAGTAGCTAATGCATCTGCTTCAGCTAACTGAGTCGTCTTTTCAATCATTGCTTGTGCTGATCCACTACCGATCATGACACCATTGGCTGCTTGCTGGACTACTTGCGAGCCTCTAAATTCTTGTGCTTGTCGTCTGATTTGTTGGACTTTCTCATCAGCTTGATTCATTACATCTTGAGCTTCCATCTCTCTTAGCTGTTGACTCATGAATCCTTCGTAAGCTGCCGCATCACCTTGTTGCCGTTGAGCATCACCGGCTGACATGGCTCCTGCTACTGAAGTAGCAGCACTGATACCGGCCATTGCTACTGATACACACATTGTTATTTACCCCTCATAGTAAAAACATATCCTTGTTTTTCGAATCCGGCTTTTTGGATTAACTTGGCTACTACTTCCTGATCAACACCTGTCGAATTAGCTAACATGATTTCATCTGCTTGTTTTTTCTTAGCTTCATCAATATAAGCTTTTATTAGCCTGTACCCTGTTAACGTATTACGATAACTCGGATCAACGAACAAAGCATAATCAAATGCTTGAATATCGTTACCGTAATAATGCTGAAAAACGCCACCTAAAAAACCACCGACTATCTTATTATCTTGTTCTGCTACTAAAGCTATTCCATAGTCATATTCAATTAGTTTGTGAATCTGTAATTGAACCTTCAATGAATCATAGTTGTATTGACGTTGCTGTGATTCTTGGTGCATAGATTGACCGAGCTTTTCAATAACCTGTACATCTTCTTTTTTTGCTTGTCTTATTATCATTTATAATTTGACCTTTAACCTTTCCAAATACGGTTTAAACCGTTCTTTAGTTAGTTATATTTATGTTTTTAGCTACCCGCTTGAACCTTTAAAACAACACCTAATAAAGTAAATGGTAAAGGTGTTGTTTGCTTAATAGTAATTGTCGATGAATCAGACCAGCCTATAGCTTTTACCGTCTTTTCACCTGTAAATAGCGGGATAGGATCATCAGCAATATCTGTTGATAATCGAAAAGGAATATCCTCAGGGTAAGGTGTTCCGTGACCATGAACCTGACAGTTCAAAGTATCTTGAAGTCTTAAAATAATATCGGATACTGCTATCTTGCGACCTTGAGAAGTATTGTTAGCATCACCAAGTTCAGGATTCAGTAACTCGATTGTAGTCTCGTAATGCAATCCTGCTTTTACTTCATTTACTGGTCTGCTTAAAGTAATCGAACCAGACTCGACCAAAACAGATGGGTGAATAATACCGTCTGCTATTACATCTACTGTTTTATTTTCTATATGATCGAAGCCGGTCCATACTGTCTTTGCTGTCTCGTCCGACTGAATTACTGCACAATCAGAATGACAAACAGAGTCATAATCTATTTTTTCTAAATATCGTTTTTGCTCGCCATTGATTTGTCTATTTACTACGACATAAACACCTTGACTTGATGATGTAGGAATACTACTAACCGCTTCGAAAGAACCGTCAGTTGTATGCCTTGCCCATGCTACTGTTGAATTGTCATAATCACGGTTCAGAGTCAGTGATAATAATTGACCATCTGATCTTATAGCCCATGCTATATAGTCAGGATCTTGGGCAAATGTCATATCCGTTATCCCTTGCTTGCTAATATGCTCTGCAAACAAAGTAATATCGGGGGCTATATTGATATCCTTTTCTACCGAATAGCTAATAGCTCTTATCTTTTTACCGTCGCGCTGAACGAATACGATTTCATTACCGACTTTAATAGGTCTTACATTACTTGAGCCATGATATGTCTGTGGTTGGACTGCTAAAGCAGAAGGGGTAACACCGCCTGCTGTCCCGCCGATGATGTACTCACCAGCATAAGTAAGAGATATTAAGTATTTGGCTGGTACAAAGTGGATAATCTCATCAAAGCCGCTAAAAGCACCAGTAAAGGATATACCGTCTTTGTCATTGCCGCCGATAGTAAGATTCTTATAATCACCTGCTACTGAGGCCCATGTATGCTGCGGTCTTGAATAAGTACCGGCTAAGAAAAGTCTTTGCTGATAAAAGGCTATGCTTGATGGGTAGTCATTATCTGTCCATGTTGCTATATGTTCTCCGGTTACAGAACCGATTACTGACCATTCCTGACGTTCTTCATCTGCATACAAGCATGTTACTGTCCATGTCTCTGCTACCGCTAAACTAGTAGCTTTGGTTTGAACCATGTCACCATTGCCGGTATTACTAGGATCTGCTGTTGCTAAGGATGCATTACCTAGTCCGTCTGTAGTAAAAGTAAACTTATCACCAACTACGAACTTTGTATCTGATCCTAAGATCTTGAAATAAACTGCATAGTTTTCGTATGCATAATCGGTTAGGGCATAGTAAACAAAATCAATGTCAGTAAACAACCAAGATGAATCTGATAATCTTTGAAGCTGTTTAGGTGGATGGTCTGGGTGAACAAACCACATCATGTTGCCGAATTGCGCGTACCTTACTTTATCCAACTCTGATTCTGTATATGGACAATTCAGCTTATAGGTAACACCTGGTGAAGTCTCGATGAACTGGTCATTCTTAATAAACTCGAACTTGCCGCCGTTCAGGATTAAAACAAACGAATTATCACGGTCATAAGTAAAAGGGATTAACTTTGCTTTTTCATCAGAGTTATACAGTTCTGCTATAAAGGTCGTCCCTGGCCTGCGTGTTGCACCACCATGAAAAAGTGTATAAGCATTTTCCATAGTCTTGGTTGCTTTATCATAAGCATCAAGATCTATACGTGATAGCAATCTGGGACTGATTTCACCCCATGAAAAGTCTGTTTGGATTTTGGATATCTTAGACATTAAAACCTCACATCAATAATTGATGACGAAATAGGTCCTAATGTGTCTGTGGATTCGTCTGTTGCGTCGTAATATTTTGCTTTCTTTAAGATAAACAAATATTCGTTTTGCAGTCTGTCTTGATGGGCTGAACTTGTTGTTATCGTATAAGCAAGTTCTTTAGCTATTCTGATCGCCATTAAATCGACGAACATAGCATCCCATGTACTAGTGTTCTTATTGTCGTAAACGTAACGGAGAATACAGTCTTTTTTGTTGGTATAAACGCGGTTATTGATTATCTTGAAATCAGTATCATTATCTAATTTTACTAGTCTGATAAAGTCTGTAGGTAACTGAAAGATATATTCGTACTGCATCAGTGGGCGGTCATTGATTCTTGCTAGTTCGATTTCCTTAATAGCAAAGTTCCAATAATGTTCACGTAATACAGCTTTACGACTGATATCCCATACTTGATTAGCTAACGTAGCTTCGTTCGATACTTCAGATAAACTGTTAATAGGACGAGCATTTAATTTAATAAGTCCTGCATTAACAATCTCTACTTTGGTTGTCATAATTGCTCCTTGAGCAATTTTATTGCTCCAATAAAAATGGAGAGCAAAACCATCTGCTCTCCATATATTTATTGGTTTTCTACAACCAACTATTTTTTATAAGTTTTCGTTATCGTTATTAGACTTCGCACTTCATGATAACAACACCATCATTGTCGATGATCTTACTACCCATAGATAGCTTACCAACAACAGACCATGCAGCTTTAGTAGGAACATAGTCCATACGGATAGTCTGCTCTTGACCAATAGATACACCTACTGCCTGCTTGTGATAAGCAAAACAATTCTGGTAATCCGTAGTATCGGCAACAACTGGAAGATCAGGATCTAGTATCCAAGTCATACCTAAAACCTGCTTGATTTCACCAGACTGTACAGCAAGCATGTTGTTATAGTCAGCACTGGTTAGCTGAGTAATAGCTAAAGCTTCACTAATCTGTTGAGGACCAACAGAAAGCATACGTTCAGAGAAAGGTACTTTCTTTTCGTTAAAGTATTTTACGATTTCTAATAGTTTAGCGTAAGTAAGACCGCCAGTAGCAGTAGTAGTAGAGTTAGTACCTAACTGAACAGCATCGCGGATAATTGTATCAGTAGCTACGCCCAAAGCATTAGCAATAGTCTTAGTATATTCAGATACGAAATCGACGTTAGATTTTTTCTTATCTAGATCGTCAACAAAGATGCCTGCATATCTGTCAAGCAAGGTAATACTAACGGTAGAGTGTGCAGGATCAAGGAAAGTTAAATCACCATTTCTGGTTTTAGTATTAGCAACAACACCACCTAGATACTGGAACGTATCAGTAGCGCCGATAACATTACTGTGTTTCTTTACGTGAGGTAAGTATACTGAACCAGTACCGTACTGTTGTTTTACTTCTGCATTAAAGCGTTCAATAAACGCGTTATCAATTGTAATAGCCATTTAAAGACTCCATTTATTATTGTTGTTGTTTTTTATGGTTCTACGTGTCCGCTTTAGCGGGGTAGTTGGAGTCCATAGCAGGGCAAAAAGCGTGTCTGTATTCGTGCTCCTAAATATATTTATTAAACGCCCTAAAAATTAGCGGCCTCATAAGAAAGGCAAAAAATAAGGGGCCGAAGCCCCTTATTTTTATTGCTTATGTTATTAGTTATTAGTTATTAGTTATTAAATTTTAGTTATAAGTATTCTCGAACCATTTTACGACGGTCTTATAAGTATCAGAGTTAGGATCTCTGTATTCAGGAGAAGCCATCATTGCTTCAATATCCTGTCGTGATTGCGCTGCTTGTTTAGTCCCTTGTGCAGGTCTTTGATCTTCAGATAGTTCGCTACCAACGCGAGCCAAGATCTTTAATACCGTAGGATTATTAAAAATAGGATCATTGCGATCTATGTTACTTGGTGCATAAGCCTCGAATGCTGCTTGTGCTGCGGAAAGGTTACTAGCAAAATCCTGTTTACCCCATTCTTCGGTTAGGATCTGCTGGGCTGTTTCTGGAGTAACAACCGATTTGCTAATATTTTCAGAGTATTTCTGCATGATGAACTTGTACTGATCAGGGGTAAAACCCTGCTCTAAAGCTTCTGCTTTGAATTGATTAGTAGCTTGTTCATCAACGGACCAACCTTGTGGGAATTCAGGCTGTGCGTCGTATTCTTCTACTGAATCGGGTTTTAATAAGCCCTTTTTACCTAGCATTTTTTCCATGTTCTCGAATCCGTTCTTAAATGATTCAAGATCTGGTTTACCATCCTTCCAGTATTTCTTAGGAACCCACTCATACTGATCGGCATCAGTATCATTAGTTTCGGTGTCGGTTGCTTCCGTAGCCTGTGTTTCGGTTTCGGTTACTGCTTCTGCTTCTGTTGTTAATAAGGTTTCGTTTGTCTGTAATGCTTCAGTATTAGTATTATCAGTATCAACATCAGGTATCGCAGTCTCAACGGCTGTGTTAGATTCTTCTGTCATAAATAGTCCTGTTATTATTATTGTTGTTGGTGTTTCAGTTATTATTGGTGTTCAGTTAATCATTTTGATTCTTAGGTTCAATCTTATTTATAATAAATTTAATTACCTTTCTGCTTCCTTCATTAAAAGCAGTCTCGTAAGGATCGTTTTTTACATATGATTGCTTGTTGTAAAAAAGTTTAATCAGTTCTTGTAAGATCTTTTCACCTTCTTTGTTGACCTTAAAAACTCGTTCGTAACTCTGATCGTCTAGCATCGGCTTTATCTTATCCTTGCTGGGTTAGCCAGCTTGCTGGGTTAGCCAGCTTGCTGGGTTAGCCAGCTTGCTGCATTAGTTGTTGTAGCATCTGTTCCTGACTTGGTTGCCCTGGCTGACCAGCTTGTTGTTGTTGCTGATTTTGTTGCTGATTTCGTTTCTGCTGCTGTATTTTATCGAATTGTTTTTTATCTCTTATTAGCTCTATATCTACACCTAAGTATTCAGCTCTCTTTCTTATTGAATTCTGAATATCGTACAAATCAGCTAAACTAGGATCTAACTGTAAGTACTGTAGTAAGTGATTTTCAAATTGATCCATTGCTTGAATCTCTTGTGCTTTCTGTGCTTTAACCATTGGTGAACGATAAACAGGACCGAACTTATATTGATTTAATGATTCTGGTGGTTCACCTAAAATCCCTGCTCTAAAGCAAAGACCAAAACAACGTTCGACTAAATAGTAAAGATACTCTGCTTGAAGCCTACCAAAGATAGGACCAAGGATAGTTCTGATTAAATTAGTACGGGTCTGTACTTCTGTAGCAGTCATGTTCATCTTTTCAGTAGGACCTAACTGATCTGCTAACAAAGTCTTTCTGATACTTGCTTGTAATCGTTCTATTTGGACCAAAGCAAAATTCATATCACCACCATTAGCTAATGGTTTGATACTGTCATGTGACTCGACTGGTATTAACTGGCGAGGGGTTATCTTGATTGTATTAGGATTGGTTACGCCGTCGTTCAAGACTGTATAAGCACCTTGAATTGTCATATCAGCATTAAGCAAAACTAAACGCATAATATGATTTAAGCTTTTTATATCTGGTAAAGCATCATGGACTGCACCGACTGCATATTCTGTATCTGGTATTTTATTCCAACGTGGAACAATGACCGGCATTTCATGATAGCCAGATTCACGAACAATAAGATTAGTAGACTTTTCAACGTAAATACTCGCCCAAGGTAAGTTCTTATTGATTTTGCCTTTCGATAGTTTACCTTTCTTTAATCGTGGCCTTATAACATGGATAAAGCTGTATTTTTTGTTATCATATGGATTCTCTTTATATTGACGCTGTAGATCTTCTGATAAGACGTTTAAGCCAAATCGTTGTACAGCTTCGGTAGGTGTCAACAAAGTTGTCGCATCAAAGTGGTTCATGCCGCCTGCTTGATCTCCTCCCTTTGGTTTTCCACTGATGATGGGTTTAAAGTAACAGCCGGGACGGGCTTCCAGTTCCTGATGTCA
>Ga0209475_10002908_pt1 | contig 16461 bp, 13 predicted proteins | sample tdDd471_FD_187128 | JGI IMG/M metagenome (GOLD analysis project Ga0209475, IMG submission 187128) | Marine sediment microbial communities from the Atlantic coast under amendment with organic carbon and nitrate - tdDd47.1 (SPAdes)... | ecosystem: Environmental > Aquatic > Marine > Coastal >... | reverse complement strand
ATTTTGTCAAAAGCAGCGGAATAAAAATTCAAAAAGGTTTTATCGGTTCAGATGATGAGCAGTTCGCAAAGATTCGTGCAGGTGGTGCAGAGGACTGGGACCTGATCACCCCTGGTCTTGACAAAGTTGAGCTGTACGTCGCGGCAGGACTGCTGCAACCTCTCGATCTGGCTAAGATCCCCAATGCCCAAAAGCTGTTTCCACCATTCCAGTCAACCAAACTTGGAAAAAAAGATGGTAAAACCTATGGAATTCCCTTCTACTGGGGGATTAACCCCATCGTATACCGTGCCGATCTGATGGACGAGGAGCCGGACTGGGCAACTCTCTTTGAAGGTACAAAATATAAGGGAAGGCTTGCCATGCGGGACTATGCCCTTGAAGGTATAGCCATTGCAGCAATGTATGTGGGCATTGAGAAAAGCCGTATCTTCAAGATGGACGACAAGGAGCTGGCAGAGTGTAAAAAGGCGTGTATTGCCCAGAAAAAATTGCTCCGAACCTACTGGAACTCCATAGCCGACCTGACCAACCTATTTGCCGCGGGCGAAGTCGTCTGTGCCTTTTCGTGGGTACCGCCATATTATGACCTGCGCTCCAAAGGATTCGACATGGGCATGGCCAAGCCGAAAGAAGGTGTTATCGGCTGGTGTGATACCTGCGCAATTCCCGCCGGCACCAGTGATGGCAGCAGTGCAGCAGCCCATGAGCTGATCAACTATCTGCTTGGTCCAGATTATGGTCACAAGCTTGCACTGGGTGGTCCCTATGCGATCAGCACTTCAACCGCGCGGGAAAAACTGAGCGATGAAGAACAGGAGCGTATCTTTATCAAGGATCTCAAGGTAATGGATAGCTTCGTATGGAAAGAGAACCCTGCCGATTATGGCAAGTGGGTACGAATCTGGAACGAGGTGAAGGCCAGTTGACGATATGGTAAACAAAAAAAGTCGTAATGGGGCCTCCAGTGTTTTACTGGAGGCCCGTGGGCTTATAAAAGATTATAGATCTTTCCGCGCGGTCCATGGGGTTGGGTTTGATATCCCCGATAACTGTTTTGTGACGATTCTCGGTCCCTCGGGTTGTGGGAAGACGACGATTCTGCGCATGATTGGTGGTTTTGAGTCGATAACCGAGGGCAGCATCTCCCTCCAGGGGGAGCAACTGATGGATGTCATGCCCTATGAGAGACCTGTCAATACGGTTTTTCAGAATTACGCTCTTTTTCCCCACCTGAGAGTGGAGGATAATGTCGCTTTCGGGCTCAGGCTGCGTAAGCTCAATACGGGTGAGATTAAGCGCAAGGTTGCCGAGGCGCTGGAGACGGTTCAGATGCAGGCCATGGCGAGACGCTATCCCAGCCAGCTTTCCGGTGGTCAGCAGCAGCGAGTCGCCCTGGCGCGGGCCTTTATCAATGAACCGAAACTGCTGCTGCTTGACGAGCCACTCGGGGCTCTGGACCTGAAGATGCGGCGCCATATGCAGGTGGAGCTGAAAGATCTTCAACAGCGTCTGGCCATGAGTTTTCTCTATGTGACCCATGATCAGGAAGAGGCCTTTGCCCTCAGCGATATAATTATCGTTATGAACGAGGGCCGGATCGAACAGGTGGGCACACCTGAAGAGATCTATCACTCTCCGGTTAACTCCTATGTGGCCGATTTCATAGGTGGAGCCAATCTCATTGTCGGCTCTGTCAGTTCTGTGAACGAAGCGAAAGGGAGAGCGCATATCGAGACTGCCACAGCCAGTGTTGAAGCAGATTGCAGTCCGGCTGTAAGAGAGGGTAATACTTGCTGCCTGTGCATTCGTGCCGAGGATTTCGAGGCAGTAGCAGATGCAGCAGGAGATGATGATATATCCCTTGAAGCGAGGGTGATACATGTCATTTTCCAGGGAAGTGCAAAACTGGTTGAGGTAGAGATCGGTCAGCAGCGGCTGGTGGCCAAGCTGGATCACAGTGTTGTTACCCGTGTAGGAGAGTCTATAACTTTGACAGTTAAAAAAGATCGATGCCGCATTGTCGACGGTTCCCCGCCGGGGAGAAAGGAGAACGAGTGAAACCCAAACGCTTAGATCGGCAGCGGCGCCTCACCCTGCTCTCTCTGGCCGGCCCAAACATCCTTTTTATCACCGCTTTTTGTGTATTGCCACTCCTGGTTTTGTTCAGCTACAGCTTTTTTCAAGTCGATTTTGTCTCTATCATCAGGGAACCGAGCTTGGAAAATTATCTGCGAATTGCCAAAAGTGAGACGTACAGGGGGTTGATAATCAAGGCTCTTGTCTACGGAGTCGGTATTGCTTTCATCTGTTCGATTATTGCCTATCCCCTTGCCTTTTTCATCGCCAAGCGCGTAAAGGTATATAAGGCCGCTCTTCTAACCCTGCTGCTGATTCCACTTTACACCGGAGATCTCATTCGAATTTTTGCCTGGCGGGTTGTTCTCGGAGCGGAAGGAGTTCTGAATTCGCTCTTTATGTGGCTTGGTATCATTCAAGAACCGATCTGGGTGCTGCTCTTCAGCCCCTTTGCTACAACCATCGTGCTTACATATAACTATCTCCCCTTTATGGTTCTCCCCCTCTGGGCTGCAGTTGAAGCCCTTGATGATTCCTATATCGAGGCTGCCATGGACCTCGGATGCAGGCGGATTGCAGTCTTTTTCAAGGTGATCCTGCCCCTGAGCGGAGCGGGTCTTGTCGCCGGTTTTTTGATGGTTTTTGTTTTGGTTGTGGGAGATTATCTCACCCCGCAGCTGATGGGAGGTTCCACGGGTATTACTGTCACCAGCGCCATACATGATATGTTCGGAGCCGCTTTTGACTGGCCCACCGGTTCAGCCCTGGCCTGGCTGCTTCTGGTCAGTATGACACTCTTTGTAATCCTCGTCTCCTATCTCTTCTACCGTTCCCCCTGGGGCCGCGGAATCAGGAGGAACAGCTGATGAGAGAACGAGGCTGGGCCGCACTGCGCGGTTACACATTCCTGGTATATGGTTTTGTCTATCTGCCGATAATGCTTATGGGGCTTTTTTCTCTCAACGGTTCAGATATCATCGCCTTTCCCCTGAGAGGGTTCACTCTGGAGTGGTACGATACCATCCTTCACGACCAGCGGATACTAAATGGTCTGCTCACCACTATGTCCATCGCCTTTCCCGTCACCATTATCACCACGCTGCTGGGGAGCATGGCGGCGATTGTGCTGACGAGGCATGAGTTCAAGTTGAAATTTCTTTTCCTCGGTCTGCTCATCCTGCCTTTTTTTGTTCCCAAACTGATTTTTGCCATAGCCCAGGTTACCTTTCTAAGCGATGTGGGAATCAAAAAGGGGTTGCTGACCGTTTGCATTTCCCAGGCTCTGATTATCCTGCCCTTTGTCACTGTCATCATAGCATCGGTGCTGATTCGAATGGACAGGTCTCTGGAAGAAGCGGCAGGTGACCTCGGAGCCACCGGCTGGCAGACCTTTCGAATGGTTACCCTGCCACTTATGAAAAATGGGATAATGGCGGGGGCCTTTATCTCTTTTGTTCTCTCCAACGCTGAGTATACTGTCTCCTATTTCACCAGCGGCAGAGCCCAGCCCCTTTCCGTTCTGGTGGCGTCCGATTTTCGTTTTCATCTCTCACCGAGCCTTAATGCGCTTGCAATGCTCATCGTCTTTTTCAATATTCTGATTATTGTAACCAGTGAATGGCTCCGGCATAAAAAGGTCCAGCCATAGGAAATCCCCGTAAAGTGTGAGGTAAGATATGAAGCTGTTGATACAGAAAGGTACCGTGGTCAATGCGGATACCTGTGAAAAAGCCGATGTACTGGTGGAAGATGACAAAATTGTCAGCGTCGGCGTCCACCTGGAAAATACTGAAAACTGCAGGGCAATTGATGCTGAAGGGTTGCTGGTGATTCCCGGTGGAATCGATCCACACACCCATCTCGATATGCCGGTGGGGGAAATCAACACCGCTGATGATTTCGAAAATGGCGGCCGGGCGGCTCTTTCAGGAGGGACGACCACGGTAATAGATTTTGTCAATCCCCTCAGAGGCCAGTCATTTCTCAAAGCATTTGATGATTGGATGGTGCGGGCGGAAAATGCCACCTGCAACTACTCCTTTCATGTGACGGTTACCTGGTTTGACACCACCGTGGCTAAAGAGATGCATATCCTTGCTAAAGAAAGAGGTGTGAACTCTTTTAAACACTTCACTACATACCGCGACAGCATCATGCTTGCCCAGGACGACCTGATTGAGAGTTTTGCCCTGGTCAAAGAGCTGGGGGGACTCTGTACTGTTCATGCGGAGAACGACGAAATAATCACCTACCTGCAGAAAAAATTACTGAGAGAAGGGCTCACCCATCCTAAAGGACATGTTCTTTCTAGACCACCTGCAGCGGAAGGGGAGGCGACAAATCGGATGATAGTTATTGCCGGTATAGTCGGAGTTCCCCTTTACATTGTCCATCTCAGTTGCGGGGATGCCCTGCGGGCCGTCAAATACGCACAGGAACAGGGACAGGAAGTCTATGCTGAGAGCCTCTGCGGGCATTTAATGCTGGATGAATCGGTCTATTTTGTCGATGAGCCTGAAATAGCAGCCCGGTATGTGATGAGCCCGCCATACCGCTCAGAAGAAAACAGGGAGGCAATCTGGCAAGGTGTCGCAGACGGGGCGATTCAGACTATAGCCAGTGATAACTGTACATTTACCCAGGCCAACCGTAACCGTGGGCTTCATAATTTTACTCTGATTCCAAATGGTTCTCCGGGGATTGAGGACAGGATGAGAATTATCTGGGACCGTGGCGTTCAAAAAGGCAGGTTGACGCCGGAACAGTTTGTTGCAGCAACGTCCACCAATGCGGCGAAGATTTTCAATATCTACCCCAGAAAAGGGTGTATTGCTCCGGGAAGCGATGCGGATATCGTCCTCTGGTCACCGAACAAGAAACATACCGTTTCTGTCAAGACCCACAAGCAGGCCATAGATTATTCAATTATGGAGGGTACCACCTTCAATGGAAGCCCAGTGATGACCATCCTGAATGGAGAAATTGTCTGCGAAGGCGACTCCATCTCTGTCAAGGCCGGACAGGGGCGCTACATTAAGCGACCACTCTTTTCTGCTCCATCTCACTTCGAAGAAAATCATAAATAAAATACAACAAAGGAATTTCTAGACTAAAAAACAATGCTCGTGGACAAAGGCTGGCCCCTACTTGCAGACTCCATTATCCCACTCAGTACATTGTGATCCTCTCTTCATTCCCCATGTCCTTGATTGTTTTGGTATACAACATAAATATGTTAAAATAAGAGATACAAGCGTTACACTCCACATTGTCATCCATAGTCATATCTTCAACGATCATAAAAAGTTATCCCTTCGCGGATTAAAGTAACTATCTTTTTGAAAGAGGAGAGGACGATGACCAATCAACAATTTGAAGATTTAAGAGAATTTCTCGACATCATTGGACTGAACGAAGAACCGGTGGGTATATATTACACCGACGAGGAACCAATAGACGCGTTTACTCCCAAACCGATGCCCTTACCTACCCGTGAAAAAGAAATTGAAAACGATATCGACTGGCAGATGACCTTTGGTCAGTTTTCTTGTGTTATGGGCCACGTGTTACGAGCCAGGAAATTGAAAAAAGCTGCATACTTCAGTGCAGAGCAATTTGGATGTCCCGGATGTGCTTTTTGGCTCGGTTTTTTGAAGCCACAGACTGAAACGATCATCCATTACGTATCGACCGGAATACCAGGCCAGATGGAAGGCGAGCGCTACTGTGAGTCGCCAGGTGAGTTAAGACGTATCCAGGCTGATATTGATCCGGAACCTGCCTCTGGAAATTTTTGTGTCGTAAAACCCTTGAGCCTTTTTACTGGCAATGAAAAGCCGGAACAGGTTGTTTTTTTCGCCAGGCCTGAGACCTTGTCCGGCCTGCATCAGTTAGCGACATATGTAACAAACGATCCTGAAGTTGTAGCTTCTCCCTGGGGTGCTGCCTGCACAAACATGATCACCTGGCCTTATAAATATCGTGCCAGGGGTGAGAACCGAGCTGTCTTAGGTGGTTGGGACCCCTCGGCGCGCAAGTTTTTTGGCACTGACGAGCTGACCTTTACTGTTCCATACGAAATGTTCACACAAATGCGTGAACGTTTTCCAGAATCTTTCCTAACGACCAAAACCTGGACTACGGTTCAGAGAAAAATTAACCGAAGCAACAAGGCTTGGGCGCGGAAAAAGAATGGGTGAGTTTTACCAGATTGTAATCTTAAAAGGCAGCAAGCGTATCTCTCAAGGAGCTTTAGACGATGAGGGTACTTTTAATATCAGCAAACACTGAAACGATCAACATGCCGGTTTTGCCTTTGGGACTTGCCTGTGTTGCCGAAGCTGTCCGGAAGGCAGAGCACGAAATTAAGCTGGTTGACTTGATGGATCAGCATGATGTCCAACTGGTTTTGGGTGATGTCATCAGTGAATTTCAACCCGAAATTATTGGAATTTCGGTGAGAAACATTGACGACCAGTGCATGGAAAAAACAAAATTCCTTTTAGACTCAGTAAAAGATGTAGTCAGTGACTGCCGAAATTTGACAGATGCACCAATAATTATAGGAGGAGCGGGATACAGCATTTTTCCAAAGAGTGCACTGGAATATCTTGGAGCTGACATGGGTATTCAAGGAGAAGGGGAGAGTGCATTCGTCACTCTTTTGGAGAGATTCAGCCAAAAGAAAGATCTTTATGGAATTCCAGGACTTTATCTATCCGGCCAGGATGTTGGGGAAAATGCGCAACATCCAGATGACCTTGACGAGTGTGCCCTCCCTAGCCTGGGCTCTCATCAATTACCTCTATCTCTCAACCAGAAAGAAACGTTATGGATCCCCTTTCAGACTCGACGAGGATGCCCATTAAACTGTAGCTATTGCTCAACGGCAAGCATTGAGGGAAATACTATCAGAAAACACTCTCCGACAGTGGCAGTTGAAGCACTTACTCGCCATGTAGAGGCGGGATTCGATAAGTTTTTCTTTGTTGACAATATTTTCAACCTTCCTGTTTCCTATGCAAAAGAACTTTGTACACAAATCGTCAAAGCAAAATTGGACATATCCTGGCGTTGTATTATTTATCCCTGGATGGTGGACGAAGAACTTGTCAAAAAGATGGCAGAAGCCGGCTGCAAAGAAGTTAGCATAGGATTTGATAGTGGTTCTGAAACAATCTTACGAGCAATGAATAAGAGATTTCTACCTGAAGAAGTCCGCAGGATATCAGAAACACTCCAACGCTATGATATTGTGAGGATGGGATTTTTGTTGCTTGGCGGCCCGGGAGAAAACAAAAAGACAGTTGAAGAAAGTCTTACCTTTGCAGACTCACTTAACCTGGAAGCCATGAGAATCACCATGGGTATAAGAATCTATCCTAATACTGATCTTGCTCGCATAGCGATTAATGAGGGAGTTATCGAACGGGGTGATGACCTCCTTCTCCCCAAATTTTATATGGTGCCGGGTATAGAGGAATGGTTACGAAGCACAGTGCGGACCTGGATGGACACTCGACCGAACTGGATAGAGTAGCGCCCAGAAATAGACCTGTAAAATTACGCCCAGAAGTTTTGAAAACCTCAACATTTGGGGCCCGATTAAATGAATGAGGGAAAAAACGGAAATATTGCGGGAGAAGAATTGTCGCAAGGTTTTATTGAAATTCGCCTCTCTCTCATCGAATACGCTCTGACTCACACACTCCATGAGTTTTTGACTCAATCTTTAGATGAGATTGGTGCTTTTGTAGACAGTCCTATCGGGTTTTATCACTTTGTTGAACCTGACCAAAAAACCCTCTCTTTGCAGCAATGGTCGACCCGCACACTTCAAGCGTTTTGTCGGGCTGCTGGAAAGGGCACTCATTACAACATTGACCAGGCCGGTGTTTGGGTAGACTGTCTTCGTCAGAAAAAAGCTGTTATTCACAACGACTATTCATCGCTTCCGCACAAGAAGGGATTGCCTGAAGGCCATGCCGAGGTGGTCCGGGAACTGGTGGTGCCGGTGATACGAAAAAACAAGGTCGTTGCCATTCTTGGAGTTGGGAATAAACCAACTGACTACACACCACGGGATGTGGAAATTGTTTCATATCTTGCCGACGTTACATGGGAGATTGTCAAAAAAAAGCAGGCTGACGACGCCTTACTAATAACTACGATTGATCTTCACGAACGTGTTAAGGAGCTGAGTTGCCTTTATGGAATCTCAAAACTTGTTCTAAAAGATGACCTTACTATTTATGAACTCGTTCAGAGAACAGTAGAGCTCATCCCCCCCTCTTGGCAATACCCAGAGATTACCTGTGCCCGGATAAAGCTGAACAGCCGATCATACCGGACAAAACAATTCAGAGAAACTGAATGGGTTCAATCCCAAACAATAAAAGTTCATAAAAAAGATATTGGGGTTTTAGAAGTATTTTTACTTAAGAATAAACCTGAAAAAGGTGAAGGACCATTTTTAAAAGAGGAACGAAGTTTACTCAATGTTATTGCGGAAAGGCTCGGCCACATCATTGAACATAAACAGACAAATGAAGCACTTCATAAAGCCCACGATGAGCTTCAAGTGCGGGTGGAGGAACGAACAAAAGAACTTGCCGTCCAAAACAAGTATCTCCTCAGCGAAATCAAGGAACGAAAACAGGCAGAAGAGAAACTCCAGAGTAGTTCTGAAAAAATAAAACTATTTGCCTATTCAGTCGCTCATGATCTCAAGAATCCGGCAAATGCCACTTATAATCTTGCGAGAATTCTTAATAAAAAGTTTAGTGATGCTCTCAACGACAGAGGAAAAACTATCTGTGAACAAATCCAGCGGTCTTCTGAAGATATCGCTTCTCTTGCTGATAAAATCAACATATTTATTTCAACAAAAGAAACTCCACTGGACATTCGGAAAATCTCTCTCAAAGAAGAATTCCAGGTTCTTAAAGAGGAGTTTTCCAGCCAGCTAAGTATCCACTCCATACAATGGCTCATCTCGGCCACAATTCCTGATATTATTGTCGCTGACCGACTTTCGATTCTGCGGATTTTTAGAAATATTATACAAAATTCATTAAAATACGGAGGTCACGGATTAAGTAAGATTGAAATAGGCTATCGATCCACTGATAATTTACACATTTTTGCAGTTACAGACGATGGCCAAGGCTTAACAGCACAAGATCCCAAAAATATTTTTAATTGGTTCCAACGGAAAACAACCTCAACAGAAATCCATGGGAGCGGGATGGGCTTGGCCATCGTCAAGGAGATCGCAGCTCTACATGGTGGAGATGTTTGGCAGGAACCAGCCAAGCCAAAAGGACTGACCTTTTATGTTTCGCTTTCGCGACACTTGGTATCGATGGGAGGAGGTGAGCTAGATTAAGAAAACTGTTCGTTGAAAAGACTTAGCTCTTGATCTCAATAACATAGGCAAGAGCTAAGTCTTTTTCAGGTTAGGCAGAAAGGCCAAGCGCCAATCTTTTGGATATGATCCTTTCATTCATTTTGTCTGCTGCCTTTACATAGTCAGGTTCGACCAGGAACGCAGCTCCGAACACATCCTCCAATCCATTTAAGGCAATATCTGTCACAATTTTTGAGCCGGTAATTTGTGGTGGTGTTCCAATCTGTACTGGAATCCCTGATGCCACACAGTATAAGCCTATAGCAACAGCTTTTTCAGAATACCATTCAGGGGACGCCCCCCATACCGGCAGATCGGAGATATCAACACCGAGTGCATTTGCGATTAAGCCGCAGAGATGAATAACTCTTGAATTATCAACACAGGAACCAAAATGGAGAACGGGAGGTATATTAAGAGCGGAGCAGATCTTTTTTAACCCAGGGCCAGCCATGTCACTTCCCTCTGGAACCAGAAGTCCTGCCTTTCCTGCAGCCGTTGTAATACAGCCAGTTGCCAGGACCAGGATATCTCTTTTAATCAACTCTTTTGCCAGCCCTACATTTTGCGAGTCGTGCTGAAATTTTGGGTTGTTACACCCCACGATTGCCACCACTCCCCGAATAGAGCCATCTTTTATGGCATCGAGCAGCGGATCAAGGCTACCGCCCAACATGTTGAGTAAAGCCTCATTTGAAAAACCAGTGACAACGTCTACCGGAGCAACCGGGATCTCTACCCGAGATTGATCACGCACCGCATAGGCTTCTATAGCCATTTCTATGATTTCTCTTGCCTGTTTTGCAGCTGTTGCGGTGTTAAAAGAAATATGAGTCGCCCCGGTAAACTGGGCTTTGTCAGCTGTAGTAATGAATTTGGTATGATAACAGGCGGCGACCTGAACCATGCTTGGCATAATACACTGGTAATCAACCACAACGGCCTCTACTGCACCGGTGACAATTGCTAGTTCTGTCATCAGGTGATTTCCGGCCATAGGAATGCCCTGTCTGCCTAAAAGCTCGTTTCCGGTACAACAGAGGCCTCCGATATTGATACCTTCTGCGCCAGCTTGTTGTGCTTTTGCTATCATCTCCGGATCCCGCGCAGCTGCGAGCACCATCTCTGAGACGACAGGATTATGACCATGTACCAGGATATTGACCATATCAGCTTTGATCACCCCCAGATTCACCTTGGATTTGGAGGGAGTCGGGACTCCAAAGATAATGTCTGAGAGTTCGGTACCAATCATGGATCCACCCCAGCCATCAGCCAAGGCAGTTTTTGCTGAATGCAACATGGTACTCACTGCATCGTTGTCGCAACCCATGTGAGTACGATGCATCATTTCGGCAATTTCCCGATCGACCCCCCGTGGCATAACTTTATATTTCCGCCAGATCTCCTTACGCAGCTCGGGGACGCGACTGACAAATCCGAGTTCTTTTTTGCGGCTGCCAAAATCTGCAAAACAGGCATCTACCAGGTCCTCTGCGATTGCCATGGTTTCGCGGCCTTCGATGGCTATTCCAAGATCAGCCGAGACACTTCGTAATTTTGCTTCATCTGTGATTTTGTAATCAGGTGCCTCACCCGCTGTAATAGCTTCAAGGACTTCAATAAGGTCACGGCCATGATCTGAATGTCCAGCTGAACCACCCGCCACAAAGCGGCCAAAATTACGAGCTACAATCACATCCCCATCAGCCCCGCAAACCCCTCGTTGCATTTTGCCATTTTCCTTCAGACTTATTCTGCAAGGTCCCATGTTGCAATTTTTACAGGTCAACCCAAGTTCACAGAATTTACACCCCGGTTGCTGCTGTTCGAAGCGATCCCAAACGGTTTCCACCCCGTCTCTTCTTGCTTTTTCAATCATTTTTTGGGCATCTTCCCAGATGGATAATTCTTTTGCAGGTGTGGGTTGTTTGGACATGGTAGCTCCTCAATTAGTTTTGACTCTCTTATCTAGCTCTACTGTTCCTGGACAAATGCTACGGCTAAATTTTTTTACTTGAGTAAGAATGCTACTGCAAAGAACAACAAAAAACTGTCGTCTGGCTGACAGATGATACATTATTTTCGCTATCGTTTCAGGAGCGGGTAACTCCCCCTACAGATTCCAAGGCCGAGAGATCCGGAATGAGGAATTTCCCACGCTCGGGTCGTTCGATAAGATCTGCTCTCACGAGATCATTGAGGAGCATTGATACCGTTTGCCGTGTTGATCCGACTAAACGGGAAATCTGTTCAACAGATAAGTCGATTTGGACCTGTACACTGCCATCCTGCAAGGATATACCATGTCTTCTTGCCTCATTTGACAGTAACGCAACCAGCCGTGAATTTACATCTTTGAATGCCAGTCCATCAATTATGGTAAAGGACGTTTTTAAAATATTACCCAACACCCGAACCATGGCCTTTGTCACCTCAGGATCTCCAACCATTCGCTGTCTAAAGGTTGATACATCAGTCATCAGGACAACTGCATCTGTAAGGGCCTGGACAAATGTTCCTGTATGTGTTGAGTAAATATCACCTTTAGTAAGTATTCCCAGGTTAAACTCCTTTTCTTCGTAGCCGAGATATACTCTTACCTTACCGCTCACTACAATAAACACTCGGTTAGACTCTGTTCCTGGCTGGCAGATATAACTGTCTTTGGGAAATTTGTGACTCAGCAAGACTGAGTGAAGTTCTGAAAATTCAGGACGCTGCAGATGATCAAGAAGATTTTCTTCTAAAAATTTCATGGATTTTCTCTCTCTAATTGCCCTAAGAATTTGATTCACATTTCATCGCAACTATATCCCCGCAAAGAAGGGGGAAATAACACCCACAAATTAGGTACTTACAATTTCGATACTGTAACCATTTATACTTTATTTCCAATTTTCTTATAAAACTAGGTCTTTTAGAGTTCGTAATATTGCATTATAGTGATGACCGGCAGTTCAGTACATAAGCTTTTGTGAAGTTACGCTTTATAAGTAGACTCCCTCACTCTTGTTACTCTCCCACAGTTTTTTATAGAGGAAAACTACTGCTTCTATTTGTGCTGTGTTGCCCTAAGCAGCGTTCTGGCAGCACTCATAATGATATATATTACGCTGACGTAAAAATCTTGCACCACAATATCCAGAAAGGCTAGGCTATTCTGCTAAACAGCTATTTCCTGCAAGGATGTTCTCAATTAGTTGTTTTCAGGATATTCACATTCATTGTTGCCAGTCCTTGTTTGGGTGGCAATGGAATACCATAGAAGAAAGGAGATATTTTGGACGAATTCGTAACTCTAACTTATAACGGAAAAGAAGTAATGCTTCCCATGGTTACCGGAAGCGAAGGAGAAAAAGCTATTGATATATCCAGCCTCAGGGCCGAAACCGGATTTATTACCCTAGACCCTGGATATGCCAACACCGGCAGTTGCCTGAGTTCCATCACCTTTATGGATGGTGAAAAGGGCATCCTGCGCTACCGCGGCATTCCCGTGGAACAACTCGCCGAAAATTCCACCTTCAAGGAGACCGTCTACCTGCTCATCAACGGCAGGCTTCCCACCAGGGATGAGCTGACCCAGTTTTCGATAATGCTCAACGACAGCAGCCTGGTTCACACTGATTTAAAGGCCTTTTATCAGAATTATCCCAGGGGAGCTCATCCCATGGGCATCTTGTCTTCCATGGTCAATGCTCTGAAAGCCTTTTATCCGGCACTTGGGACTGTGGAAGAAGAGATCAACATCACCATGACCCGGCTTTTGGCCAAAGTGCGTACCATGGCTGCCATGTCCTATAAAATTTCCAGGGGCCATGAAATTGTTTTTCCCCGTCCGGATCTGACCTATTGCGAAAATTTTCTCAATATGATGTTTGACTCACCGGTAAAACCTTATGAGCTCAAGCGGGAAGCGGTCAATGCCCTGAGAGTTTTCTGGATACTCCATGCAGATCATGAACAAAATTGTTCAACCTCTGCGGTCCGCATGGTGGGCAGTGCCCGGGTCAACCTGTATGCTGCCATTTCTTCTGGCATTGCAGCACTATGGGGACCACTGCACGGAGGAGCCAACCAGGCAGTCATTGAAATGCTCACCAATATTCAAAATGACGACGGCAATTGCTCAAAAGTCGTCGAACGGGCAAAAGACAAAAATGATCCCTTCAGGCTCATGGGATTCGGCCACCGGGTTTACAAAACCTATGACCCACGGGCCAAGATTATGAAAAAAATGTGTGATGAGCTGCTGGAATCAATGCAAATCACCGATCCACTCCTGGACACGGCAAGAGAGCTTGAGGAAATTGCTTTAAAAGATCCTTATTTTATCGATCACAATCTCTACCCCAATATTGATTTCTACAGTGGCATAGTTTTAAGGGCCATAGGCATCCCCACCAATATGTTCACGGTAATGTTTGCCCTGGGCCGACTCCCCGGCTGGATTGCCCAGTGGAAAGAAAGTACTGACGATCCACACTGGAAGATCAGTCGGCCCCGCCAGATCTATACGGGTAGCCAGGAATATGATTATGTTCCCATTCACGCCCGTTAGCATCCCTAAAAAAAAGGGCTGTAACGGCCCGGATTAAAAAAGGCTCCCAATGTGTAATGTATAATCACACTGGGAGCCTATATTTTTCGTTTAAGGTAAACTTTAATCTGCCAGCTGAAGTTCCGGCAAGGGTGAACCATTCATTTGCGCAAGGGGAAAACTGAGAACAAAAGTAGTGCCAACCTCAGGAGTTGACTGCACATCAATATAGCCCTGATGAGCCTCAACCACTTCTTTCACAAGTGCCAGACCTAAGCCGGAACCTGTTATATGCCGAGTGGCTTTGCCCTTTACCCTGAAAAAGCGATCAAAGATATGAGGGATGTCTTCCTTGCTGATTCCGATCCCTGAGTCTTTGACTGAAAAATTGGCAAAGCCTCCGGATAATGAGGTAGAGAGATCTACCCGCCCTCCATCCGGAGTATATTTTATGCTGTTAGAGACGATATTCATTATCGCTGTACGCATATGGTCATAATCCACATTGAACCACCATTCTTCGCCACATGGTTCATAGTTGAAGGTTATTCCCTTTCCATCCGCCTGCGGTCTGGTAATATCAATCACATCACGAATAATATCCTCACCCTTCACCGGTTCAAGATTGAACACAACAGTACCGCTTTCAAGTTTTGAAAGGTTCAGCAAATTATCTATGAGTTCAAGGAGATCCTTGGTCCGTGTGGTCATCCTATTATGCAGTGCGTGGCAGGAGCTGGCTGCCTCATGCTCACAACCAACCTGCAGGGCATAGATCATCTGTTCAACAGATGCCAGAGGCGACTTCAGCTCATGGGCTACCATAGCTACGAAATCAGACTTCATCTGGTCGATTTGCTTATGGGCACTGACATCTTCGAAGGTGGTAACCGAGCCAATCACTTCCCCCTGCTCAGTAGTCACAGGAGAACAGTAGGCCCGAAGGTATTTACGGGAAATAGCGCCAGGGGCAAACTCGCGGGTGACGACCACCGATTTACTTACCGCCTCGGTCACCATGGCTGCAGCAGCCTGATCCCGAATGGAAACAGAAAGCGGTTTACCGATCACCGGATCAGTCTGTATCTCGAGGATTTTGATGGCTGCAGGGTTATGAAGGACAACAACACCGTCTGCATCGGTTATAAGAACAGCCTCAGCCATGCAACTAAAGACAGACTTCAAACGGCTCTGTGATTTATCGATGGCTTCAAGCCCACGATTTTTTTCTTCACGCAGCTGTTCGGTTTCTGCTCGCATGGACAGTTTGTCAATGGCCCGGTCAACCACAACCCGAATATAGTCAGGTGTAAAGGGCTTGCCGACAAAGTCAAAGGCACCCTGTTTCATAGCAGTAACTGCTTTGGTTACTGTGGCAAAGCCAGTTATAACAATAACCTGAACATGGGGTTGATTTTCCCGTATCCATTCGAGGACAGCAAAACCATCAAGCCCCGGCATCATAAGATCGGTCAAGACTATATCAAATTCCTGCTCCTTTAAGAGCGCCAGGCCCAAATCCCCATCTTCAGCCTTTGCAATATCATAGCCTCTTTTGGACAAGGCTCGTTCGACACCTTCCCGTATAACCTTCTCATCATCAATGATTAAAATACGCACATTATCCATAGCGTTTTCCCGGTTACTGAGGGCGAAACAAGTTAAAGGTTGTCCCTCTTACTGCTCAGTATGCTTGCAGTAAGAGGGACAGTAGGAGAAATCTATTTATTTCAACCAGCTTTTTATCAGTTCAAGCAACTCAGCCGGCTCTACCGGTTTCGGCATATAATCTTCTGCCTCACTCTCCAGCATATCGCGATGAGTATAGGTGCTGGTTGTCACCCGGTCGGCGACGGCAGTAAGCAGAATAATCGGGATCTTGGCGGTCTCTTTGTTGCCTTTAAGCTGGGCACATGCTTCATGGCCGTTCATGACCGGCATCATCACATCCAAAACAATGAGGTCCGGTTTTTCTTCCTCAACTGCCTCGAGCCCTTCTTTACCGTCATAGGCAACCTTTACTTCGTAGCCACCGCTTTCCACTATTACTTTTACAGCTTCAACAAAATCAGGATCATCGTCTACCAGCAGTATCTTTTTTTTCTCAGCCATTTCTTTCCTCCGTTATGAGTGCTAAAAATTTTCTCTCTTTTTTACTCTACTACAGGTCGGGGAAGCAATCCGGCGCCACCAATGATTTCCTCGAGTTTTTCCTCCCACTCGATAGCCATCACATGGGCACCCGCAATCCCCTCCATTTCCTTTAGTTCCTGGATCTGTTCAATACAAATCTCAATACCTTTTGCTGCCTGTTTTTCTTTCGGCTCAGCTGCCATACGGTCGATCACTTCATCAGGTATATCCATTCCGGCAACCATCCGGCGCATAAATTTTGCCATTCCAGCAGATTTCAGCGGGGTAACCCCGGCCA
>Ga0209475_10002906_pt1 | contig 16465 bp, 15 predicted proteins | sample tdDd471_FD_187128 | JGI IMG/M metagenome (GOLD analysis project Ga0209475, IMG submission 187128) | Marine sediment microbial communities from the Atlantic coast under amendment with organic carbon and nitrate - tdDd47.1 (SPAdes)... | ecosystem: Environmental > Aquatic > Marine > Coastal >... | reverse complement strand
TCCAGTTCGTACTTGTCGTTCAGCGATACCTGGGCGAGGTCCATTGTCTGCGCTCCCGCGGTCAGTGTTTCCGACATTTCATCTGAAGCTAACTGCCGGGTGACGCAAAGTCAATTATAGGTCAGATATACTGACCTTATGACGTAATTTTCTTTCGGGACGGCACTCACGGGCTGAATCTGCAATCAGGTCGGGAATTTGTTTCGTTCATGCACTCCATTCCTGTTGTGTCTGACTTGATGGAGCTTGCAGATGAACCAACCTCACCCGTCCAGACCCTTCCGGCTGAAGCATCCGCTTTCCCGCGCCACATTCGTTGAGGATGACGACCTGATCGGGGCGCAGCAACGTCTCGCGCAACGGGGCGCCACGCCCACATAGAGCGTCCTGCTGCCAGGGCAGACTCACCCGCAGGCATAGCTTTCCTGTCCTCACGGTGACCGCGCCATTCTGCATCAAAATGTGGCAAACGCCAAATCAGATGCCCGTCTGGGGTGTAGTCAGGCGGCCTTCTCGCGCATGGTGACAAACTCTTCCGCCGCGGTGGGGTGAATGCCGACGGTGCGGTCGAAGTCGCGCTTTGTGGCGCCCATCTTCACGGCGATGGCGATGCCCTGGATGATCTCCCCCGCGTCGGGGCCGACCATGTGGACGCCGAGGACCTTCTGGGTCACGCGGTCGACGATGATCTTCATCATCGTCTTCTCCTCCCGCTCCGTCAGGCTGAGCTTCATTGGCGTGAAGGTGGAGCGGTAGATGTCGATGGTGTCGTGCAGTTCCCGGGCCTGATCCTCGGTCAGCCCGACAGAGCCCACCGGGGGCTGGCTGAACACGGCGGAGGGGACGTCGGCGTGGTCGCAGGGGGTCGGATCATCCAGATACTCCGTGCGGTAGAGCGCCATGGCTTCCTGGATGGCCACCGGGGTGAGGGCAATCCGGTCGGTGACGTCGCCGATGGCCCAGACATTGTCCAGACTGGTCCGGGAATATTCATCCACCTTGATCGAGCCGTTCCGCGCCAGTTCGACGCCGATCTCCTCCAGGCCGATGCCTTCGGTGCGCGGGTGGCGACCGATGGCAAACATGATGCAGTCCGCTTCCAGCGTCGAGCCGTCGGTCAGGGTTGCGATCAGGGTCTCGCCCTGTTTCTCGATGGCCGTGATGTTGGTGCGGGTGCGCAGATCGACGCCCTTGCGCACGATCTCGGTCGACAGCACGTCGCGCACATCCTCGTCAAAGCCGCGCAGGATCTTCTCGCTGCGATAGATCTGCGTCACCTGTGACCCGAGGCCGTTCATGATCCCGGCGAACTCCACGGCGATGAAGCCGCCGCCGACGACCACGAAACGCTTCGGCAGTTCGGGCAGGAAGAAGACCTCGTTGGAGGAAATGGCGTGCTCGATCCCGGGGATCTCCGGCATCGTCGGCCAGCCGCCGGTGGCGACGATGATCCGGTCGGTGGTCACGGTCTCGTTGCCAACCAGGATGGTGTGGCGGTCCAGGATCTTCGCCGGGGCCTCGTAGAGCTTCACACCGGCATTGTCGAGCAGGCGGCGATAGACGTCGTTCAGGCGGCTGATCTCCGTGTTCTTGTTCTCGATCAGGCGGTCCCAGTTGAAGCGGTCGGGCTTCACGTCCCAGCCGAAGCCCGCCGCATCCTCGAAATCCTCCGCGAAGTGGCTGGCGAAGACCATCAGCTTCTTCGGCACACAGCCGACATTGACGCAGGTGCCGCCCAGGAACTGCTGCTCCGCTGCCGCGACCCGTGCGCCGGTGGACGCGATCATGCGGGCCGCACGGGTGCCCCCGGAACCGACGCCAATGACAAAGAGGTCGTAATCATAGTTGCTCATGTGCGGGGCTTCCTTGCGGTCGTGTCGGTACGGGTGGGTTGGTTTTTCATGTCAGCAGATAGGCAACAGGCGGCGGGAACCAAGTCCCGCCGCCTGAGTGCCGCTTTCAGCAATGCGTGATGGTCAGCTGTCGAGGCCACCCATCAGCATGTACTTGATCTCCAGATAGTCATCGATGCCGTATTTCGAGCCTTCGCGACCGAAGCCGGACTCCTTCATGCCGCCGAACGGTGCGACCTCGGTGGAGATGATGCCGGAATTGATGCCGACGATGCCATATTCCAGCGCTTCCGAGACACGCCAGACACGGCCCAGATCACGACCGTAGAAATAGGCGGCGAGGCCGAACTCGGTATCGTTCGCCATCTGGATCGCCTGCGCCTCGTCGGTGAAGCGGAACACGGGGGCGAGGGGGCCGAAGGTCTCTTCCTTCGCCACCTTCATCGCCGGGGTCACATCAGCGACGATGGTGGGTTCGAAGAACTGGCCACCCAGGCCATGGCGCTTGCCGCCCTGGACCAGCCGTCCGCCCTTGGCGATGGCGTCGTTGACATGCTCCTCCACCTTGGCGACGGCAGCGTCATCGATCAGCGGCCCCTGATCGGTTTCGCCCTTCAGGCCGTCACCGACGCGCAGTTTCGCCACTGCGGCCTGCAACTTGTCCAGGAAGGCGTCATAGATGCCGTCCTGTGCCAGGATACGGTTGGCGCAGACGCAGGTCTGACCGGTATTGCGGAACTTGGACATGATTGCGCCCTCGACCGCCGCATCCAGGTCGGCGTCGTCGAAGACGATGAACGGCGCGTTGCCGCCCAGCTCCATGGTGGTCTTCTTCAGGGTGTCGGCGCACTGCTTCATCAGCATCTTGCCGATCTCCGTGGAACCGGTGAAGGACAGCTTCCGCACCGTCGGATTGCTGGTCATCTCCCCGCCGATGGCTGATGAGGAGCCGGTTACGACCGACAGCAGCCCCGCGGGCAGACCGGCGCGGTGTGCCAGTTCCGCCATGGCCAGCGCCGAATAGGGCGTCGATGTGGCGGGTTTCACCACCATGCCACACCCGGCGGCCAGCGCCGGAGCGGCTTTCCGCGTGATCATGGCGGCGGGGAAGTTCCACGGCGTGATGGCGGCACAGACGCCGATGCCCTGCTTGATGACGACGATGCGGGCGTCTGCGCGGTGGCTCGGGATGGTGTCGCCATAGATGCGCTTGCCTTCCTCCGCGAACCACTCGATGAAGCTGGCGGCATAGGCGACCTCGCCCTTTGCCTCCGCCAGGGGCTTGCCCTGTTCGGCGGTCATCAGGCGGGCCAGGTCTTCCTGATGCTCGAACATCAGGTCGTGCCAGCGGCGCAGGATCACCGATCGCTCCTTGGCGGTCTTGGCCTGCCAGCCGGGCATCGCGGCCTCGGCGGCGGCAATGGCGCGTGCGGTCTCGTCGACGCCCATCTTCGGCACTGTGCCCAGCTTGGCACCTGATGCGGGATTGGTGACGTCGATGGTCTCTCCACCGTCTGCATCGCACCATTCGCCGTTGATGAAGCACTGCTCACGGAACAGGTCCGCATCCTTCATGCCGATGGCCGGTACGCCCATGGGTGTCTGGTCGTTCATGACGCTCTCCCTCGCTTCTGATGCGTGATTGGGGGCAACCTATCACGCTGTGGAGCGGACATGAAACGCGACGATGCGTGGCGGTGGCTCAGGCCGTCGCCTTCCGCTCCAGCGGTCGCTCGTCGATGGGGAAGTGGACCAGTGCCGCCAGCACACCCAGCGCGACGCTGAGCCACCAGACGATGTCATAGCTGCCATAGATGTCGAACAGCAGCCCCCCCAGCCAGACGCCGAGGAAGGCTCCGACCTGATGGCTGAAGAAGACGATTCCCGCCAGCATGCCCATGTACTGCGCGCCGAAGATCTGGCCCACCAGCCCGGTCGTCAGCGGCACGGTAGAGAGCCACAACAGTCCGATCATGCCGGAGAAGATCAGGATCGTCGTTTCGCTGGCAGGCGAGTAGAGCAGGAACAGGATCGCGGCGGATCGGGCGAGATAGAGAAAGCTCAGCATGTACTTCTTGCTGTAGCGATCCCCCAGCACACCGGCCATCAGCGTGCCGAAGATGTTGAACATGCCGATGACCATCAGCGCGACGGCACCCAGTCCGGGATCGAGCCCCAGGTCGCGAATGTAGGAGGGCAGGTGATTGCCGATGAAGGTCACGTGGAAGCCGCAGACGAAGAACCCGGCGATCAGCAGGATATAGCCGCGATGCCGACTTGCCTCCCGCAGCGCCGCGCCAAAGGTCTGGGTGCTGCCAACCGTCGCCTGCGGACGACCGGCCAGCGGAATGGTCAGCGGCACGATGATCAGCACCATCATGGAGACGATGAACAGCGCCGTGACCCAGCCGTAACCGTCGATGAAGGACTGGGCGAGGGGGGACAGCACCATCTGACCGGCGGACCCGCCCATGGTCACGACCGACATGACCAGCGTCCGCCGGTGCATCGGGGTGCGGCGGGCCACCACGGCCATACCGATGTTCATGGAGGCAAAGCCCTGCGCGACACCAATCAGTACGCCGCCTGCCAGATGCATGGCCACCGGAACACCGGAGAAGCTGATCGCCAGGATGCCGACGGCATAGAGGACACCGCCCAGCGCCATGACCTTGCCCGCGCCGTAGCGGTCGGCAATGGCCCCGGCGAAGGGTTGTGTCACGCCCCACATGATGTTCTGCAGGGCCAGGGTCATGGAGAAGACCTCCCGCCCCCAGGACATGGATTCGGAGATTGGATCCAGGAACAGGCCGAACATGTTCCGCGTGCCCATGCCGAAGAACACGATCAGCGATGCCGAGATGACCATCAGCCAGAGCGGCCAGCGCCGGGCCAGTGCGGATGTTTCAGATGTTGCCGTCATTTGCCTGTTCTCCCCAACGGCGCCGTGCGCCGAATCGCTGTCGCATGACCCGTCGGATCACATGTCCATGATGATGCAGGTCGTGGTGCCATGCGCGATCAGCCGACCCTCGGCATCGACCAGCTTTCCCTCCGCCGTGGCGGTGGAGCGACCGGCGTGGATCACCTTGCCGATGGCGCGCACCTTGCCGATGCCGGGCCGCATGGCGCGGATGTAATTGATCTTCAGTTCCAGTGTCGTGTAGCTCTTGCCCGCAGGCAGCGTTGAATGCACCGCGCAGCCCATGCAGGAATCCAGCAAGGTCGCGGCATAGCCGCCGTGGACCGTCTTCAGCGGGTTCAGATGGTTCTCGTTCGGCTCCCCCTCGAAATCGACGCGCCCGTGCTCGACATGCGCGACGGAGAAGTTCAGCGTCCGCCCGATGCTGGCCGCGGTACCGGCATTGCTGAACGCCATCTCCAGCGCCTGCAGGCCGGTCATTTCCTTCGGTGGTATCGGAGCATTCATGATTTCTGTTCCTGTTCGCTGACACTGCCGCGCACGACGGCCCGTGTGTTTCTTGTGGTAAGGGGACTGGCGCATTGCGGGCAGTCGATGCGCGGTTCGATAACTTTATTGCATTCGGTATGGCGGTAGGTGACTGCCGTCCCGTCCGGGTGCGGCAGGTGCCGGTCGGCCCAGGTCGAGAGCGCCAGGATGACCGGCATCAGGTCGCGCCCGGCCTCGGTCAGGCGATATTCCTCCCGCAGGGGCCGCTGCGAATAGGCTTCGCGGCGCAGCACGCCCTTCTCCACGAGCATGTTCAGACGTTCCGTCAGCACCCGCCGGGCGATGCCGAGGCGGGACTGGAAATCCTCGAACCGCCGCACGCCGAGCAGGCAGTCGCGTACCACCATCATGGTCCAGCGGTCTCCCAGCACCGACTCGGCGCGGGCCACGGCACACTGCTGGGTCTCGAGATCACTCCACCGCATGGGTCTGCATTCCATTCTGATCTGATGGTTTCGAAAGCATCAGGTCTGTTTTTAAGACTGACAAGCGAGATTTCCTGTCGGTTCGCAACAGAATTCCTCTGGTGAGGGCAGCAGACTGCTTCAGGGTGCGTCCGGCTGACGGTCCGGGCGGGCCTTCACGAAGGCATCCAGCGACCGGCAGGTCGCATCGATCCGGACCAGATTGGGATAGGGAGAGAGGTCACAGTCAAACCGGCGGGCATTGGCCATCTGCGGCACCAGACAGGCATCGGCGAAGGTTGGCCGGTCACCGAAACAGAACCGGTCTGCCGCTGGATGCGTGGCGACTTCTGTTTCAAGGGCCGTGAAGGTTTCGGCGATCCAGTGCGCGTACCAGTCCTGCACCGCCGCGTCCGGTGCCTGCATCCGCTCTGCGAGATAGCGGCGGACACGTTGGTTGTTCAGGGGATGCAGATCAGCGCAGATCAGATTGGCGAAGGCGCGGACACGGGCCCGTGTGATCGGGTCTTCAGGAAAGACCGAGGGATCGGGAAACAGCTCCTCCAGCAATTCCACGATGGCGGTCGATTGCGCCACGAACCGACCGTCGATCTCCAGCGCGGGCATCAGGCCCTGCGGGTTGATCGCGCGGTAGGCTTCACTGCGCGGGGATTCGATGGCGACGTATGCGTACTCGATGCCTTTCAGGTTCAGGACGATCCGTACCCGTTCTCCAGCGGAGTTCTGGTGGCGCGTATGCAGCCGCAGACGCATTTCAGTCCACCGCCTGCACGGCGTCCGCGATGAATTCCATGCGGTCCTTGCCCCAGAACAGTTCGTCACCGACGATGAAGGACGGGGCACCGAACACGCCACGTTTCAGGGCATTGTCGGTCTCATTGATCAGGGCCTGTTTCATGTCGGGTTCTTCGGTCCTGCGGACGAATGCTTGCGGGTCCTGTCCGATCTCCCGCGCGACATCGGACAGTCCCGCCAGGGTCGCGATGCTGGCGTCGTTCTGCTCCCAGTAGCGGCGGAAGATGGCGTCCAGATAGGCGTCCTCGCAGCCGAGTTCCCGCGCAACCAGCGATCCGCGCAATGAGATGCTGGTCTTGATCGGAAAGGCGTCGGGGAACCGGAAGGGCAGGTCGTAGCGCGCGGCCCAGCGTTCAAGATCGCGCTTGCGATTGGCAATCTTGGCTGCCGGTTCCTCCATCAGCACATAGTTGTGGTGCCTGAAGACGTATCCGAGGTTGAAAGGACGCATCCGGATCGTCGCGCCGTGACGGGCTGCAAGCGGGCGGATCAGATGCAGGGCGAAGTAGGTGTTGGTGCTGCCTGTGTCCCAGAAGAACTCGATTTCCTTCGCCATGGCTGCCATCCGCTCCCCGTGATTGATGCGCCCGCCCCGAACGTTCAGACTGCGCCGATGGGGAGGACGATACATGAAGCCTGAGGCCGCGATAACACCGCCATGGCGCATTGGCGTCGACATTGGGGGCACCTTCACCGACATGGCGCTGATCGACGCCAGCGGGTCGTTGCATGTGTTCAAGTCCCCCTCGACGCCCGCCGATCCGGCGAAGGGCGTGGTGAATGTGCTGGATGTGGCGGCTGCGGCGCTGGGCGTGGCGGTCCGTGACCTGCTGCGGCAGTGTCGCCTGTTCGTGCATGGATCGACCATTGCCACCAACACGATCCTGGAGCGGAAAGGCGTGTCGGTCGGCATGCTGGTGACGGAAGGGTTTCGCGACTTCCTGGAGATCAGGCGCGGTCTGCGTGCGGACCAGTGGGACCATCGCGCGCCCTTTCCCCCTGTGCTGGTGCCGCGATACCTGCGCCGGCCCGTGCGCGGGCGTCTGGACCGGGACGGGCGGGAGGAATTGCCCCTGAGCACTGACGATGTGCGTGACGCGGTGCGCTTCTTCGAGGCGGAGGGCGTGGAGTCCATCGCCGTCTGCCTGATGAATGCCTATGTCGACCCGGTGCACGAGCGGCAGGTGGCAGAGGTTGTCTCGGCAGAATGGTCAGGCCGCTGGCTGTCCCTGTCATCGGAGATCAATCCGGTGGTGGGGGAGTACGAACGCGGCTCCACCACCGTCATGAATGCCTATATCGCGCCGAAGGTCGTCGGATATCTGGAGCGGCTGGAGCAGCAGTTGCAGGCGGCGGGTCTGCAGCAGTCGATCCTGCTGGTGCAATCGAACGGCGGTGTGGTTTCGGCGCAGGAAGCTGCGACACGGCCCGTGAACCTGGCTCTTTCAGGACCGGCCGCCGGTGTCGGGGCGCTGAACCTCTATCGGACGCTGACCGGCATCGACGATCTGGTGGCGATGGAGATTGGCGGTACAAGCTGCGACGTGACGCTGATGGCCGGTGGAGATGTGCCCGTCTCCGACGCGCTGGAGATCGACGGCTATCATCTGGCAACGCCAGCGGTGGACATTCACACCGTCGGTGCCGGAGGCGGGACGCTGGCCGGCGTGGACGGCGGTGGCATGTTGCGTGTCGGGCCGGAGGGGGCGGGGGCCGACCCCGGACCTGCAGCCTACGGGCTGGGCAACGACCGACCGACGGCCACAGATGCACATCTGGTGCTGGGACGGTTACGGCCCGGACCCATGGCAGGCGGCGCGGTGACACTTGACCCGGCGCGGGCCGCGAAGGCTGTCGAGGATCATGTCGCCCGACCGCTCGGCCTGACGGTGGAGCAGGCGGCCATTGGTATCCTGCGCCTGCTGGAACAGAACCTGCTGCATGCCGTGGAGCGGCTGTCGGTGGAACGTGGCTACGACCCGAAGCGTTTCACCCTGGTTGCGGCGGGGGGCGCGGGGCCGATGCATGGCGTGGCGGTCGCCCGTGCGCTTGGCTGCGAAAGGGTCTTCGTGCCGGTACAGGCCGGGGCCTTCTGCGCGCTGGGGATGCTCTGGTCGGACGTGCGGCTGGATTCGCTCAGGGTGATGGATGGCGATCTCGACGAGATCACGACGGCAGAGGTGGCTGAAGGCTTCGGCCCCCTGCTCGAAACGGCCGCTCAGGCGCTGGAGCGGGAAGGTTTCACGGCTGCGGAGGCGGAGGTCCAGCGGGTCTTCGACCTGCGCTACAAGGGCCAGCAATGGTCGTTGCGCACGGTGGTGCCGGAGAGCGGTGAAACACTTGACCGGTCCACCATCCGTCAGGCGTTCGAGGCGGATCATGAACGGCGCTTCGGCCATATCCAGCCCGATGGCAAACTGCTGATTACCGCATTGCGCGCCGTCGCCACGGGCCGCATCGAACGGCAGGCGCCGAAGGGAATGGCAGAACGCGCGGATGGCAATGCGCCGGTGCCACAGGATCACCGACGCGCCTTCGTCGATGCGGCAACGGGGTGGGCCGATGTGCCGGTGCATGCCTCTGAAACCCTGCTGCCCGGACATCGGCTGACGGGCCCGGCGATCATCGAGGCCCCGACAACGACCGTACTGGTCGGCGCGGGGGATAAACTGAGCGTGGATGACCACGGCAATTACCTGATCCATATTGCAGCGGGAGGCGCAGCATGAACATCGATCCGGTGACCCTGGCGCTGGTGCAGAACCGTCTGGACCACATTTCCCGTCAGATGGGCTTTGTCATGACGCGCACCGCGCGCAGCCCGATCTTCAACCAGAGCCACGATTTCTCCTGTTTCATTGCTGACGCCAGCGGCACCCTGATCAGCCAGGCGGACGGCATTCCGATCCATACCGGCGGCGGCGGCTTCACTGTGCGCGCCCTCATTGACGCTTTCGCGGGGCGGATCGAGCCGGATGACATCTTCCTGTCGAACGATCCTTATGTGGCGGGCGGCAACCATCTGCCGGACTGGGTCATCAGCCGCCCGGTCTTCGTCGACGGGGAACTGGCCGCCTGGACCTGCAACCGGGCGCACCAGTCCGACATCGGCGGCGGCGCGGCAGGCACCTATAACCCGGAAGCCACCGAGATCTTCCACGAAGGCATCCGTCTGCCGCCGCTGAAGCTGTTCGAGCGTGGCGAAGTGCGCGACGACCTGTGGCAGCTGCTGCTGCTCAACAGCCGCACGCCGGAACTGCTGGACGGCGATCTGCGTGCCATGATCGGCTCCACCCGCATCGGTGCGGAGCGACTGGCGGAACTGGTCACGGAACTGGGGCGGGAAACCGGCGCGGGCTATTTCGACGCCCTGCTGTCCTATGCCGACCAGCGCTTCCGCCAGGCCTGCGAGGAACTGCCGCGCGGCACCTACGCGGCGACGGAGATCACCGACAATGACTGCTTCGAGCAGCGCGACATCAAGGTCTGCGTGACACTCACCGTGACGGACGATGGGGTGAAGGTGGACTTCACCGGCTCCGACCCGCAGATGCGCGGCTTCAAGAACTCCTCTCTCGCCAATACCCATTCGGCGGTCTACATGGCGCTGGCGTCCTTCTTCGACCCGGACATGCCACGCAATGAAGGCGCTTTCCGCTCCGTGGAGATCGTGGCGCCCTACGGCACGGTGGTGAACCCGCGCCCGCCCGCGCCGTTGACCATGTGCACCGTGTTCATCGCGCACGAGATCGTCCACGCCATCTGGCGCGCGCTGGGGGAGGCGGTGCCATCCCGTGCCTGTGCCGGTTGGGGCAAGACGATCCACAACATCACCTCCGGTCGTCAGCCGGGCAGCACCGAGCCCTATGTCATGTACAACTGGGCCGCCAATGCGGCGGGTGGCGCTGTGGAGGGCAGGGACGGTTTCAACCAGATCGGCCTGCTGATCGCGCTGGGTGGCCTGCACCTGCCGAATGCGGAGGGCTACGAGCGGATCTATCCCGCCATGATCCGTCGCCAGGAATTCCGCACCGATGCGGCGGGGGCCGGGACGTTCCGGGGCGGCAGCGGGGTGCACTACGCGGTCGATGTGACCGGTGACGCCACCTATTCCTTCCGGGGAGAGGGACTGGATACCCCCTCCGGCTTCGGCATCCAGGGCGGCGGCACCGGATCCGCCGGAACCATGCATGTCCAGTCGGTCGATGGCTCCACATTCACTGCCCCGAAATACGGCGTCCGCGAGTTCCCGCCCGCCCGGCTGGAGGCGTCATCTCCCGCAGGCGGCGGCTGGGGCGACCCGAAACAGCGCGATCCGGCGCTGGTGCTCCGCGACGTCCGCGACGAGATCGTCAGCGTCGAAGGCGCGCGGGAGGTCTACGGCGTTGTGATCGCCGGGGATGGCCGTTCCGTGGACACGGAGGCGACGCGGACATTGCGGGGGTGAGGGATACGCCCTCGCCATGAATTTCGCGGCGCTTGCGCGGCACTTCTGGGTGCCCGGATCAAGTCCGGGCACATCGACTGTGTGGTGGGCTGGCCATTGATCTGGCTGTGCGAACCCCAAACACGACGCTCGCGGACTTGATCCGCGAGCCCACGTTCCGGTGCTTGTGCGGCACTCCTGGGTGCCCGGGTCGAGCCCGGGCACGGCGTCTGTGTAGTGGGGTGGCTGGTGAATCGCCTGCACCTACCCTGACACGACGCTCGCGGACTTGATCCGCGAGCCCAGTCTCCGGCGCAGGAAACGCATCCGGATGTGCAGTGCCCCCTCAGCGTCCCTTGAACGCAGGCAGGCGCTTTTCCATGAAGGCGGTGCGGCCTTCGCGGAAGTCATCGCTGGCGAAGCAGGCCTCGACGGCGGCGTCGCAGGCGGCGATGTCGCGGCGGTCCGGGTCCTGGGCCAGTTCGTCGATGGTCATCTTGGCGGCCTGGATGGTCAGCGGCGCATTGGCGGCGATGCGGGCGGCATAGTCACGGGTGTAGCTCTCCAGTTCCGCCGTCGGGACCATGCGATTGATCAGGCCCATCCGCTCCGCCTCCGGCGCATCGAACTGGCGGGCGGTGAAGAAGATCTCCTTGGCATAGGCCGGGCCGACGATGTCCAGCAGCCGTTTCGTGCCACCTACGCCATAGCCGAGGCCGAGCCGTGCGGCCGGCACGGCGAAGCGCGCATTGTCGGCGGCGATGCGGATATCGGCGGACAGCGACACGGCGACGCCGCCACCGATGCAGAAGCCGTTGATCATGGCGATGACCGGCTTCTTCACCTTCACCAGCGCCGCATGGGCCTTGCCGGCCACGGCGTCATAGACCTTGGTGGCTTCGGGCGAGTTGCGCTTCTCGCCGAATTCCGAAATGTCCGCGCCCGCGATGAAGGCCTTGTCGCCCGCGCCCTTCATGATGATCACCCGGACGTCCGGATCGGCGGCATAGGCATCGACAATCGCCGGAATCGCGGCCCACATGTCGACGGAGACGGCGTTTCGCTTCTCCGGCTGGTTGAAGATGATCCAGCCGATGGCCCCGTCCTTTTCCGCCAGCATCCGTGTCGTTTCGAGTTTCATCGCGTCTTCCCCAGTCAGATGATGCCATCGGCGCGCAGCGCCGCGATCCGGTCAGCGTCGTAGCCCAATCCGGCAAGAATGTCGTCCGTGTGTTCGCCCTTCGGCGCAATGCGGTGGCGCAGCACCGGGTCCAGGTCACCCATCTGGATCGGCTGTCCCACCAGTGTCAGGTCCGGTCCGTCATCCTCCACCCGGCGTGCCATGCCGAGATGCCGGACCTGCGGGTCGGCGAAGGTCTGGTCGATGCCGTTGATCGGTCCGCAGGGCACACCCGCCGCATTCAGCACCTCGATCCAGTCGGCACTGCTGCGGGTCTTCAGGATCGACGCGACCCGGTCATTCAGGGCAGCCCGGTTGCGATAGCGCCTGCCGCCGCTGACATAGTCCGGGTCGTCCGCCAGCTCCGGCGCACCGATGCATTCGCAGAACCGGCGGTAGATCGTGTCACCGACCGCCGCGACGTTGATGTGACCGTCGGTGGTGGCATAGGCGTTGGTGGGAACGGAGGTCGGGTGTTCATTGCCGACACGGCCTGCCACTTCGCCCTCCACCAGCCAGCGTGCCGCCTGGAAATCCAGCATGAAGGTCTGGGCCTGCAGCAGCGACGTGCGCACCCACTGGCCCTTGCCGCTCTGCCCCCGCCCGATCAGCGCCATCAGGATCGCCTGCGCCGCCAGCAGCCCCGCGGTCAGGTCGGCAATGGGAATACCCACCCGCATCGGCGGCCCGTCCGCGTCGCCGGTGATCGACATCAGTCCGCCCATCCCCTGCGCGATCTGATCGACGCCAGGCCGCTTCCGGTAGGGACCGTCCTGACCGAACCCGGAGATGGAGGCCAGGATGATGCGCGGGTTGATGGCTTGCAGCGCGGGCCAGTCGATGCCCAGCCGTTCCTTCACGTCGGGGCGATAGTTCTCCACCACCACGTCGGCCTGCCGCACCAGATCGGCCATGACCTGCCGTCCCGCCGGTTGTTTCAGGTTCAGGGTCATGCTGCGCTTGTTGCGGTGCAGGTTCTGGAAGTCGGGGCCATCGCGCGGCCCGCCCAGCCCACCGTCACCGCCAGCCGCATCCGGCATCTCGATCTTGATCACGTCCGCACCCCAGTCGGCCAACTGCCGGACGGCAGTCGGGCCCGCGCGCACCCGCGTCAGGTCCAGTACGGTATAGGGGGCAAGGGGCAGGGGGGTATCCGCTGAAACATTCATGCCGCCACGCCCTCCCGCGTTTCGAAGATGGTCAGGAAAGCCTGTTTCAGCACCGCATCCACCTCCGCCATGCTCGCATCAATGCCCAGATCGGCCAGCGATGTGACCCCATGTTCCTGAATGCCGCAGGGCACGATGCCGCTGAAATGGTCCAGGTCCGGGGCCACGTTGATGGAGATGCCGTGAAAGCTGACCCAGCGGCGGACGCGGACCCCGATCGCGGCAATCTTGTCCTCCCGCCCGTCGTCGCGGACCACCCAGACGCCGACCCGACCGTCCCGCCGCTCTCCGGTCACGCCGAAGGCGGCGAGGGTGGCAATGACCCAGGATTCCAGATCATGCACGAAGCGGCGGATGTCCTGACCGCGCGGCTTCAGGTCCAGCATGACATAGCCAACCCGCTGCCCCGGCCCGTGATAGGTATATTCGCCACCGCGCCCGCTGTGAAACACCGGAAACCGGTCCGGCTGCAGCAGGTCGGCGGCATTGGCGGAGGTGCCGGCGGTATAGAGCGGCGGATGTTCCAGCAGCCAGACGCAGTCCGCTGCGCCGTCGTTGCGGATTGCCGCGACGCGCTGCTCCATCCAGTCCACGGCCTGCGTGTAGGAGACCGGATCGGTCGATATCCGCCATTCGGAATTCATGCGTTCTGTTTACCGCCTGCTAACCACGTTGCCTCATGATACCGCCAGATTCAGCAGGAGTGGACATGACCAAGCAGGATACGGCAACCGTCGAAATGGCGTTGAGCGATGTGGAGGTGGAAATCTCCGTCGTGCTCGGGCGTGCCCAGATGCCCATTCACCAGCTGCTCAAGATGGGGCGCGGCGCGGTCATCGAACTCGATGCCGACGTGGACGACCCGGCCTGGATCCTGGCCAACGACAAGGTCATCGCCCGTGGCGAGATCGTGGTCACTGGCGAACATGTCGGCATCTCCGTCCTCGACACCTTTCAGGACGGCAGCGGGGACTGATACCGCCCTCAATCGCCGCGTCCATGCGGCGCGTTGAAATCGATGTCCGGTCCGACGGAGACGATCCGGGTCGGATTCACGTTCTCATGACTGGCATAATAGTGGGTGCGGATGTGGTCCATGTTGACCGTCTCCGCCACGCCGGGCCACTGGTAGAGTTCCCGCGTCCAGGCAAACAGGTTGGGATAGTCCACCAGCCGCCGGATATTGCACTTGAAGTGCCCGTGATAGACGTGATCGAAGCGGATCAACGTCGGGAACAGGCGCCAGTCGGCCTCCGTGATGCAATCCCCCACGAGATAGCGCTGCTGGCCAAGCCGCTCCTCCAGCCAGTCCAGTGAATCGAACAGGGCGTGGACAGCCTCCTCGTAGGCGTCCTGCTTCACCGCGAAGCCGCTGCGGTAGACGCCATTGTTGACGGTCTCATAGACCCGCTTGTTCACCGCATCGATCTCCTCGCGCAACTCTTCCGGATAATAGTCGCCGGGCATTGCGAAGGCATCGAACGCGCTGTTCAGCATGCGGATGATTTCCGATGACTCGTTGGAAACGATGGTCCGGCGCTGGGTATCCCACAGCACCGGCACGCTGCTGCGCCCGGAATAGCGCGGGTTGGCGGTGGTATAGAGCTGGTGCGAATAGGTGAAACCGTTCACCTGGTCCCCTGTCGCGCCGGGATATGCCGTGAACTCCCAGCCATTCTCCATCATCAGCGGGCTGACGACGGAGAAGCCGATGACATCCTGCAGCCCCTTGATCGCACGATAGATCAGGGTACGGTGCGCCCAGGGACAGGCGTAGGAGACATAGAGATGATAGCGCCCGGCCTCCGGCGGGAAGTCCGTGCTGCCGTCGGCTTTGATCCAGTTGCGCATCTGCGCGTCGATGCGGACGAACTCGCCCTTGGCTGATGGCTTGCGCGGCACCGCGCGCCAGACGCCGTCCTCGAGTTGACCCATGATTTCCGCCTCCCGTTATGCTGTCGGGAAATATGGCGCGGTGCGGGCTGACAGGCCACCGCCCACGTGGAACAATCCGGTTTCCAGATGGAAACAGGAACCCCGGATGCATGATCTCTCTGCCATGGCCGTCTTCGCCGCGATCGCGGAGGCGGGAAGCCTGACGCAGGCCGCCGAACGGCTCTCGCTCTCCAAGTCCGCCGTTTCCAAACAGCTTTCGCGGCTTGAGGAACGGCTGGGCGCGCGGCTGGTCAACCGCAATACCCGCCAGGTCAGCCTGACGGAGGTCGGTATCGTCTATTTCGACTTCTGTGCCCGCATCCTGGAGGAGGCGGAGGCGGCGGAGGCGGCTGTGGCCAATCTGCAGGACGCACCGCGGGGCCGCCTGCGGGTCAATGCGCCGATGAGCTTCGGCACCATGCACCTGGCAGCGGCGCTGACCGGATTCTCGAAGGCCTATCCGGAGATCACGGTCGATCTGGAACTGACGGACGCCTTCGTTGATCTGGTGGACAGTGGCATCGATGTCGCGGTCCGTATTACCTCCATGCAGGACTCCACCCTGATCGCACGGCAACTCGCCCCGGCCTGCCGCATGGTGGTCGCCAGCCCGGACTATCTGGCCGAACACGGCACGCCGCAACACCCGCGGGACCTCAGCCGACACAACTGCATGATCTATACGCTGGCCCCGAACCCCGGCACATGGGTGTTCCGGGCGGCGGATGGATCGGCGATGCCGATTCCGGTGCAGGGCACCATCCGCTCCAACAATGGGGAGGTGCTGCGGGAGGCCGCGATTGCCGGCCTCGGCATCCTGATCGACCCGACCTTCATCACCTACCGCGCGATCCGCGACGGACGGCTCGTGCCGCTGCTCTGTGACTACGAACTGCCAAGGTCCGGCATCCACGCCGTCTACCCCAACCGCCGACACCTGTCCCCGAAGGTGCGGGCCTTCATCGACTTCCTCGGCAACCACTTCGGCGACCCGCCCTACTGGGACCGCCATATCCAGACCGTGCTGGAACGTTGACGCCGCGTTCCCGGCCCGCGCGCTGCATGCTATGGTTGAGTGATGATCGACTGGGACTCAGGTATCAAGCCTTGGCACCTCGTCGCCGACGCCGGTTTCGGCGCGGCGATGGAGGAATGCGGCTTTCGCAAGGTGGGCCGCAGCATGTGGCGCCGCGACGGCGACCGCATCGCT